>Ga0302228_10001253_pt1 | contig 18903 bp, 20 predicted proteins | sample II_Palsa_N1_2_FD_193519 | JGI IMG/M metagenome (GOLD analysis project Ga0302228, IMG submission 193519) | Peat permafrost microbial communities from Stordalen Mire near Abisko, Sweden - II_Palsa_N1_2 | ecosystem: Environmental > Terrestrial > Soil > Palsa > Peat permafrost | place: Sweden...
CTGGCCGAGCTGTAGCCGATGCGTTCGGCGATGGCGGCGACGCCGGTTTCGTTTTTTCGCAGCAGATGCTTGGCCAGGGCCATGCGCCAGGCGAGCAGGTAGGCCATCGGAGCGACGCCCACCGTGCGGTTGAAGCGCTCGAAGAACGCCGAGCGCGACAGCGCGGCTTCACTCGCCAGTTGCGCCACGGTCCAGTTGCGATCGGGCTGCGCGTGCATCGCGCGGATCGCGAGCGCGAGACGATCGTCGGCCAGCCCGCGCACGAGGCCCGGCGATGCCGTGGTGCCGGCGTTCGAGCGCAGCGCTTCGATCAGCAGCACTTCCAGCAGCCGTGCCAGCACCACCTCGCGTGCGGGCCGCTGCTCGCGTGACTCCTCGCCGACGAGGGTCATCAGCGTCGCCAGCCGCTGCTCGCCGCGGATATGCACCAGCCGTGGCAGCAGCGCGACGAGCAGGTCGGCATCCGGCGAATCAAAGCTGCAGTGGCCCACCAGCATCCGCAGGTCGGTCGGGCCATCCTGGTCGCCAATGCGGAAAACGCCGTTGCCCTGTGCGACGGGCAGGCTCTTGATGCCCGCCGGTGGCGGTTCCAGGCTGGACATCGCGACGCCCCAGGCGGCAGGCACCAACAGAAAGTCGCCCGACTGCAGCGTCAGCGCTGCTTGCCCGTCGACCTCGACATGGCATGCACCCTCCAGCACCACGCAGTAGAACGGCTGCCCGGCATCCGAGCGGTGGATGTGCCACGGGCCGGCGCCAATCACGACCTTCGAAAACCGGGCGCCCGGCTGCAGCAGCGACACCACCTCGGCGAGTGGATCGATCATGTCCGGACTCCTGACGATGAAACATGGACTCTGGATTGTAGTGAGTACGGTGTTAGCGGCCTATCGTGGCGTTATCCCCCCATGCACTACCGCAGGAGTTTCTCCATGAATACCGTCCTGATCACTGGCTGCTCGTCCGGCTTCGGCGTCGAGATCGCCCGTTATTTCCTCGACCGCGACTGGCAGGTCATCGCCACCATGCGCACGCCGCGCGAAGACGTGCTGCCCCGCTCCGAGCGCCTGCGTGTGCTTGCCCTCGACATCACCGATCCGGAAAGCATCCGGCAGGTTGTCGAGGCTGCGGGCCCCATCGACGTGCTCGTCAACAATGCCGGCTTCGGTGCGGCGTCGCCGGTCGAGCTGACGCCGATGACGACCGCGCGCGAACTGTTCGAGACCAACACCTTTGGCACCATGGCGATGACACAGGCCTTCGTGCCGCAGTTCCGTCAACGCGGGGCCGGCGTCATCGTGAACGTGACCTCGAGCGTGACCCTGAAAGCGTTACCGCTGGTCGGCGTATACAGCGCCAGCAAGGCGGCGGTGAACGCATTCACCGCGTCGTTGGCGGCAGAGGTCGAGCCTTTCGGCGTGCGCGTACGGCTGGTGCTGCCGGGGCGCTCGCCCGAGACCCGCTTCGGCGACAACGCTCGCGCTCATATGCACGGCATGGAGCATGAGGCCTACGCCGAACTGGTGACCAGCGTGCTCGCCCGCATGCGCGGTGACTCCGGCCCGCTCACGCACTCGTCCGACGTGGCCGAGGCGGTATGGCGCGCCGCAACCGACCCATCGACCCCGCTGCGTATTCCCGCCGGTGAGGATGCCGTGGCCTGGGCCAAGGCCGGCTGAGGCGAGGGCGGCGAGTGGAGCCAGGTCAATTAAAATGAGCGGTCAGCTTGCATGCTTCGGCAGCGTGAAGTTGACCGCTGTTTCTCATCACGATGAAAAAGTTGTCGGGGGCAACTCAGTTGTCGTTACCGTTGAGCATCGAGCCGACGATACCGCCGAGCAGGCCACCGCCCACACCTATCGAGGCCGCCCTGCCAGCGCCGCCAGAGGGCAGATACTCGGCGATCTGGTGGGCGAGGCGAGAGATGGGTAGCGTCTGCAGCCATACGGTGCCGGGGCCGGTGAGCGCCGCCAGAAAGATGCCGTCGCCGCCGAAGATCGCGTTCTTGATGCCGGGCACCGTGGTGATCTGAAAACCTACCGAGGCCTGGAACGCACCGACGTGACCCGGGTGCACCCGCAAGGTTTCACCGGGCGCCAGATTCTTCTGGATGAGTTCGCCGGAGAGTTCCAGCCACGCCGTGCCGTTGCCGCCGATTTTCTGCAACAGGAAACCATCGCCGCCGAAAATGCCGGCGCCCAGCGACTGCTGAAAGCCCACGCCTAGGGTGACTTGCGGCGTGGCGCAGAGAAAACCATGCCGATGCACGAGGTACTCGTTGGAAGGACTCACCGGCACTGGCACGATATGGCCAGGTACCTTGGTGGCAAACGCGACCTCACCAGGCCTCTGCACGGCGCGGTATTCGGTCATGAAGAAACTGCCGCCACCGACGGCACGCTTGAACATGCCCATCAGTCCGCCACCGCCGCCCATCTGGGTGTGCGTGGTCATCTGGATCGACGCGGTCATCCACGACAGCTCGCCGCTCTCGGCGAACACGCTGTCGTTGGGATCAAGCTGCACTTCCAGCACGGGCATCACCGTGCCCTGGATACGGGTCTGCATAAGGCATTCTCCTGATGATTGGTGGTGACCGCTTGCCGCCCGGACACCGAGCGACAAGCGGCAGTTCGGCAATGGCCAGCGGATAGTACGCCGACACAAAAGCAAAACGCGCGGGCAAGATGGCACCCCTTTGAATTAGCATGCGTTCAAATCGAAGGAAGCAGCAATGATCAAAGGCGCATGCCACTGTGGCGCAGTGCGATGGCAGTTCGATGGCGCCACGGGATACAACTGCACTGGTCGTGCAGCAGAAAAGCGTCGGGAATTTTCCGTAATACCCAACCCACCGCATGCGCCATCGGCTGCTACCCTGCGATCATGATCAGAATATGGAACGTCACGACGGCTCGACGTCTCGGCGTCGCCCTTTTTGCTGTCGGCCTGCTGGCCCTCGGCGGATGCGCCACCGCGCCGCCTCGTAACAGCCAGAGCATCTGCCAGGTCTTCGAGCAGTACCCGAGCTGGTATCGCGATGCCCGCGCGGCGCAGAAACGCTGGGGCACCCCGGTCAATGTGTTGATGGCGTTCGTGCAGCGGGAATCCGACTTCCGCGAGAAGGCTCGCCCGGATCGGCCACACTTTCTGTTTATTCCGTTGCCGCGCCGGTCCAGCGCCTATGGCTACGCGCAGGCGCAGGATCCGGTGTGGCAGGAGTATCTAAAGGCGAACGGCCGCTGGTTCAAGAGCCGTAAGGACATGAACAACTCGCTCGATTTTCTTGGCTGGTACACCGACCGCATCCATCGCGAGTTGGGTATCTCCAAGTGGGACCCGAAGCAGTTGTACCTGGCTTACCACGAAGGTATCGGCGGCTACCGTAGCGGCCAGTGGCGACACGATCGCCATCTGCTGCAGACCGCCGATGTCGTCGATAACCTCGCTAGCGAGTACGGCGTACAGCTGCAGCACTGCAGGTAGTGAAAACAGGGGTCAGCCATACGTGTTTGAACTGTAGGTCAGTAAGTGCGGCTAGTTGTATCCATTGCCCTCCAGTCCTCGGCATCTTGCATTGACCAAAATGCAGACAAAACCTATTGGGTCTAAACCATATGTCTGAAATGAAACTAACCAGGATCCCGGTCGTTCCATGCATTCTGGTGGCTCTTTCGTTGCTATCGAGTCCGGTACTCGCTCAAAAAGTTTCGGCGATTGGTATCGATCGTTCCGGATTGAGTAGGGAGGACGAAGCCACACGGAAAAAGACACTGGAAGATATTCGTACGCTTCATGCCGCTTGGTTTCGTGACGGACCGACTTCCGGATCGGCGCAGGGCGTTGCCAACTTCGTCGACGAGGTTCGACTGGCAAAACAACAAAATCTGAAAGTGCTGATAAACATCCTTCAGATGGACGAAGACTACGATGACGCACTGCCGATGAATGACCACGGCTGGAGGGCGAAGAAATTAAGCCAGATCGACTTGAAGAAGTTTTCTCAGCGATTCCGTCATCTGCTTGGGGCTTTGAAGGAAGCTAATCTTTCGATCGATGCCGTCGAATTCGGCAATGAAGACGATAGCTACTACTACGACGCGGATGTGCCGAACGGACACAGTGCCAGTCAGACTGAACTTCACACTTGGCTCCACGGATATGGAGAGTTCCTGAAGACCGGTGCAGAGATCCTGCACGAGCCCAACGACTATCCGCAGTCGCAGATCATCACGTTTGGTATGGCGCATGGATACACCGCGCCAGGCCATCCATCACACAACCTCTCCAATCCGGCGCAGGTAGTCGCGATGCTGAAGAGTGTCGATGGCTTTAACTATCTCGACAACGCCAGCTATCACGTGACCGCTTACGGGACTCACGTTTATGCATCGCCAGCCAATGCGGGCCAAAGCGCGACCGCCTTATTGCGCCAGGATATTTGGGCATTGGGTCGAAATAAGCCGTTGTGGATTACAGAGTGGGGCTTTACCGACGCTACCAAGTTTCCAAACGCGAAGGGGCAGACGGCCAGTCAGGGAATGAAGGAGATGCTCGATGCGTTCGATGATCTGGGGCAACGGATACCGATCGGACCCATGTTCTTCTACTCGTACAATTCCGGACTTCAGGATGCGGAGGGAAAAGAGAGTGGGTTAGTGGATAAAAAGGGGAGCTTTGTGCCTGCGGCAAGCGTGCTGTCTGCGCGCGCAGCGCAGCCCTTACAACCGCGATAACGGCGTAGCGCTTTTTTGCTGCTGCACTTCCTGCGGGTTCTGCACGGGAGTCGGTGCCTGCGCATGCGCGTGCTGCTTCTGCGTCGCCTGTTCCATCGCCGCACTGCTTTGTGCGATGGACGTTTGAACCGCCTGCGCTGTCTCCACCGGTTGTGCGATGTGTTTAGTGGTCGATCGCAGATCGCCTTGCACGGCAAAGGCCTTGCGGCCATCGTCGCTCATTACGACGTGATCGATCTGTTTCAAGCCACTGCTGCGCGCCGCTACGGCGACGGCGGCGGATAGGTTGTCGCTGCGTTGGTCCGGAATGCGGCCGATCTGTGCGTCGACTTTGTGCACGGCGCCCCGCGCCTGCTGATAGAGCAGGTGATCGGGATGCGCCGGATCGTCAAGGCGCACCGGCGCGGCAATAGGCGAACTGGTGGTGGCATGCGCTGCTTGTGCTTGCCGCGTGGCGTTGAGTTCGTCGCGCACGTTGCCGTTGGCGGCATTCGTGCCATAGAGCATGCCGGGCGTGTTCCACTGCCCATCAGCCGCCCGCGTGTAGGTATGGCCGTCCGATGCCTGCACGATATTGTCGGGTGCCTTCAATGCATGGGTTACCGCCTCGGGTATGGCACCGTACTGATGCCAGCCGTATTGTGTATAAGCGGCCTGATAGCGTTGTGCCATGCCCTGTGGTGAGGCCGCGACATTCTCGGCAATGGTTTGCCGTGCCGCCTGATTGAGTTGTGTGGCACGTGCGGGGTTGGCGGTCTCCTGGCGCGTGCTGGCCATGCCGTGTTCGAGTATTTGGTCGGTGACCTCGCGCGACCATGTATGCGTCTGCGCATCACGTGTCCAGGGGGCATCCCTCATGCTCGGTGTGTCACCCGCAGCAGACGCTTGCGTATAGGGATTTTTCGGCGTGCCAGGGTTCGCCAAGGCCAGTTGCACCGCGGTGCTCGACGCCTGGAAATTCAGCTGATTGGAAAGTGTCGCATCGGCGGTCAGGGTGTGGTGTTCGTCCCGGCGTGTCCAGCCTTGCGAAGGCTGTTGCGGATCAAAGCGCCAGCTGTTCCCTTGGCTATCGGATTGGTTGTAGATGCGGTGGTGATCGATGGCATCGGCGATTTTATTGCCGCCGATCGCGCCCGCGATGCCACCGATGGCACCGGTAGCAAGCAGGCCGGGGCCAGACTCCACGCCAAGTGCTGCACCTGCAGTGGCGCCCAGCTCCGCGCCGGCCAGCATGCCTAGATTGCGGCCGCCAAAATGCAGGATTTCGGATTGACCACCGATGCGGTTACCCGAGTGGAGAAGGTCGGCGGTGCGTTGTCCGGTGGTGGCGGCGTCGTAGGCAATGGCCGCGGCGCCTAATGCACCCAACCCTTTGCTGGCCGCGTCGGCTGACAGGCCGGTGCCGACGCTGCGCTCGGTTTGCACGGCGAGGCTGTTGTCCAGACTCTTCAGGTAGGTGGGTTCGGTATACAGGCCGCGATGCGGCACCAGATATTGTTCGGCGCCGCCAGGCTTGGTCACTAGGCCGTCCAGCTCGGAGGTCGGGGCGACATGATTGACGAAAACTTCGGTTGGGGCCTTGGGCTGGATTTGATAAACGTCGTAGCGCGTCGCTTCGCTCTGGATCGGCAGGCCGAAACGATCCGAGAGGTTATGACCCTGGTGCAACGCGTCTTCGAACGCGGACTGCTTGGCGAAAAATGGTGAATACGGCGAGACCTTGCTGCCGGTTGGCACGATCTTCACCAGCGGGTCGCTGCTTAGTTCCATGCGGGGAAGTTCGCGGCCGGAGATGATTTGATCCATGGCTCGGTCGGCTATTTTCGATGCCGAACTGCTCGGATCAGCTTGCACAAGCCGCTGCAAATATAAGTTGCCCTCCGGCGTCTTCAAATAACTCTTTGCCGCTTGCTCACTCACCCCATGAGTAACGAAAGTTTCGCTTCGGCTGATTTCGGCGGCATGTTGCTGCTTTAGTTCCTCGGGAGTCAGGCCTTGATCAGTCACGGGCTTTCGCTCCATCGATCATGGCCTGAACGCTCGCAATGATCTCGTTCTCTTCCTCGTCACGCCCCCCTCGCATTTCGGCCGAGAATTCGGAATAGGCCTCGTCTACGTCTGGGTCTCTATAAGGTGTGTAAACGCCATCGCCGAAGTTATAGGCGCCTGGAATCTCTCGTCGTCCCACAGGTTCCAGCACTCTCCCTGCCTTTGCCGCTTCGATAAGCGGTAACAAAGCGCGCAACAGGCTCTGCACATCCTCACTATCGGGATATTGCTTGAGCACCCACTCCAAATGCTCGGCACTCGCTTTGAGCTTTACGGTATCAATGGACTGCGTCATAGCTTGGTTTCCTGAGTGAACGGAATCGACGGGTGAATAGCCTCAGTCGTCGTAAGTCGCGCCGTAATTTTCCGCAGGACTTCAAGGGATTGATCGGTTGGCAATGGGCGCATTGGCGCAGATCTATCGGCCAACTCGACGAAGTCAGTCAAACCCGTGGAGGAATCACTCGGGGCAAAGGCAAAGCTCATGAACCAGCCCTCCGTGCGGTCAAAGCGAAATTTAACTTAGCACCGGCTATATCGATCGCGCAAACTGAAACAAAGATGTCAGAGATATTTTTAAGCAGCCCACGCGCAATGTATGGGCTGCTTCGTACCCTTGGCGCAAGACTGGCTAAGCCGCCGCGTCCCGCATCACGTGCAGCACCCGGTTGGCGATCAGATCGCGGACATCCTCGCCGTACTTGCGCATATGGTCGGTTGCGCTATGCGCGTCGAGCGCCTTTACGCTCGCCCATTTCTCGATAACGATAAATGTGTCGGATCCTGCCGGCTCGCGTGCGTCATCGAGGCCGGCGTCGTTGTCGATAATGGGGCGGTATTCGATGCAACCATCCTCCGTGTGCACGATCCGCATCACGGCGAGAAAGCGCTCAAGCAGTTCGGCACGTCGGCCGGGCTTGGCGGTCAGTATGGCGACAACATGGATCATCTCGGGTCACTCCTTTGTGGGTGCTCCAAGCTAGCAAAATCGTCATTGAAATAGGGTGAGTTTATTGGCAGGCATCATGCCGGCCATGTTTGAGCTTTTGGTTCACGCGTGACGCTCGAGAGGTTGCTAAGGCGGAACCGGGATCACTCATTCCGATGGAGCAAGTGATTCTGATTCCGGGTTTTTACGTTGAGCGCCAGGAGTTGGCTCTGAAGATCGTCACGCATGCACTGGTTCAGTTGAAGGTGCCGCGATACGCCGGCGCAGCGTCGGCGCGAGTGTTGAGCTCGAACATCACGCCGCCGGGCGCGCGGCAGAAGAAGCGCGAGCCGCGCTCGTGGTCGATGACGCCAGTCTCCATGATCACGCCATCCGCCACCATTTGTGCGTGGAGTGACTCGACCTCGGTGCGCGATGGCAGCTCGAAGCCGACGTGGAAGGTACTTGGCCAATGCGGTATGTCGGCGTCAATATCTTCGATGACGACGTCGAAGCCGGGACGCTTCAGGATCCAGTGCCCCGCGGCTGGCGCGATGGTGAACCCGAGGTAGGTTTCGAAGAACGCCGCCGTGCTGGCCGGAGCGTCGGAGGGAAAGCTGAGATGGTTGAGTTTCATGGGGAAAAGCGCGTTGGACATGGGATTTCCAGAAGTGGGCGGATCGAGCGATTCGCGGGACTTCATGATGTCGGCAGCTCTTGCGTCAGCCAACTCGCATGCGCTGCTTTACGCCTTAGCCTGCGCCGTATCAGTCGCTTCGACCGCACGGCTTTGCAGCCAATAACCGCTTTGCTCACATTTCAGGGTCTAGTTGACGCGCCGAGGTAGCCCAAAAGCGCGCCCAGCACACGTCGTTCAAGTTGCTCTGCATTGGATTCACCACGCACGCCAGCGGCATCCACCAGCATGCGCACCAACGAGGCGAGGTCATCGGTGGCGATCTCAGGGTTTGGTTGCGGAGGCAGATCCGATCGGTCGAGTATGGTGCGCAGCAGGCCGCGGTAGTTGCTTGCGTTCTCGACTTCTTGCTGTGCTTCCGGCCGCGTTTCCTCGACATCGAGCAGCCGTGCCAGCTCCGGACGACCGAGCTGGTGACGGACGGCAGCAGCTACCAGATGCGCCAACGCGGCGTGACCGTCGGGCGCGGCCAGCGCGGCCAGCGCATCTTCGCCGAGGCGCTCCTTTTCGCGTCGCATCAGTGCGATCAACAGCGCGTCCTTCCCGGGAAAATACTGGTAAAGCGAACCGATGCTCACCCCGGCCCGCTCGGCCACGAGGTTGGTGTTGAAAGCACCAATCCCTTGTCCCTCGAGGATCTGCGCCGCCGCCTCCAGAATCCAGGCATAGGTTTCGACTGCGCGCGGTTGCACGGGTTTCTTGCGAGGGCGCAGCGATGGTAGTGGACGACGCATGGTGTGCTGGATTCTAGGGAAAAATGGCACCAGATTCATTGCCTCGCAATTTCCGTTGACCTATCCGAGGTGACCGTCGCATGTGCTTTTTGACGTGGTCCTCTTGGCAACCGGACTCCTGCAGTCCTTGCAGACCAGTGCTAAGGTGCCTCGCTTTCCTTGATACAACGACAAAGCGAGCGACATGATGACTAACGATGCACCGTATCCCATCGGTACACCCGGACATCCCTGGGGCGATGCGGAAGTGGCGACCTGGTTGTCCCGGCAAACCGTGCAGCGCAGCTATGCAGCGGACGTGCTGAGCGTGATCGAAACCTTTCGCTCGCGCTTCGACGTGTCGGAGTACGGACGCTTGGAATACACGCCCGACAGTTATGCGCTGTTCGCGATCAAGAGTCGCGACTGGCGCGACGAGCTTCCCATCGTGTTGGTGACGGGCGGTGTGCATGGTTATGAAACCAGTGGCGTGCACGGCGCGCTGCAGTTCATCGATCAGCAGATGTCGCGCTATGCCGGTCGCGTGAATATCATCGTCGCGCCGTGCGTCAGCCCATGGGCCTACGAGCGCATTCACCGCTGGAACGCGAAGGCGCTCGATCCGAACCGCTCGTTTCGCGATGACAGTCCGGCGCAGGAATCGGCAGCATTGATGCACCTGGTCGCGCCGATCCGCGATCGCGTATTGATGCATATCGACCTACATGAAACCACCGATACCGACGAGTCCGAGTTCCGCCCGGCACTGGCCGCGCGCGATGGCATCGCGTACGAGCCGGACGAAATCCCCGACGGCTTTTATCTGGTCGACGACAGCGAGAATCCGCAGCCCGAATTCCAGCAGGCGGTGATCGCTGAGGTGGCCAAAGTCACCCACATTGCCCCGGCCGATAGCCGCGGCGAGATCATCGGCTCACCCACGGTCGCACCCGGTGTTATCGAGTACGCGCTCAAGCAGCTCGGTCTCTGCGCCAGCATCACCCATGCCCGCTACACCACCACCACCGAGGTCTACCCCGACAGCCCTCGCGCCACGCCCGAGCAATGTAATGCGGCGCAGGTGGCGGCGGTGTGTGCAGCGATTGATTTTGCGCTGGCGAAGGGTGCGGGGGCTTCAGTCCAATAGGTATATCCGGATCATCTGAAAATCAAAAAAAGCCTCTCGGTCACCCAGAGGCTTTTTTGATTGATGAATCCATCAACCTAACGTGTGAGCGGTTTGTCGCGGCGTTTCGGTAAAGTCAGTGCGCTGCTTCTATCCACATGACTAGCGCCGTAAGCTGGATGGAGACTGGAAGCGCATTGGCCAAGCATATATCGTCCTGAATTTCGCACTCGTTGGCACTACGTCCGTTTGCTACACATTCTCGGTAGGCCTGCGCACAGTTTCGTTGGCATAGCGACAATATCCGCGCTGTAGCAACGTTGCTCGAGCCCGTCATGACACGTAACGCTATTGCCGAAACAATAAGTGACTGCGCATATGAATTCCCTTGCATATAGCCATGTCGACGACGATTTGAGAGGCTCCATCCCATTTTTGGCAGTCGCCCACTCAGTGCCGATGTTCGTGCAGTTGCATGGGGATGTCGTCGCGATCGAGGCCGCCTTCTTCAAGCCAGTGGTGGGTATTTTCCCTGGAACGGGAGATGAGGTTTGCCGCAGCGGAATAGTCATATGGCGACCGCTCCAGCGGACACAGGCTCGGTACGATGCGCAGCTGCACCGCGCCGCCGACTAGACGCTCGGCGTCCTGCACCAACTGGCGTGATACCAACAGGCTCAGCGCATGCATGGCGCGGGCAATGGCACCGCTGGGGATCTGCGTCAGCGCACAAGCGAAGCCGGTCGGCAGCACGATGACGCGCGTGGCACCCAGGCGTACCGCTGTGGAGATGGGCGTGTTGTTGGCGACACCGCCGTCCACAAGCCACCGCCCATCGATACGCACCGGCGGAAACACGCCGGGGATGGCCGTGCTGGCAAGCACGGCATCGATGACGGGGCCGGATGATAAACGCACTTCGTCGCCGGTCAGCATGTCCGATGCGACCACATGCATCGGCAGGACGGCGTCCTCCAGTTGCCCGTATGGCAAATGACTTTCCAGCAGACGTCGCAAGTACGTCGATGCCACTAGATGATCGCGTCGGCGTAACAGCCCGATTACGCTGGCCAGATTGATGGGAAATACGTCACGGCGTCGCAGTCCGCACCACAATTGCTCCAGCCGTTGCGCACCGGCCAGGGTCGGATCGGCGGCGAAATACGCGCCGTTGATTGCGCCTGCCGACGCGCCGACCACAAATGCCGGTTTCTCGCCCCAGGCTAGCAGCGCTTGCAACATGCCTACCTCGACGGCACCGAGACTGCCGCCACCCGCCATGACAAACGCGGTGCGCCGTGCACCACCCGCGTGATTCAATGCTGTCTGTACCATGGCGTCCACCCGATGGCCGAAAAGTTTCGGCCTCTCTGATTTCATTCGCCCGGCACCTGCTTTTGGTTGCAGTGGCAGGAAGGTTGGCCCCACTTCTTGCAGGCCACTCAGGGCAGCAATTCGGGTAACTGATTCGGTGAGCCTGATCCGTTTGACTCCTTTGGCGACGCCAGGTCTTGCGAATGCTAGCTGTGTGCGCCGGCGACAGAGCGAAGTGAGGCATGATTGCAAGAAAGCCCCGACTCCACGATGTCATGTACTTGCGCTGCCAATGCCTTGCGATCAGTGCCGGGTGGAATCGCGATCGGTGGGTGGAAGGTCACGCGCACCAGCGCACCCGACATGCGAAAGAATCGGCTGACGTGTGGGCCGGCTTCCATGCCACCATGGAAGGCGTAGCCGTCGCGATCGCCGCCGGCCGACAGCATGCGACCGTCGACGGAAATGATGTCCAGGGTAAACGGCTGCAGATGCCACGCTTGCGCGGAGGCCTGTGGACCAAGGAATGGCGCGAGCAGGCTCGACTTGAATGGTGCGACCTGTTCGCCGGATGACGTGGTGCCTTCGGCGAACAGCACCACGTCGTGATCGGGTCGCATCTGCGCGGCGATGCCAGCGGCCACGCTGGCCGTATCTTGCCGGCGTCGGCTGATGAATAGCGTTTGCCCCAGCGCGCCGATAAAGCGCACGCCGGGCCAGCTTTCCATTTCGTCCTTGGCGATAAAGCGCGCACGCAGAATGCTTCCCAGCAGCACGATGTCGTAATGCGAAATGTGGTTGCCGACGAAGAGCGTGCCGCCGCTGTCGCGCGGTGTGCCGACGATCTCAAACCGAAGTCCCATCGCCCGACGCAGGCAGGCAAACCAGAATCGCGGCAGCACGAAGGACGCGCGCCCGCGGGTAAAGCGCATAAACAGCCACTGCGGTGGCATCAGCACCACGCTTGCCAGCAGGATCGCTGCAACCTTGATGCTGGCGCGCAGCGAGGCGAAGGCGGAGTCAGGGACCTTACGTGATGGATCGATGCTCATGTGAGAGATACGTGTCGTCGAGTGGTGGTGGATGCAGGCAAACGGCTGCCTGGATGATCATGCATTGTCCACTGAAGCGGCCGCTCAAAACGAAAAGGCCGTGTTCACTTCATCCGGCGAAGTGAACACGGCCCGCTCGTTGCTTTATTCGTTTATCGACAGAGCACGGCGATGATTACTGGGGCGGCCCCGCGAGGTATTCCTCGTCGGTGACTTTCTGCAGCCAGTCGACGGCCTTGCCGTCCAGTGTTTCCTGCAGGGCGATATGCGTCATCGAGGTGGTGGGCGTGGCGCCGTGCCAGTGCTTGTGACCGGGCGGGCAGATGATGATGTCGCCGGCGTTGATCTCGACGATCGGCTCCCCCTCGCACTGCGTCCAGCCCTTGCCTGAGGTGACGATCAATACCTGTCCGAGCGGATGCGTGTGCCATGCACTACGCGCACCGGGCTCGAAGGTGACGATGCCGCCGGAAATCTTCGCGTCGCCCGAGCCCTTGAACGGCATGTCGATGCGCACGGTGCCGGTGAAGAATTCCTCCGGCCCTTTGACCGAGGGCTGTGAGCCGTTGCGGATAAGTTGCATGGTCGGGGTTCCTTTGGAAAGGGTGAAGGCGTTGGCGATGTGGCGAGCGCGCGATTACTCGAGATAAGTGCGCTGGCAAGGCGCGCGTTCATTGCCCGTGATCTTGCGTCGCCTCGTTGATGAGTCGCAGCGCATTCAACGAGCGCGGATAACCGATGAACGGCAGCAGTTGAGTGACAGTGCCGATGAGCACCTGACGGTCGTTGCCAACGGCGAGGTTGCCGGCTATGTGTCCGGCAAGCTGCGGCTCGCAGCCGCCCAGCGCGGAGAGCATCGCAAAGGTCAGCAATTCGCGCGTTTTCAGATCCAGTCCGTTGCGCGTGTAGTAGTCGCCGAAGCAGTTGGCCGAAAGGAAGGTCTGGATGTGGATCTGATCCTTCGGTGACTTTTCATACATCGCATCGATCTGTGCGCCGAAGATCTGCTTCTGGACGGCCAGACCTTTATCGAAGCGCGTTTCCTCCGAGGTGGTGGATTGGCCTTCCAGTGGTAGGGCGATGCCACGGCTCAGCAATACCTCGTTTGTGGCGCCGAGAAAATCGAACAGGCGAGCCATGCCGAGATAGGGCAGCGCTTGGTAGACGATTTCCTTCACCTCGATCGGAGTGACGCCGACGTTGAGTGCCGCACCGAGCATGGCGCGGTACTCGTTGACTGCCTGGCAGGCAATGATGGCGGCGAGCTGAAGCATCAGTCGCGTGCGGATCTCGGGGCCGTCTTCGGCCAGCACATCGTCGAAGGCCCAGTTGTCGAAGATCTCGATTAGCTCAGGATCGGTGACCGCCAGTTTCGATACGTCGTTGGGGAAAAGTTTGTCGTGGTTGCGTTGCGCGGTGTCGGTGATGTTCATCGATCGGGGCTCTGTGGATTGTCGTGCACTGACGGCGCTCACTTGCCGGTCAGTGCGGCGAGATGCGCGGGGTAACGATCGCCTTGCACGGTGACGTGGCTCAGTGCTTCTTCGATCTGACGCAGGTCGTTGCCATCCAGTGTGATGTCCGCGGCGCCGACGTTTTCCTCCAGTCGATGCAGCTTGGTGGTTCCCGGTATCGGTACGATCCATGGCTTGCGATCCAGCAACCACGCAAGAGCGATCTGAGCTGGGGTGGCCTGCTTGCTCGACGCGATGTGACCAAGCAGATCGACCAGTGACTGGTTCGCCTTGCGCGCTTCCGCCGAGAACCTGGGCACGATGCTGCGGAAGTCGTCCTTGCCAAATGTCGTTGCGGCGTCGATGGTGCCGGTCAGGAAACCCTTGCCGAGCGGGCTGAAGGACACAAAGCCGATGCCCAGTTCCTCGCAGGTTGGCAGCACGTCATCTTCGGGCTCACGCCACCAGAGCGAATACTCACTTTGCAGCGCGGCGACCGGCTGCACGGCGTGCGCGCGACGGATCGATGCCACACCGGCTTCGGACAAGCCAAAGTGTTTGACCTTGCCTTCGGCGATCAGCTCCTTCACGGTGCCGGCGACATCTTCCATCGGCACGTTCGGATCGACGCGGTGCTGGTAAAGCAGATCGATTCGATCGGTTTTCAGCCGCTTCAGCGACGCCTCGGCAACGGCGCGGATGCGCTCCGGTCGGCTGTCGACACCGGTGGCTGCGTTGCCGTCCTTGAAACCGAACTTGGTCGCGATCACCACCTGATCGCGGATCGGCGCCAGCGCCTCGCCGACCAGTTCCTCGTTGGTGAACGGTCCATAGGCCTCCGCGGTGTCGAAGAAGGTCACGCCATTTTCGAAAGCGTCGCGGAGGAGCGCTATCGCGTCGCGTTTGCCGAGCCCGGGACCATAGGCAAAGTTGAGCCCCATGCAGCCGAAGCCGAGGGCCGAGACTTTAAGTCCGCTATGGCCGAGAGTGCGCTGTTGCATGGTGTTCTCCTGCCGAGATGATTGGATGGGCTTAGTTTGCTGGTCTCGTTTTCATATGATTAGACGGATAAAAGCGAATGCACTTATGATCTAATTTCATTAATCGGTAACTAGCTTATGGCTCGCGAGAACTACAACGATCTCATCGCGTTTCTCGCCGTCGCCCGCGAGCGCAGCTTCACGCGCGCAGCGGCGCAGCTTGGGGTGTCGCAATCGGCGCTCAGCCACACCATGCGCGCGCTCGAGGCGCGGATCGGTTTGCGTTTGTTGACGCGTACGACGCGCAGCGTTTCGCCCACCGAAGCGGGGGAGCGTTTATTCCGTTCGCTGGAACCGAACTTCGACAATATCGACGTCGCCATCGCCGCCTTGGGCGAGCTGCGCGACAAGCCCGCCGGCACCTTGCGCATCACCACCAGCGAGCATGCGGCGACCACAATCCTGTGGCCGGTAGTCGCCGAGCTGCTGGTGGACTACCCGGATATCAAAGTCGAAGTCATCACCGATTCGAGCCTTGTCGATATCGCAGCCGAGCGCTTCGATGCTGGCATCCGACTCGGCGAGCAGGTGGCGCAAGACATGGTGGCCGTGCCGATCGGCCCACCGATGCGCATGGCCGTTGTCGGCACGCCGGCTTACCTTTCATCACGGCCAGCAGTCAAGACGCCGCGAGACCTGACCGGACACGACTGCATCAACTTGCGCCTGATGACCCGTGGTGGTCTGTACGCTTGGGAATTCGAGAAGGGTCGGCGCGTTTTGAATGTGCGCGTCGAAGGGCGGCTCACTTTCAATAGCGCCCGTCAGGCGCTCGAAGCCGTGCGGGCCGGCTTCGGCCTCGCGTGTGTCCCGGAGGATATGGTCTCCACGCATATCCACGACGGCAGCTTGCAGCGCGTATTGGGTGACTGGTGCCCGCCCTTCCCAGGCTTCCACCTCTACTACCCCAGCCGTCGCCAACCATCACCGGCGTTTTCGCTGCTGGTGGACGCACTGCGAAGGCGGGCATGACGCTGGAATAGGCGCATCGCGCGCGCTGCTGAATCAATCATTGCGCAAGGTGTTGATTGGGTTGGAGGATTCGAGGCGGTATCAGCAGCGCAGGCACTCTTTTGCAAACAGGCGCTATTGCGTCAGCAAAGGCCTATGCTGAGGGGGCGATCACGCCAAGAGGGTTCAGCCATGGTCAATGTCTCCGGCAAGACCAGCAATGGATGCACCTATGAAGGGGATTACCGGCCCGCGAGTGCCGGTCGTGTGAATTGGTCAGCGACCTTCCGCCATAACGGCGATTACGCCGGCATGCGGCATGGCTGCGTTCATGACATGCTCGGCGTTGACCCGATAGGCGTCGATGATGCGGTCAAAGTCGACATCGAGTCGACTTGGACGCAAGCCACTTGAGGCGGGATTGAGGCACGGTCGCCCGACATAGAGCTCGCTGTATTTTCTTGCGATTGCGCCGAATACCGGCCGCGCTGCGCCCGCAGCGGGAATCGCCGGCCGGAGACCATGCAGGGTTCGGTTTGGCTTCATTCGTGTAGCGATTTTCGGTTTGATCAGGCGTGCTTCGCTTTGGACGTTTTGGCGCAGGTGTTTGCGTCAATATTCATCTCGCATTATCGGGAGCGATACGATGCTCTTTCACTCCAATCAGCGCGGAGGTCGTTATGGGAATCCTAGATGCCGTTGGTGAAATTGCAGGTGCAGTAGCAGCTGTCGAGGGTGCAGAAAAGCTCGACCCGAATGCAGGCCTTCTGACAAAAGGCATTGCGGCTGTTGCTGGTTTCAAGGGAGCTGGTGCGCTCGAGTCGCTCGTCGGAAAGAAGGAAGACGAGGCTGATTCCAGCGAGGCCGATCCGCAACCGCAAGCCTGATCTTCCTGATCGATCAATCCGGGCCAGCCACCTTTCAGGGGCTGGCCCTTTTGTTTTCCATCAACTGGCTCAGTGCCCGCGATGGTTAAGCTGGGTCGTCAGTCGATTGTGGCCGCTGCACTGAAGCGGCTCAGCAGAAAGTCGATCATGCTGCGCAGCTTGGCGGTCGGTCGGCGATCCGGTGCGTACAGCAAGTGCATCGGTATCGCCGGTGGTGCCCAGTCGGGCAGCACTTGCACCAGGTGGCCACTGGACAGATCGTCTGCAAGCAGTACCTCCGGCTGCAAAACGATACCGGCATCGTGCAGCGCAGCGATGCGCAGGGCATCGCCGTTGTCCGTGGTGAGCCGACCGCGCACGGCAATGTCCTGTTCGCCATCCGGGCCGAGCAGATGCCAGTGATCGCGGTGACGCCAGTTGGACAAGCCCAGGCAGGTGTGCGCGGATAGTTCGTCGGGCCGTGTCGGCGTGCCATGCCGGGCCAGATAGGCTGGCGATGCCGCCATCAGCATGCGATAGGGCCGTAGTGGACGCGCTACCAGTGCGTGGTCGCCGATCGCACCGATGCGTATCGCCAGTTCATAACCTTCCTCGACCATGTCGAAGACCCGGTTGTTCAGCGACAGGTCGACGCTGACCAGCGGATGCTGGGACAGATAATCGGAGAGCGCCGGCACCAGCCGGCGACTGCCGAAACTGAGTGGCGATGCGATGCGTAGCAGACCCCGAGGCGTGGCCTGCAATTCGTTGGCACTGGCGTCGGCGAGTTCCACGTCGGCGAGCACCTGCTTGCAGCGTTCGTAATAGAGCCGGCCCACTTCGGTCAGTTGCTGGCGCCGGGTGGTTCGATGCAACAGTCTGGCCCCCAGCCGCTCTTCGATGGTACGTACATGCTTGCCGGCCATCGTCGGCGAGACGCCAGCGATTTCAGCGGCAGCGCTGAAACTGCCGCTTTCGACGACGCGAATAAACATCGCCATGCTGGATAGCTTGTCCATATCTAAAACCTATAGGTTTGGAATGCATCAATGAATTGCATGTTTATCAAATGCAGGCGCGCAATGAAACTGCTGCTCACCGAGTGATCTCATCCCTGAGACGTCGTGAACCTGGAGATATCCCATGCCAACCCTGCACCTTGAAATGCACCCCGGCCGCACGCTCGATCAAAAGCGTGCCTTTGTCCGCGAAGTGACCAAAACGACCTGCGAAACGCTGGGCTGCCCGGTCGAAAGCGTGGAAATCCTGATCAGCGAAGTTTCCCGTGAGCTATGGGCCAGCGGCGGCCAGTTGAAATCGGATCAGTAAGCTGTTCGCGATGGCTCGCATAACGGCGGCACGCTGCGCAACGGCGCGCCGCAAATAACTGGGGCAGCGCAGAGATAGTTGATCCTTGCGCTCGACGGCTTTGAAGAGCGGATATCGGGCTGCGCTTATTCGCGGCGCCTTTGTTTCATCCAGCAGCTCGACACTTGCCATTCCGCACGTGGCAACAGCGGCTTCACACGCCCATGTCAAGCCAGCACCCAGTGCATAAGCACGCCTACGCGCGGTGTTTGCCGCTGCGTGCGCAGTTCATGCCACACATAATTTCCAGATGAGCCATCGTCTGGCAAACAAGCCCGCTGCGGTTGGTGCCGAACCAAAGTGTTAGGGTGCGTGAATGGGCGATCTAGCAGCTGTTGCATATTCAAGTAAAACAACTCGTCCTATGAGTTCCCGAGACCTTGAAAGCTTGCTTATCGAAGCACGCGCTTTCAACGAAAAAGTGCAGGTCACCGGCGTGCTGCTTAAGCATGAGGGTGCGTTTTTTCAATATTTCGAGGGGCCTCCTTCCGCCGTAGCCATCGTTTACGAGCGGATCAAGAAGTCTCCCCTGCATCATCATCTGGTCGAGCTGCTGAACCAGCCGGTGGACACCCGGCAATTTACGCGCTGGCACATGGCGTTTACCAA
>Ga0302228_10001274_pt1 | contig 18743 bp, 16 predicted proteins | sample II_Palsa_N1_2_FD_193519 | JGI IMG/M metagenome (GOLD analysis project Ga0302228, IMG submission 193519) | Peat permafrost microbial communities from Stordalen Mire near Abisko, Sweden - II_Palsa_N1_2 | ecosystem: Environmental > Terrestrial > Soil > Palsa > Peat permafrost | place: Sweden...
CGTCGATATAGTCGCGTAGCCGTCGGCGCGTCGCGACCGAAAGGCCGCCCTTGAGTTCCGCGTCCGTGCGGCTTACGCCTTGCGACCTCAGCAGCAGGCTCAACACTTCGTGCGCTGTTTCATTGGTCCGTAGCAGACCATCGGCGTCGTCCCAGCTTTCCTCGATTAGCGATTGGCACAGCGTAGCAATGCGCGCGTCTTCGAAATAGGTGCGGTCAGCCAGCGTCACTTCCCGCGGCTCGCGGTCCAGTTCCCGCACGGCGCGTTGCGTGAAGTGCTCGGGCAAAAAATACAGATGCATGAAGTGCATCTTGCCGCGCACCCACCAGCGCGATTCGTGGTCGCCGGGCAGCGCGCACAGCCTCGTCGGCGCACCATACAGCCCCGGCATTTTTTGACGCTCGGTGCGATACCCGCCGTCGATGTAGCACGACAACGTGTGATGGCCCGGATTGTCGTAGACGGTTTCGGCTTCTTTGGTTTCGCGAGTCCACTCCGCCACCGCCAACTGGTCGCCGAGCCACGCGAAGCGCTGCAGCGTCGCGTTGGCGTCGCGCAGCGTGTGACACACCGACTGGATGCCAAATGGCGTCTCGGTGGAGTCGATCACGGCGCCGGGCTGGATGGCGGTGTTCACGGCTGAAGAAGTGGCGGATTGCATGGCTTACAGTATAGAGCGGGCGGCGCAGTGCCCGCTCGGCGCCGTCAAAAAGTGCGCAATCCTGGACAAGTGATGGCGAGTCCGCCGGCGCAGACTCGGGTGGTCGAATCCCCGAATTTCATCCCGCAAGCGTTGCCATGAACCTGTTTCTCTACGCCTTAACCGTTCTGATCTGGGGTACCACCTGGATCGCCATCAAATGGCAACTCGGCGTAGTGCCGCCGCCGGTGTCGATTGCGTGGCGCTTCGGGATCGCCGCGCTGATCCTGTTCGCAGTGCTGCGCATCATGCGCCGGCCTATCTGGCCGCCGCGCGCCGCATGGCGATATCTGGTGGCGCAGGGCCTGGCGCTGTTCTGCTGCAACTTTCTGTGCTTCTACTACGCCGAGCAGGTTGTGCCGAGCGGTCTGGTTGCCGTGATCTTCTCAATCGCGCCGCTGCTGAATTCGATCAACGGCCGGCTGTTCATGGGACGGCCGCTGCAGCCCACGGTCATCGTGGGGGCATTGCTGGGTCTGGTGGGCATCCTGTGCCTGTTCGTGCCGCAGATGGCCGGACACCTCGGCGACCAGACCGCTTGGCTCGGGATGGGCGTCGCGTTGCTCGGCACGTTGTGCTTTTCCACCGGCAGCCTGCTGTCGAGCCGGATGCAGTCGATGGGTCTGCACCCGCTCGTCACCAATAGCTGGGCCATGCTGATCGGCGCCAGCATCCTGACCGTGGGTAGCGCTTTGGCGGGCTTGCCGTTCAGCGTCGAACCGGATGCGCGGTATCTCGGTGCGCTTGCGTATCTGGCCGTGTTCGGCTCGGTGGTCGGGTTCACGGCCTATCTGATGCTGGTTGGACGCATGGGCCCGGAGCGTGCCGCGTACTGCACGGTGCTGTTTCCGATTGTGGCGTTGGCGGTCTCGACCGTATTCGAGGGCTATCACTGGACTGCTTTGGCTGTCGTTGGCCTGGTACTCGTGGTGGCCGGCAACCTCGTAGCGTTCGATCTGACGCGGCGCTTCTTCGCGCGGCGCGCCGCCACCTGATCCGCCGTCGCGTTGCCGGTTTCCTGTGTCGTTTGCGGTGAGGCTTGAGTAGGCGCAGCGCGCACTCTCATCTCTTTGAGGTGAGTCTTTTCGGGAATCGATTGAGTGCAAGCCGATGCATCAACGCGTCAAGGTGAGGATGTTCGGGAGTGGCGTGCGGCGGATGGACGACCGATCATGATCGGTATATAACAACGTTAGAGATTCATTCACCATCGCCACAACTGAGAGACGCTCCATCATGACGCGTGATGTTTCGCAAAAGCAGGAAGCGGGCGAAAAGCCTGATCTGGAACACCTTGACGCGGCTATCAGCCACGTCGACCAGTTGGTGAATTCGGGCGGCATTGCATCGGGCGCGGCCAGAGGTCTGCTGTACAGCCTGATCGAGACGCTCGGCACCCTGGTGGGCGACCCGGATTTGCCCGAGCACGCCCGTTCCGGGTATGAAGGCTTGCTGGAAACGGCGCGCGAATTACGGGTCAAGCTCGATCACTGAAATTGATCAGTCGATTCAGGCTTCCAGACTTTCTTGCGCTGCTAAAGCTTCGAGCAGCTCCGGCGGCGCCGACGTGATCTGCACTTCAGGCGTGCCGTGCCAGTCGGCGCAACGCTGGATGGCGCGCCGCAGATCGGCTGCGAGACGGCCGCTGACGCGCACCCCGGGCTCGAGATGCAGCGCCTTCAACTCGAAGATGCCGCTCGCGCGGTGTGCCTTCGCATCGGCCCGCCCAATCAGCTTGCCGCGGTTCAAAATCGGCAGCACGAAGTAGCCGTATTTGCGTTTGGCGGCAGGCGTATAGCATTCGATCACATAGTCGAAGTCGAATAGCGCCGCGGCGCGCTTGCGATCCCACACCACCGGATCGAACGGCGATAGCAAGGTCGTGACTGTCGAGGTTAGTTTGCCGCTCGCCGCATCGTCGATCAGCGGCGCGAACTCCTGATGCACGTACGTATCCTGCTTCCAGCCTTCGACGCGAACCGGAACCAGCTCGCCCTGGTCGGCCAGCGCGTGCAAGGGTTCGACGTACGGTCGGCGCGGCAACCGGTAGTAGTCGGCGACCCAATCGGCGCGCACCACGCCTAGCGCACGGCAACTGCGTCGCAACAATTCCGGCTCGACTGCCGCCGCCGGTTGCAGATCGCGTTTGTCGTTCCAGTCCGGCAGCACCCGCTCGGTCAGATCGTAGACGCGATGAAAATTGCGCCGCTCAGCCACCATCAATTCGCCGATGGCAAACAGCACTTCGAGGTGGCGCTTCTCAGGCTTCCAGTCCCACCAGCCGTTGCTCTTGCCGGCCTCGCGGACGAAATCGGCCGAGCGCACCGGCCCATTCGCGCGGATTTGCTTGAGCAGCTGGTCGATCTCCTTGCGATACTTCTTGTGCCACTCGGCTGCGTATTTCCAGCCCATGCCGCTTGGGTCGAGCATGCGGTGACGTAGCAGACCGTAGTCTTCGATCGGCAACAGACAGGCCTCGTGCGACCAGTATTCGAACAGCTTGCCTTCGGCCAGATGCTCGTCGAGCCACTGCGGCGTGTACGCGCCGAGGCGGCTGAACAGAACGAGGTAAGGGCTGCGCGCGACGACATGAATCGTGTCGATCTGCAATTGCGCCATACGGCGAATCGCGTCGATGACGTCGGCTTTGGTGGCTTTGCGGCGCAGCGGGGTCAAGAGACCCTGCGCGGCCAGATGGAGAGTGCGGGCGGCAGATAACGGGAGAGTCTTCACGCGGTCGATCGCTGAATGGATGGAGCCGGCGCAGTGGCGCGCTGGCGAAGTAGCGGCGTGAGGCTGACCGAAGATGCGTCGCCCGGCCGGACAGCCGCTACTTTAGCGCGAAAGCGTCGTGCGTCATGCGCCCAGCGCAACCGCCTCCTCCGCGGTCACCGCCAGCATCTGATGGATCTGCGACACCACAGCCGCCCCTTCACCAACCGCCGCTGCTACGCGTTTGGTCGAACCGGCGCGGGCATCGCCGATCGCGAATACGCCGTCAACCGTGGTGCCAAGATCGCAGGTGGAGTTCAGGCCTCTTTCGCCGGTCAGCACGAAGCCCTTGGGATCGAGTTGCACACCGCAGGTTTGCAGCCATTCCGTGTTGGGATCCGCGCCCGTGAAGAGGAACAGATGACGCGTGTCGAAACGATCCGTGCCATCCGCTAACGGCTCTTTCAACAACACTGACGCGAGGCCAGTCTCATCAGCTTCGAGCTGACCGATCTCCGTGTGAGGATGCACAAACACGTTCGGCAGCGAGCGGATCCGGTCGATCAGATAGCGCGACATGGTCGCTTCGAAACCACTGCGCCGAATCAGCACGTGCACCTTAGCCGCGTGCGTGGCGAGATAGACGATCGCCTGCCCAGCGGAATTGCCGCCGCCTACCAGCACGATTTCCTCGCGCTTGCACAGCTTGGCTTCAACCGGCGACGCCCAGTAATAGACACCCTTGCCGTCAAAACGCTCGAGACCCTCGAGAGCGGGCCGCCGGTACACCGCGCCGCTCGCAATCACGATAGTGCGCGCCTTCACGCTGCCACCGCACTTGAGCTCGAGCCGGTGCGGCGACTCCTCGCAATGCAGGGCTTTGACCCTGACCGGAATGGCGACGTGCGCGCCGAACTTCTGCGCCTGCACAAACGCGCGTCCGGCCAGCGCCTGACCGCTGATGCCGGTCGGAAAGCCGAGATAGTTTTCGATGCGTGAACTGGCGCCCGCCTGGCCGCCCGGCGCGCGGCTGTCGAGCACGATCACGGAGAGGCCTTCCGAAGCCGCATAAACGGCCGTGGCGAGTCCCGCCGGCCCTGCGCCGACGATAGCAACGTCGTAGATCAACGAGGCGTCGAGTTCGGGCAGCATGCCGAGGCAGGTTGCAAGGTGAGGATCGCTCGGATGACGCAGCACGGTACCGTCGGGGCAGATCACCAGCGGAAGGTCTTCAGGCTGCGCACCGAACTGCTCGATCAGGCCGAGTGCCTCGTCGTCGCGTTCGTCGATCACCGAATGCGGATGACCGTTGCGCGATAAAAAACCTTGCAGCGAGACGAGCCGCGCGTCGTTGCTCTTGCCGACCAGGATCGGGCCGCCCGCGCCTTTTTCGATCAGCGAGACGCGCCGCAGGATCAGCGCACGCATGATGCGCTCGCCGAGCTCCGCTTCGGCGACGATCAACGCGCGTAGCTTGACGGGCGCAATCAGCAACGCATCGACGGGTTCCAATGCGATGCCGCTGACGAGACAGACGCGCCCGGACAATTGGCCCACTTCGGCAAGGAATTGCTTTGGACCACGTTCGGAGACAACGCGCTCGCGCCCGAGGCCATCGCGCTGGAAAAGTTTGACGCGTCCCGTGAGCGTGACAAACATGCCCGGGCCGATGCGACCGGTTTCGAACAGCAGCTGACCGGGTTCCCAGTGCTGCACTTCGCCGAATTTGCTCAGCCGCTTGATTTCTTCCCACGTCAGTTCGGGGAACATCTGATGTTCGCGTGTCGCCAACGAAGAGAACGGCGCGTCGGCAACCACAGCTTGTTGTCCTTCAGCTTCTTGAATCTCAACCATCAAACCACTCCTTCTGTCGTTTGATCCAGCATGGGGTACAGCGAGGCAGCGCAGGCGACAGACGAACTGCTAGAGGCAACCGGACTGGACGTGCTACACCGCCGGCGCTACGCCGTGATGCACTTCATCGATCGGCTCCTCTTCCAGGGGTTCGAGTTGCCGTCCCGCGTCGCGCCACGCGTCGAGACCGCCGCGCAGCGGCAGGACGTCGGCGAAGCCTGCTTCGTTGAGTTGTTTGGCCATCCACGCCGCCGAAATCTCATTCGGGCAGGAACAGTAGATGACGAGTTTCTGGTCTGGCGGATACCTCGCGATAATCTCGTTGAGCTGGCGCTCGTCGGCAAACTGGGTGCCCGGGATCACAAACGGATCCAGCTTGCGCTTCTCACGCGAACGGATATCGAACAGCACCGGTGGCTGGCCGGATGCGATCAGGTTGCCCAGCTCATCTATCTCCATGCGCGCAGTAGCCAGTTTGCTGATGAGCTGGCGTCGTCGGATCCACCGGTAGGTGGCGTAAAGCAGCAGCAACGCGACGATTACCACGCCCGCCATCTTCCCCAGGCGCCCGGCGCCGGCCATCAGCATGTCGATCTGCTGCGCAAACAGGGCGCCAATGATGAGGCCCGTTCCAGACCAGAGGGCAGCGCCGATGCTGTCGTAGGTCAGGAACATGCGATACGTGGTGCCCATCGCACCGGCCATCGGGATCGAGACGATCGACAGGCCCGGCACGAACTTCGCCACGGCCAGCACGCGCACGCCCCAGCGGCCGAAGAAGCGCTCGGTCTTCTTCACGCAGGTGTCGCGCGAGAGAGACAGCTTGCACAGCGTCTTCAACGTGTTGCCGCCGTAAATGCGGCCGGCGAGGTACCACGCGCTGTCGCCGATCAGCGTGGCGAAAATGGACAGGATCAGCACCGACGCGAGCTGTGTGCCGACGGTGCCCGGATGCATGGCCGCCATCGCGCCGAACAGGACGAGACAGGGCATCGCGGGCACGGGCAACCCTAGCGATGCGGCGAGCACATTGGCGAAGACGAGAGCAGGCCCGTACTGCTCCACGAGGTCATGTAGCATCGGCTTACTTCCGCGACCGTTTCCGGCGGGAAGCGAAGAAGTAACTTAAGGATTATGGACGCATTTCCGAGACGTGCAAGCGTCCGGTAATGTGGGGCGCGTATGAAGCGGGAGAAGCTTTGCCGGGTTAGGCGCGGCAGGCGTGGACCGCGAGTGGGTCGAGGCTCCGGCCGGCCGGCCGTTTGTTGCTGGTCATTCAACGCTGAATTTCTCAATCAGTCTGGGCGGTGGGTGAACGGCGTTCGCGTGCACCCGTACCGCTGCTGCCGTTTTACGTCCGGTGATTGTGCTGTTCGCCCGGCAATTCGGCGCCATGCGCGCGAATGGCCGCAATCAGTTCCGCCGGCGTGATTTCATAACGCACTTCGCGGTGGATGCCCGGCTTGCGCTCGTCCACTTCGATCAGAAGAATACCCTTGCCGTCATCTGTCGACTCGAGGCGCAGTGAGCGAAGTTCGCGCGCCGTCGCGTCGTCGAATTCGGTGAGCAGGGCCATTGACCCGGAAGACCCGGTAGTGCGCATCGAAGTTGTCCTCGTTCCGTTGTTTATCAAGCCATTGTACGGGCAGCCTGGTGCGCGATGTGCCGCACACCTGCCAAACCGATAGCATCCCACAAACTGCCGAAACCCGCGCTGCGCTTTGTTATCCGCGATGCGAGGATGTCGTGCCAGCCAGTTTAACGCGACTCATTGTGTCGCCGGATGCATTTTTCGTGCCCCGCTGCGGTGCAACCGTTCCACCCGATTGTCATGGCCCTGACGCGTAGCAGGGTTAGGGCTTCGACTTGCGACTGAGCGGCACGCGGTTGCGCCGCCCGCGGGTAGGGCACCTGTGCTGTAAACGATGTACCCCCTGCAGCCGTTGACCGGCATGTGAGGCAATGCGCTACATTGTTGTTATGAACCTTGATCGTGAAATCCGCTGTAAGCCGGTGTGTTCGAGCGCCGTCCGAAGCTTTGGCGGCGGTTTCTCTCCGGTGATGGCCTCGTCAGGTATTTATTGCCGCCCTTTGTGTCCTGTGCGATGGTCGGGATTCGCAAATTGCCGTTTCTACGTGAACGCTGCATGAAACACTACTTGACGATTCTGAGCCCGCTCGGCGCGATGTGGTTACGCGCCGAGGACGATGCGCTCACGGGCGTGTACTTCGTCGGCCAGAAATACTTCCCGCCGGACGCCGTCGACGCCGCAACCGGCGCGATGACTGGTCGCGACGCCGATACATTCGCCGATGTATCTATCGGCAAGCCGCCGCGCGTGTTAGCGGAAAGCGCGGAGCAACTCGCCGAATACTTTGCTGGCGAGCGGCAACAGTTCACCCTGCACTTGCAGATGGCCGGTTCGCCGTTCCAACGACGTGTCTGGAGTGAGCTCGTCAAGATACCGTTTGGCGAGATCGAGAGTTATGGCCGGCTCGCTCGTCGGCTCGGTCTCCCGATCGGCAGTGCGCGCGCTGTGGGCGCCGCGAACGGACGCAACCCGGTGTCGATCATTGTGCCGTGCCATCGCGTGATATCGAACGCGGGCGAGCTCACGGGATACGCCGGCGGACTTGAGCGCAAGGCGGCTTTGCTTGCGCTCGAGCGGCCCGCGTCGAAGCTCCCCCGCCAGCTCGAATTACTGGATGCCGGCGACGCTTTCTAACGCGGGCGTGGCGTGCGCGAGGCGCGCCGACAATGCGGCCACTGACGTCTGTCCGATGGCAAAAAATAGCCCGTCCGAAGAAGGACGGGCCGCTAAAACGCCGTTTTACATGGGTCAACCGCCCCGCACAACCAAGGCGCTGACGCACTCATGCTGATCCGCGTCGAAACCTTTGTCGAGGTGGGAGTAACGCCGATCTATCAGACTAAACGGCATCCAGCGCTACGGCGCCCTGCCGTTTGTTTCGCCATGCCGACTACGTGACGTTTGCCGGATGCGTCGAACGCGCTACACTGCGCCGGATAGTGCGGTATGGCCGCAGACACGGCTGCTTGCAAACATCATCGCCGGTAGCCCGTCTGTGCGAATGACGCCAACGACGTGACCCGATGCAGAATACCCTCGACCGTACCCATGCGTCGCTGGCCGAAGCCTTTGCTTCGCTGGCAAAGAACGCACAGCGCCAGCGGTACCACTACCTCGCGGCGGTGCTGACGCTGATGGCCATCGTGATGGTGTCTGCGGTGCTGGCTGCGGTGCTGGCCGCCGGCAAGCAGCTCGACTATCGCCGCGGTCTCATGACCCAATACGTCGCCGAAACTTCACTGCTTTTGCATGGCGAGGTTTCATTCTTGCGGCGCACCGAACTGACTATCCAGTACTATCAACAGACTGGCGATGTGCGGAGTCTGCCCGCTGGCGTAGAAGCTTCGATCCGGCAAACCGGCGTGGCCCGCGGCGATGCTGGCACTGATGGGTCGCACTTCGATCTGCTCGTATCGCCGGCCGTGCGTAACGCATGGAGCGCATCGCTCAGCGACAAGCTGTGGCGTCTGTATGAAACGGGGCAGTCCACGCTTTCCACGCAGCGGGCCTTCGAGCTGAATCATCGCGCGATGCTGATCGGGCTCACGGACGACTATGCGGTAATCACGCCGTCGGTAGAGAGTCGGGAAGGTGGTCGCACGCGGCCGCTGCAGCCATCCGACGTTCCGCTAATACGCGCTACGCTCTTGCAACAGCTGCAGGCGCGGACCGGCCTGCGTGTGCCTGCCAGAAACCAGCGCGTGTGGGTGGGTCCATATGTGGATACAGAACTGGGCGTGCCGGTCATGACCGCGCTCAGTGCCTACTACGAGGGCGATACACCCACGATGCTCGCGACCATGAGCATTCCCGTCGACGCGCTCGTGGAGCACCTCTTCCGCCGTTTTCCGAAGGGCACCGTGATGCTGCTGACCGACGATCAGCGCATCGTCGTCTCCTCACGTCCGGTCTCTGTGGAAACCGGGCATATGTTGCAAACGAACGCAGCGCAGATGGGCAACGATACTTATCGATACACTCTGCACGGCGCGATTTTGCGCGAGCCGCTGCTGTCCGGCTTCGGTCTGGTAGTCGGCTATCTCCCCTGGAGCGGGCTGGCGGCAATCCTCGGCTGGCAACTCGCGGCGATCGCGTGCGGCGCGCTGCTTTTGCTGGTCGGCATCGCGTTGACCGCGCATCTGTGGGGACTGCGCCTGCTGCGCACTGCTTACGATGAAGCCACGCGCGCGCTGGAGAACGAGGCTATCAACCATGTTCTCGTGAGCGCCACGCCGATTGGCCTGTGCATCGTCCGGCAACTCGACTATTCGATTCTCAGCGGCAATGCGCTCGCCGCCCAATGGCTCCAATACGCGCCGTCTGTGAATACGCTGCCCACGCATATAGTCGAAGCTTTCCGGGCCGCGTTGCCCACCGCGGAAGAGGCGCAGACAGTCGTGTTTGCCGCGCCGCTTCACCCCGAGGAAATCGACAGCGCGAACTCCCAGGTCCTGCAGTTCACCTGCGCGCCGGCCCGATATGCTGGTGAAGACGTGCTGTTCTGCGCCATCCTCGATATCACCTCGCAGCATGCGCTCGAGGTGCAACTGCGCACTGCGCAGCGCGCCACTGAAACGGCGATGCGTGAGCGGTCGAATTTCTTTGCGTCGATGAGCCATGAGATTCGCACACCGTTGAACGCGTTGCTTGGCAACCTGGAGTTGTTCGCACGCACGCCGGGTCTGGAGGCCCACGAACAGCGTATGCGCACGGTCGGCGTCGCGGCCGATGCGCTGCGACGCATCGTCAACGACATCCTCGACTTTTCGAAGATCGACGCGGGCGAGATGAAGCTGGTAACGGAGGCTTTCCGGCCCATCGACGACTTCGAAAATCTCGCGCTGTCATACGCGCCGATGGCGCCAGGGCGGCCGATTCGCTTCTATTCCCACCTTTCTCCGACGCTCGTTCGGACCTTGCGCGGCGACCGTACCCGTATTGCGCAGATCGTCAACAACCTGTTGAGTAACGCCTTCAAATTCACCTCTGCCGGCAAGATCATGCTCGGCGCCGAGGTGCTGATCGATACGCAGGGCCGCAGCGTTCTCAGTTGCCGGGTTTGTGACTCGGGGATCGGCATGGATCCGTCGATGGTGTCGCGCATCTTTCACCCGTTTGTGCAGGGCGAAGCAACCACGTCCAGCCGGTATGGCGGGACGGGACTTGGATTGTCGATCTGCGCAAGCCTGTGCGAATTGATGGGTGGACATATCTCGGTGGAAAGCGTGAGGGGGGTGGGGAGCGCTTTCAGCATCTCGATTCCCATGGCGCTCCTATCCGACGAAGAGCATGTTGCGCAAATCACGCCTGCGAGTCGCGGCAGCGTGCTGGTGCTGTGTCAGGAGGCGGTGTCGGGTCAGCTCATCGGTGAATGGCTCGGGCTTTACGGATGGTTCTGCTGCAGTGTCACTTCGGCGCGCGCCGCTGAAGAATGGTTGCGGACTAACCGGCCTGAGGTGCTGGTGGTGACCGGCGAGTATGAACTCGATGTGGTCGCTACATTGCGCGCGGTGCGGCAGGTGAACGCGGTGTGGATCACACGCGGCGGACCGCATCGTCCGACGCGACGCGGCGAGGGTGTACTCGAGGTGAGCGAGTTCAGTCACACGGCGATTGTGGCGGCGGCAGATCTTGCCGCACCGCAGGCGCAAGACGGCTTAGGGCGCGCCGACGCTTTATCTGGTGCCCCGGCATCCACTCGGGAAACACTGAAGCCCAGTGCGCCTCCAGCAACTCCCCAGCCCACATTGCTAGGTCTGGTGGTGCTGGTCGCCGAGGATAACCCGCTGAACCAGTCGTTGATTGTCGAACAGTTGCAGACGTTGGGATGCGAGCCGATTCTTGCCGGCGATGGCCGCCAGGCGCTCGCGATACTCGAGCACACGGAAGTTGACGTCGTATTGACCGATATTCACATGCCGGTCATGGACGGCTATGAACTGCTTGCCGCGCTGCGAAAGGTTCATCCCGGCTTGCCTGTGTTCGCGTTCAGCGCGGTCACCGACACGCAGCAGGCTGAAGAATGGGATCAGCGCGGCTTTACCGGTTACATTCCCAAGCCCACGTCGCTTGGAGAACTGGAAGCGGCGCTCGATGTGTTGGGTACGAACGAGGATGACGCGGCGGGGTCGGTCGTAGCCCGTGAACCGGCGATCGCCTCGGGCGCGACGCCGCAGGCTCCGCTCAAGCCTACGCCTGAGTTCGATGCGCAGACCAAAGCGCGTTATGTCGCCATGCTTAAGGACCATCTCGAGACTGACTTGCCCAAGCTGTTGGCCATCGTCGAGAGCCACGACCGCCTGGCGTTGCGCGACTGGGCGCATAGTGCGGCGGGCGGTTTCCTGATCGTGGGCGAACCGCAGTTCGCGACGCAATGTCGTGAGCTCCAGGATCTATGCCGCAAACAAGAGCTGTGGAGCGAGCAGATGGCGAACCTGGCCTTGGCGTTGCACGAAGGTCTGCGCAGCCACTTCGGCCTCGACGAGGCGTCGCTGCGCTGAGGCAGGCGCCAGACGGCGTCTTCCCGTGTCACCCATCAAGCTTCTTCGAACCCAAACCTCAAGATTCCTGTGAGCGCGTCGTAAACGAGTTTGCGGGCCGTATGCGTCACGCATCTGGCTTGTCCCTTGGGTAGACCTACCCGCCTCGGTCCTCTCGCCACGCCTAATAAAACGCCACAGGAACTTGTACGATGAAACGCTTGGTTGTCGCTCTGTTTGCAGGTCTTACGGCCCTCTATGGACCGCTTGCGATGGCGGATGAAGTGTACGGGCAGATCGGCACCGAAGGCGCCGGTATTGGCTACGGTCACCCACTCGGCTCAGTCGCCAACGTGCGGGCTGAAGTCAACGGCGTCAGTTTCTCGCATAGCTTCAACTCGGGCGACCTGCACTACGACGGAACGGCGACGCTCATCCATGCCGGTCTTTACGGCGACTTCTTCCCGATGCCCAGCGTCGTGCCGTTTCGCCTTACCGCCGGCTTCCTGATTGGCGACGACCATGTGAATGCGAACGCAACCAGCCCGTCCGGTACCTACACCATCAATGGCGTCGCCTATTCGACGCTGGGTCAAAGCATTCACGCGAAGGCCACCTACCCGGCCGTGCGTCCGTACCTGGGCATCGGCTTCGGCCATTCGCCGCTCGCTACCAAGGGCTTTTCGATGTTCTTCGACGCAGGCGTTGCCTATGGCAAGCCGCATCTGGACTTCGATGTGCCCGCCGATATCGTGGCCGAAGCGGGTCAGGCCAACGTCGACGCCGAAAAGCAATCGCTGCAGAACACCGTGGACCGTTACCGTTTCTACCCGATCGTGAAAGTCGGCGTGACGTACCGTTTTTAAGGCACGCCTTCGCGCCTGCGTTCGAACCATCGCGCCCCGGCCGCTTTCAACCAGGCCGTCGCGCGATGAGGTCGATTTCCACGAGTGCGTCGCGCGCAAGGCCCGTGACGCCGATACAGGTTCGCGCGGGCAGGGCATCTGGCGGAAAGTACGCCCGGTACGCGTCGTTCATCGCAGCGTAATCACGCTTGAATTCCGTCAGGAAAATGCGTGCGTTCAGGACGTGTTCGAGTCCCAGTCCAAGACCTTTCAGCACAATCTTCAGATTGTCCATGACGCGCTGTGTCTGCGCGACGACCCCCTCCGGTAGCGGGGCTGCGTCGTCGGTCGGTGAGGTAGGCATCTGTCCGGTCACGAATACCCATCTATCAGATTCGGCGGCGTGTGAAAACGGAGCCACGGGTGTTGGCGCGTCCGGGATCATCCAGAAGGTGGGGCCTTGCGTCATGCTGTTTCTCCGCTTGGATCATTGATGATGAAATAGCCGGACTCGCCGGCGAGGTCGAAAGTAACTCGCCAAAAACGGGCCCGTGCGATGTCACGCGGAAGGCATTTTGCGCATGCTACGATGGGTAGCGATGCGACAGAGGGTTGGGCGAGCAATGGCAACACTATACGAGAAGCTCGGCGTTCAGCCGAGCGCGACTGAAGACGAGATCAAGCGCGCCTACCGGAAGGCGGCAATGCGCTGGCATCCAGATCGTAACGCCGGTTCAGAAGAGACGGCACGCGCTGCGTTTCTGGATATCAAGGACGCGTACGACATTCTGTCCGATCGTGCGCAACGCAAAGTTTACGACGACGTCTTTGCCCAGAAGATGCGCTCATGGGAGGCCCGGGTCCAGCGCATGGAGCGGGAACGAGCCGAGCGGGAAGAAGCGGCTCGCGCAGCCGAACAGGCGGCTTACGCGAAGTTGTTGTCGCTCGCGATGCGCTTTGCGAACGAAGGCTACAACCGCGATGTGGTGTTCGGTGTGCTGCTCGGGCAGCAGTGCGAGGCCAGCCGGGCCGGCCAGATTGCCGACAGCGTGCTGGCGCTGCATGCATCGCGTCAGCAGAAAAATGTGTCCACTGAACCGGTGACTGATAACGATAGGTCCGCCCAGGCCGGGGGGCATACCTTGGCACAGGATGATCGTGCCACGGCTACGAGCGGCAGTACGCTCAGCGGACTGTGGTTTCAATTCCTTAACGGCCTGCGATCTTGAGTCGCGCACAGTTTGTCGCCGGCTTCAAAAAGAGCGCTGCCGTTGGGCTCCGATTGCTTATAGTAGAAGTGTGCCGGGTCGACAGAAGAAACGGGTCTGCCGTTTCCTGACGCGCACATTTGACGGGGGAACGGTGCGATGACAACAGCAACCGGTTCAGCCTACACGATGCGAACGAGCACACCCGCGTCGTTGCGGGAGCTTGCCAACTACCTCGAACTGGCGCTCGATGCCGGTCAATCCGTGGTAGTGATGCGCTATGGCGAGGGTCAGCGCTCGGTGTACATCGGCGAGCCGGCCAACTCGCTGGATGCGCTATCGAGCAGCGACGCGGTCGCGGCCCACCTCGCGGATGAGATGCTCGCTTTGACCGAGCCGGGATTGAACCGGATCACCGCGGATGGCCAGGTCTATCGTTTTACCCGGACGCACCGGTATATCGAGGACCGGCAGGCAGTGATCTTTGCGCCGGCGTGAACGGGCCGACGCGACTTCATCGCCCACCCACGCCAACCGCCCCAGCACGCTCACGCAATAAAAAAAGCGAACCTAAGTTCGCTTTTTGCAACGATTCGCCGCCCGCGGGCAGCGATCGAAACCTCCCGTTTGCGTCTGACGCTTTACGCGCTGGCCGAAACGGTTGCCACGAATTGCTTGGCAGCCTTGCTAGCCGATTCATACGTTGCGTTGGCAGCCGAAAATGCCGAGTTCCACGCTGCTACCGCGCCTTCGCTGCCGGCCGGTGCATTCTTTGCCAGGCTTTCGATAAAGCCTTGTGCGTCTTTCTGGGCTTTCTGAAACTGTGCGGTGGCGGCGCTCGAGAATTCGGCTTGGGCACTTGACAGGATCTCATGCACATGACGGCCGTATGCAGCCGCTTTTTCCGATGCCGGTTGCGACAGGCTAGCCGACAGCGCGATCAATTCGCTCGGATCTTTCACCGAGAGGGCCTTGGCTGCGATTTCCTGCGTTTCGGCGAGCGAAGCTTTACCGACTTGCAGGTTCAGTGCGACCAGCTTCTCGAAGCTTGCGAACGCGAGGTTCGTGAAGCCGAAGAACGATTGCAGGCTAGCTTGCTGTGCGGCGATCAATTGTTGGGGGGTAGGCGTGCTCATCACTGCTCCAAAGGGTAAGGCGGCGAGTGCGAGAAGGCTCTAAGTGAACAAAATCCGCGCGCCGCAAGGGCTGAAAGTGGTTTGCTGCAGTGCAACAAAAACCCATTGTACGGGGTAATTTCGGGAAGTCAATCAATTTCGAGAGAAGGGGAGACGGGGCTGCGGAGCCGCAGTGGCGGGTTGCGAATTGGTTGAAACAGGCGTGAAATGCCCATGCGGCTGGCGCGCAGCAGACCTGAAGCGGATGTGACTGTAGCCGTCGCCGGACCGCCCGTGGCATAGTGCGACCCATTCACGAGCGACTGCGTACAGGAGTAAAGCGAAGCCGATGACCAGCCCCCTCGATTCTTACCAGCAAGACCAGGTCGTCCTGCTGGATGACGTGCCTAGCCCCGCCGCCGACACCCCGGAACCATTTGTCGTCGCAAATGAACGACGTGTGGTGATTGCCTATCGGATCGCCGCGACAGATTTCGAGCGCTTCGGTCCGTTCGATGAAGATGACGATCCGTTCTGCGCGGTGGAGTTTTCGGCGGCTGCGTTTCATCAGTTCGGGCCACCCAACGACGAAGGGCTGTACGCCCATCCGTTGGCCGCGCAGGGTCTACGCGGCTATTGCGCGCATGAGGTGGTGAACTCGTCGCTGGTGGCCGATTCGTGGGGGCCGGCGGCCGGGCAAGAAGGCTATCGACACTACGTCCTGACGTTCCAGGACAGCACGTATGAATGCGTGGCCGCGGACTGCACGGTAGTGGGGATCTACGGCAATGGCGACATCGCCGCCCGTGAAGCGTTTTCGTTATGTAAGTAAGTCTCCTGAGCACAACTCATGGGCGATTACCGTGGGCGGCGCGCCTCGGCATCGCGCGCTGCGTCGCGGCAATGCAACCCCTCTTGTTCCTTCCTCCAAAAGATTCGTATAATTTACTTCTTTGCGACATATTGCGGTAAAAAATACCCATCCCCCAATTGAATGGTTGTGATCCAACGAATCGAACCGGTTCGTCGGATTGCCTGCGCAACATTACGACAGGCTGCGTGGCAGCGGGCCATCCGACGGGCAGCGACGCGAAGTCGAATACCTCTTTAGCGAAGATAAGGCTGCGCGATGGCTTGCTTGCTAAGGTCAAAGATACGCGGCTCGCAAAAGCTCATGCCACTGAAGAAAATATGGAGTGCGAAGGATTAGTTCAAGCGAGCTCTAGTAAGCAAAGAAAGCTTCTTGACCCCTGCATACGGGTCGACATTCGATTTTTACTGGCTTTAGAAATCTGGCTGCGATATTTATAGGGGTGGTCAGTCTGCGTTACCCCCTATCCATTCGTAGAATTCCGTGATTGAAATTCCTTTGTCCGATGACGACTGGATGCATGTCGAGCATCTATTTCGTGAATCCCCGTCGCCACGTGGGAGACCGCGCCGCGCTGCGCGCGATATTCTTAATGCCATTCTATGGATTCAACAGACCGGAGAAAAGTGGCATCGGTTGCCGGCGAACTTTCCGCCGCAACAGACCTGTTACGCGAAGTACATCGCGTGGCGCCGCTCCGGTGAATTGCAGCGCGCCCTGGAGCTTCTGTGCAAGCGGCAGCGCGGCTGCGGCTGATTTTTACGAGATATTTCTGCACGATCCAGCAGCCTTCTGACGGCTAGCGCCGCGCGTACGTGTTCGCGCCGCCCGGCCGTAACACCGTAACGTGGCCGACGTAACAACACGGCCATGACAGCCTCTCCGTGAGCTTCATGCGCACTCGACGCCATGTCGTGCCCGCGAGGTAAAGCCCTGTTTTGAAAAGGCTTTACCAAGCCTTGCTCGCTTCTCCATTCGCTTTGACCCGGCACTGGCACGCAATGTGCAATCGGTGGCCCGGTTAGCATTCTTAGCGACAACGCATCATGCACCTTGTTCAAATCAACGATCAGTCTGCGCATCGGCGCCCATCCGTCTATGCGACCGGCGTCACGGGGCAACAGAAAAATCAGATGAACGACGTACACGTACACGATGGTCTGGCGAAGCGCATCTCGCAAGGACTGCACGCCGACGAGTTTCACTTGATGTTTCGGGGCGCCTATCAGGTCGGCACGGGGCAGCTGTCGCATGTCGAGGCGCAAGTGCGATGGATGCATCCGGATTATGGGCTGCTGCTCCCCGGCGTATTCATGCCGCAGCTCGAGCAGTCCGATGTCGCGTATGAAATGAGTTGCTTCATGTTCGCGCGCGCGTGTCGTGAACTCAGTGTCTGCCTTAGCCAGGGACTGCAGCCTTGCCCGGTTTCGATCGGCGTCCAGGCATCTGCAGTAGTGCACGAGCGCTTTGCGGAAGACATCCGCGACGTCGCGCTGTTTTATGGCATTGCGCCGAATCTGCTTGAGCTTGAATTGCCCGAAAGTGAGGATGCGGCTCGTGTCCTGTCGATTCGGGCGCTCACTGCGGACCTCAGGGATCTGGGCGTAGGAATCTCGTACGGAGAGTTTGGTGCAGGACGGGCTTCACTTGCGAGCTTGGGTGCGCTCGATATCGATACGGTGAAGCTGGCGCGAGAACTGGTGGCAACGGTGCCGGGCGAGGCACGTTCGTGCAAGGTCGTCGAAGGCCTGTTAGCGCTCCTGGAGTCGCTGGATATACGCGTGGTAGTGAACGGCGTCGAGACGGAGGAGCAGGCGCGCTGGCTGCGGCAATGGCCTCGTGTTCTGGCCCAGGGTGCCCATTGGCCGAGGCCAGTGCGAGCGCTGTCTGAGTTGATGTCGCCGGCGTCATCGCTTTAGAGAATGGATTTCGCCATCCGGTTCGTTACGTGCCGCGTTACGTAACGGTGACGTCGCCTCGCGGCGCCTGGTGATTGATTGGGTTGACGAGTTTTTCGAAACATCGGCGCCAAGCCCCGTCTGACGTACGTCGGCGGCGAGGCGTAGTGGCAACGTATCATGAAATACGCGTTGGCATAGTTGCTGCTTTAGAGATGGCGCAGCGCACAAAGCGATAGACAAAAATAGTAAGGGTGTCAGTGAGTATCTGTTTCAAATGACCGATCAGGTCCGGGGGTAAACCGGTCGGTTTTCAAGCATGCGGTGTGGTTCCGGCGTTCGCTCGGATCGTGCCGTGCCAGTGCAACCGGCGAGGTAGCCCGGTGAAGCTGGATTCCCCTTGGGCGTAGAGACGTGAAGGTTTGACGCCGGACGCAGTCGGCAAGCCGTGTGACTGTGTGCCGCGAAGTGGAATGTTGCAATGCGCGCGTTTAACGCGTGCGGGGAAAGTATTGCCTTGCGAAAGATGAGCTGACGTGGGGTTGTCTGTCGATCCGGGGGGATCGCAAACTCACTAATAGAGGATAACTAACCATGCCTGGACAGATGCAACAAAATCGGAATGCCGATCGCCGGGTCAAACCCGTGATGCACAGCGCGTTCCTGGCGACTTTTGCAAACGTCTGGGCGTTCTCGAGGGGCGATCAAAAATGATGAACGTTGCAACCCTCGCACAAGAAACGCGAAAGATGCATGGGCTTCAGGGCCTCGTTGCGCGCGCGCTGGATGTCGTGCTGATCGTTGGCGGAGCGACAGCGGCGGCGCAGATTCGCTATGACGACCTGTTGCGGCATCACACGGATGCTGCCTTCATCGCATTTGCTACCGCGCTGGCGATCTCCCTGTTTCCTGTCTTCGGTATCTACCAGTCATGGCGTGGCCGCTCGATGCTGCGTCTTGCCGGCCAGA
>Ga0302228_10001276_pt1 | contig 18720 bp, 16 predicted proteins | sample II_Palsa_N1_2_FD_193519 | JGI IMG/M metagenome (GOLD analysis project Ga0302228, IMG submission 193519) | Peat permafrost microbial communities from Stordalen Mire near Abisko, Sweden - II_Palsa_N1_2 | ecosystem: Environmental > Terrestrial > Soil > Palsa > Peat permafrost | place: Sweden...
ATGGTCGACGCTCCCACCACCGTAAGCGACGCCCAACTCCGCGAACTCAGCCTAAGGACCGTCACGCGTTCCTAACGTAGCAGCCTGAAGACCGACGCAAACGAAGTTTCCCATAACCCCGTTTTGCGGGAGAAACGGAACAGTGAAGTCCCGCTTGCGTTAGTGTGGCCCAAATGAAACTATGACCTCCACAAGGCAAGACGGACAGGAGCGGTCGAAATGCAACGCTTGGCAACGATGGCTGCCGCCATGAGCTTGATGGCACTTGGAGCGTACCCGAGCTCCGGTCAGGTGCAACGGGTGCTGCTATCAGTGGACGGTTTGAGCGTTCCAGCAGGCGGCGCGCTCGCCGCTTTTCAAATTGATACGTGGGGCGTGGTCCCCTTGGCCGTCTGCCGAGTGCCGCCGCTATGGGAGATGAAACAAGAGAAGTTCATGAATTCGGAAGGGGTCTTGATTGGTCGCTCCGATCCCTATCACCGCACGTTATCAGGGCTGGACAAGATGTTTCTCGTCGACGTTTACATGTACCAACCGCTGCCCAAGGGCGACCGGAAAGGGGAATATCACCCGGCATCATTCGCGGGCTGGTACACGGTGTTTGATGGAAGAGGCGAGATCAAAAAGACAAGGCGAGTTATCAAGCCTTCCAATTTTCATTTGACTGCGGCGTCCCGCTGCCCCGAAGCGCCACCCGCTGAGCCGTAACCTTGCACCGCGAGAACATCCGTTCGACGTCGATCATTCCTTGAAAGTCGCGTTTTGGGCAACTTTGATCTCCGCCAGTCGCTGGCTACCGGGATTCGGACGAAACGGCGGCGGGATAACTGTGCAGTGCCTGGTCGCGAGTGGCGGCAAAACGTTGCAGCAGGTGGCGGCACAGCAGTTCAGCCAGCCTCTTCCACTTGAGAGAGCTACTAAAATCCGTAACCTTCTGAGATCAAGATATTGATGGAACCTCTCATTAGTCGTAGAGTTCCTTTCTTGTCCAGCTACCGCCGTCCATTGCTCGCTGATGCCGCAGGCGATCAAGCAGTTCTTTCCGAGCGGCAGTTTACGCTCGGCTCGAAACGTCCACAGGCAAGATCTTTGCCACAGGTTTTCCGTGGCGAGTCACTACAAAACGTTCGCCCTGACGGTCACCTTCGAGAAGACGTGAAAACTTGCGACGGGCTTCCGCGGCTGATATTGATGTTTCGCCCATATAAACCTCGCGTTCGTAGTGATATGACCTCCTTTCGAGCTCTTCGGAGCCAAAGCATATCCTCGGAGCAGCGCTGCGGCCGGTGGACACCTAGTGCCGCTTTCAAATTAGAGACGATTCAGAAGCAATCCGTGAGCTGACCGAGCGTCGTCTGTCGGATAGTTAGGACCGTCGTTTCAGAAAGCGCCATTGTCCAACTTATCTTGAAACTGACAGCGCAAATCCCACAAATATAGCCAGCAACGGCCCGCCAATCGAGCGGGCCGTTGCCGTTGCCTGTCTTTCGCCGTCATCCTGAGGCGCAGCCGAAGGACCCCCCGCATTCTCCCGTTCTTCTTACGCGAACACCCCCACGCCACCCCTCCAACTCCGGTCATCCGCGTAGGACCGCCAAATCCTGTCAAGCCCCCAAACCACCCAAAATCGCCAAACCCCCTATGAACACTAGCTATAAATCTTTTCAAAACTTGGCATAGTTACCCTACCCAACTTGATAAACTAGAAGTAGAGATCAAACCGAACCTCAAACGCTGCAACGGCAACCGCCGCTGCAGCTTTCACATTTAAGCCCCTAACTTGCCTGGAAAGAAATAGATACGCGCAACTCGTTTAGAATGAGCCGTTTGAAACTGGGTTTCACCAGCCAACCTGCACATTCCAAACGACTTCGCTAACCAAAAGTGAAAGTAGGGGAGGGGGGTACCCCCCAGGGAGAACCATGCCAACTATCTACTGCCGTCACATCCGCCCCAGCGGCCGCCGCTGCCAAACGCCCGCGCTCCGTGGCAAACCCTTCTGCTTCCACCACGCCACCGTCAACGCCCATCACCGCATCCTCCACCCGCCCGACGACGGCACCTGCAACCTCCTCAGCATCAGTGACACCGAGCTCGATCAGATCCGGCGCGAACCCATTGTCGCCGAGTACTTCGCCAACGCCCGCGGCCCCGTCGTCCTCGATTTCCCGCCCCTCGAAGACGCCAACTCCGTCCAACTCGCCCTATCCATGGTGCTCACCGTGCTTGGCCAGAATCGTATCGATCCCAGGCGCGCTGCCGCCATGCTCTATAACCTGCAGATCGCCTCGGGAAATGCACGCAACCTCACCCACAACGAGACTCAGGTCGTCCGCGACTTCGTCCACGACGAAGCAGGTACCCTCCTCTCCCCCGACGAAGACCCCGAAGAAATCCAGGACCGCCAACGCCTCCTCGAAGAGCTTGAGGAAAGCAGGAAGGAGACGGACAAACTAATGGCGGCCGACGAAGACGAAGAGTACGACGAAGAAGAAGAAGACGACTAACCGGCGGGTTCTCCATCCGCTCCGTACTTCCCCGTTATGCTGTATCACCCGTCCGAGCTGTACATCCCAGACGCTTTGTACCCTTCAGAAGCGCACAACCAGCCCAATCCCCACCTGCTGCATACCCTGACGGTAGCCATTAAACGCCGAACCAATCTGGCCGCCGCCGTATTCAATCCGCGCATCAATATGCCGGGACACCGCGTAATCCAATCCCACCTGGATCTGGTACGCAAAGCTCGTCGTGCGCGAAGCGTAGTACCCGTAGTTCGTGCCCACACCGCCAATCTCAAACTGGACATAAGGACTGAACGGCACCCCGCGGCTGCGCAGCGACAGCCGCGGCCCAATCAACCCGCTGCGTATCTGGTTGCCATAACGCGTGCTACCGCCGCTGGATTCGATCACGTACCGCGCATCCGCGCCCAGATGCAAGGGCCCCGCATGCAGCAGCGTGTCATAAAACCCAAACGTGCCGCCATAAGCCGACAGGCTATTCTGCGAAACCACCAGCGAACCCTGTCCCGCGTTCACCGACCCCAGGTACCCACCGCTCCCCATCGCGTAAATGCCATACTGCGCCTTCGCGCTTCCACAACCCAACCCCAAAAGCAACAGCAAACACGCGGCCCAAAGCTTCCCCAAGCAACACCTCTGCAAAGAGCATAGCGAGTAACGTTACGAAAGGTGAGTCTCACCCAAGGTTCCCCCAGCCCCTTCGCGAAACGTGGCTAACTTAGCGCCCTTAGCGTCAAGGCTCTCGCTTCTTTCGCCCACACACCGTCGGGACCACCACGCGAAGCGCTCTCGCCGTCCGCGCAGGACCTTACAGCACGCGACTGTGCTTGTACCCAGCTTCAGTCATCGCAGCCAGCAACTGCTCCACCTGTTCGCGACCGCGCGTCTCCATGGTGATGTCAATCGTCGTATCGCCCAGGTTCACGCCGTAGTAAGCGCGGTTGTACAGCGTGTCCACAATGTTCACGCGATGCGCAGCAATCAGCGTAGTCAGCTCCGTCAGCGCTCCAGGCTTGTCCAGCAGATGAATCCGCAACCGAATCAAGCGTCCATCCTGCACCAAACCGCGCTCGATAATCCTGCTCAGCAGCGTCACGTCGATATTGCCGCCGCCCACCAGCACCGCCGTCCGAGTGCCCTCTGCAAGGCTCGTCCGCTTCTGCAGCAGCGACGCCAAAGCGGCCGCGCCCGCTCCTTCGGCCAACGTCTTCTCGCGCTCCAGCAGCGTCAGAATCGCACTCGCAATCTCATCCTCGTCGACCGTAACAATCTCGTCGACATACTTGGCAACGACAGGAAAGGTGACCTCGCCCGCGCGTCGGACAGCAATGCCATCGGCAATCGTCGTCGCCGGCTCCAGCGTCACGGGATGATGCGCCTCAACCGCATCCCGCATCGACGGCAGCCGCGACGTCTGCACGCCAATCACGCGCACGCCAGGCTTAATCTCCTTCACCGCACACGCAACACCACCAATCAACCCGCCTCCGCCAATCGGCACCACCACCGCCTGCAGATCTTCCACCTGCTCCAACAACTCCAGCCCGATGGTTCCCTGTCCAGCCATCACCAGCGGATCGTCGAACGGATGAATAAACGTCATGCCCTGCTCTTCGCAAAGCCGCGTGGCCTCGATGCAAGCCTCGTCGTAGTTGCCGCCATGCAGCACGACCTCAGCGCCGAACCCGCGCGTCGCCGTCACCTTCACCAGCGGCGTCGTCAGCGGCATCACGATCACCGCGCGAATCCCGCGCCGCGTCGCATGATACGCAACGCCCTGCGCATGATTCCCCGCGCTAGCCGCCACCACACCGCGCCTGGCCTGCTCCGGAGTCAGCATCGCTATCTTGTTCAGCGCGCCCCGCTCCTTGAAGCTGCCCGTCATCTGCAGATTCTCGAGCTTCAGAAAAACGCTCTGGTCGGTCATGCGCGAGAGCATCTCGGACCGCGTGCACGGCGTTCGATATACGGCCGTGCCAATCCGCTCGCGCGCCGCAAGAATGTCGGTCAAGGTCAGTGAAGTCGTTGTCGTACCCATTCTGTCTATCGTAAGCCCCACAGCGTGCGCCGGCTGCTAGCGCGAGAAGCTCGTCTCCATCTTTTCCTCGTGCCGCTCCATCGCCAACTCAATCAGCCGATCAATCAGCTTCCCATACGGCAGCCTGCTCGCCGCCCACAACTTGGGATACATGCTGATCGACGTAAATCCAGGCATGGTGTTGACCTCATTCAACACAATTTCGGCAGGCTTTCCCTTAGCTGCTGGAGCCATCAGGAAATCGACCCGCGCGAGCCCCGCACAGTCGCAGGCCTTGAACGCAGCCACGGCCATCGCCCGAATCTTCTTCTCGTCCGCCTTCGACAACTTCGCCGGAAGAATGCAAACACTCTCATCCGGCCCACTCAACTCATACTTCGCCTCGTAGTCATAGAACTCCTTCGCCGGCACAATCTCACCCACCACGCTTGCCTCAGGAGAATCGTTACCCAGCACGGCCACCTCCAGCTCGCGCGGCTTCACCCCCGGCCCACCAACGCCCTGCTCAATCACAATCTTCCGATCGAAGCTCGCCGCCAAATCCATCGCCGCAGCAAGCTCGGCGCGCACCTTCACCTTGCTGATTCCTACCGAGCTCCCCAAATTCGCCGGTTTCACGAACACCGGATACTTAAGCGCCTTCTCAATCACGCGCGTCGCCTTCTTCGCATCAGCTCTCCACTCACTCCGCAGCAGCGTCACATGCGGAGTCAGCGGCAACCCCGCAGCCACAAACATCCGCTTCATCGCATCCTTATCCATCGCCGCGGCCGAGCCGAGAACCCCTGAACCCACATAAGCGATGTCGGCGAGTTCAAACAAACCCTGCACCGTGCCGTCCTCGCCAAATGTCCCATGCAGCACCGGAAACACCACATCCAGCCCGGTGCCAGAACCCGGAGCAGCTGCAGCGCTCACAATCGAAACCCCAGCCTCTCCCACGCCTGCCGTAGCCCCCTCACCCAGCAGCGCCTGCGCCTTGCCGCCCTGCAGCCAGCGGCCTTCTGCGCTGATGCCCAGCTCCACCACGTCATATTTCTTTCGGTCAATCGCCTTCAGAATCGATCGCGCCGAACGCAGCGACACCTCGTGCTCGCCACTTCGGCCGCCAAACAAAATCCCTACGCGCAGTTTCTTCTTCGCCATATTCTTCAGTGTCGACCACACACCGCCTGTGCGTCTGCATCAAGGATCACGAGGAACCATCCACGGCACTCACAGACGCCAATGCGGCGGTTGGAACCGCTGGGAAAAGCAGCGAGGTCTTAGGAAGGGATTTGGCCCCCCCGGGTTGCCCACTTAGACGTTGAACTTGAAGAACAGAATGTCGCCGTCCTTCACCACGTACTCTTTGCCTTCCGACCGCAGTAACCCTGCTTCTTTCACCGCCTGCTCGCTGCCGAGCCGAAACAGATCTTCGCAGGCGTAACAATCGGCCTTGATGAAGCCGCGCTCAAAGTCCGAGTGAATTACGCCCGCCGCTCCAGGAGCTTTCGTCCCGCGCTTGATGGTCCAGGCACGAACCTCCTGCACGCCCGACGTGAAGTACGTAATCAGTCCCAGTAGTCGATACGCCGCATGGATCAGCCGATTCAATCCCGGCTCCTGGAGGCCTGCAGCCTCCAAAAATTCGGTCCGCTCCGCGGGTTCCAGTTGCGCAATCTCGGCCTCCATCGCGCCGCAGATCCGCACCACCTCGCTGCCCTCTTCGGCCGCACGCTGCTCCACGAGCTTAGTGAAGTCGTTACCGTCGGCGATGCCGTCTTCATCGACGTTGGCGACGTAGAGTTGCGGCTTCATGGTGATCAAAAAGAGATCGCGGGCAACCAGCTTTTCCGAGTCCTCAAGATCGGCGGTCCGAGCTGGCTTGCCGGCGTTGAGCACCTCAAGCAGCTTCTGGATCGTGCTCAGCTCGGTCTTCGCCGCGGCAGTCGCAGCGTTCGACTTCGCAGCCTTCTCCGCCTTATTCAGCCGCTTCTCCACAGTATCCAGATCGGCCAGCAGCAACTCCGTGTTGATAATGTCGATGTCGTGGATCGGATTCACGCCGCCAGCGACGTGGATCACTTCAGGATCAGAGAAGCAGCGCACCACGTGCAGAATCGCATCCGTCTGCCGAATGTGGGAAAGGAACTGGTTGCCCAGACCTTCGCCTTTGCTCGCGCCTTCCACGATGCCGGCGATGTCCACAAACTCCATCGTCGTTGGGACAATAGAGTTCGGCTTCACCATGGTCACAATGCGATCCATGCGCGTATCCGGAACAGGCACAATGCCAACATTCGGGTCGATGGTACAGAAGGGATAGTTCGCCGCTGCAGCCTTCGAGGCAGTCAGCGCGTTAAAGATGGTGGACTTTCCGACGTTCGGCAGCCCGACAATTCCGCAGTTCAGAGGCATGATGCTGACAGTTCCTTTTCTAACTCTATTGGAACATGCGCACGCATTCGCTGCCATGAGTCGCTGGGTATGCCTCACTCATCCAATGAACATCATGCAAATCGGAATAGATAGCTTCGTAGAGACACCTCTCGGCTCCGGCCGCGCGCCCGGCGAGCTCGGCGCGGAACGCGTGCACCAACTCCTGGAGGAGATAGAACTCGCCGATCGAGTCGGCATTGATGTCTACGGCATCGGCGAACACCATCGCGAAGAATACATCGCCTCCTCACCCGCAGTCCTTCTAGCAGCCGCAGCCGCGCGCACCCAGAACATCCATCTCACCTCCGCAGTCACTGTCCTCAGCTCCGACGATCCGGTCCGGGTCTTCCAGGACTTCGCCACCCTCGATCTCATCTCCAACGGCCGCGCCGAGATCATCGTAGGCCGCGGCTCCTTCATCGAGTCCTATCCACTCTTCGGCTACGACACCAAATTCTACGACGAGCTCTTTGCCGAGAAGCTCGACCTACTGCTCAAGCTCCGCGACCAACCCCGCGTCGAGTGGGAAGGCAAGCATCGTCCCTCGCTCACCGGACAAGGCGTCTGGCCGCGTCCGCTGCAACCGAAGCTTCCAATCCGTCTAGGCGCCGGCGGAACACCAGCCTCCTTCGTCCGCGCCGGCATGCTCGGCCTGCCGCTAACCGTAGCCATCATCGGTGGCGAGCCGCACCGCTTCCGCCCGCTCGTCGACCTCTATCGGGAAGCGGGTCGTCGCGCCGGCCATGCGCCCGAGTCCCTCGACGTGGCCTTGCATGGCATCGGCTTCCTCGCCGACACGACGCAGGAAGCTGCCGATATTCTGTGGCCCGCCTATTCCACAACCTTTACGCGCATCGGCCGCGAGCGCGGCTGGCCACCGGCGACGCGAGCGGCCTTCGACGCCCAGCGGTCGGAAGACGGAGCCTTCTTCGTCGGTGACCCGGAGACTGTTGCGCGGAAGATGCACAGCGTCAGCGATGCGCTCGGCGGTGTCTCGCGCATCACCCTGATGATGAGTGGGGGACCGCTTCCTCACGCTAAGATGCTGCATGCGATCGAGTTATTGGGAACAGGCGTAGGTCAGCGCGTACAGCCGCCGGCGCAAACTATTGGCGAGAAATAATTCAGACACATGCGCGCAAAAGTTTGCACAGTACCAAAGAGTGACACTTGTAACTGTTGATACTAGACGGAGGAAGTTTGGTTATCGAGGTGCTTTCACCCATGCCGTACGTGCATCCTATACATCTACGACGGTAATTCGATTGGAGGTACTCGTGTCTCAATTTTCAACCAAAGTTTGGTCAACGTTGGCGCTGGTGGCGGCGCTTTCCATGGCGGCGAGCCAGGCGGTGGCACAGGCAAAGCCTGTTGCGGTCAACTCCCCTGCATCAGCCGACACTTCCGTGCATGACACCATGCCCAAGAATCTCATCACCGCACGGGTACATGATGGCGTGCTGACGATCGATGGCATGGTTGCTAAGGTCCAGCTCAACTATGACATACAGCACACCGGCTATATGTATTTCTTCGTTCCCGGCGTCGGGACGGCGGTGGTGTCGATGGAGCCGCTGACGGATGGCACGAAGGTGCCGGATGCGTTTGATGGCGAGAAGCTATCGTTCACGGTGGATGGCCACAGCATCGAGCTGAGCAATGACGGCAACAGCCTGTTGGACAAGCGGAAGGGCAAGGCGGATGCCTATGTTCGCCTCGACCACTCAACGGTGGCGATAAGCCGTTATCCTCGTATGGGTTACGGGGACACTGCGCAGGCGCCCTATGTTTGGCCGCTTTCGGGCGTTGAGTCGGCCAGCAAGGAGAAAGTGGACTACGTAGTAGCACCGCCGCCGGTGCCGAAGAGCATGTTGCCGCAGACCGCTTCGTCAGGTTCGGCGAGCCACTAGGCTCTGTATGGGCTGAAAACCGTCCGCTTGAGGTCGTTTGAGCTGGGTTTCGGGTTACGCAGAGGGTGCTTGAGCTGCATTTGGTGCAGCGGGCGCCCTTTGCTGCGTCTGGAGGGCTGAAGGAGCTAGATGCCCTCTCCGTCGACGACGAAGCCGGGGCGGGATTCGAGGTCGGTGCGGTACTGGGCACTCTCCTGCTGCTCGGTGGTGAGCGAGAGGACAGGCTCGTGGTGGACGACCTGGTGAATGTCGCCTTCGAGGTGGTCGACGCGGGACTGGAGAGACTTAATCTGGTCGGCGAGCGTGAGGATGACGTCGGAGAGCGGGTCGTTGATCTCGCGGGGGTCGGTGATGAGGACGCGTTTGCCCTGGCGGTAAATGACGTGGGCGGGGACGCCGACGACTGTGGAATCTGGGGGGACGTCGCGGAGGACGACCGAACCGGCGCCGACGCGGGAGTTTTCGCCGATGGTGATGTTGCCCAGGATGTTCGCGGTGTTGCCGACGAAGACGTTATCGCGCAGGGTTGGGTGGCGCTTCCCGCTGATCTTGCCGGTTCCGCCGAGGGTTACGCCCTGGTAGATGGTGACGTCGTTGCCGACGATGGCGGTTTCGCCGATGACGACGCCCATGCCGTGATCGATGAAGAGGCGGCGGCCGATCTGCGCGCCGGGGTGGATCTCGATGCCGGTCCAGAAGCGGACGATCTGCGAACTGAGGCGGGCGAGCAGCTTGAAGTGCCTGCACCAGAGCCAGTGGTTGATGCGATGCATCCACACAGCCTGCAGGCCGGGATAGCAGAGAAGGACCATGAGCCGGGAGGTGGCGGCGGGATCGCGTTCGAGGATGACGCGGGTGTCTTCGCTGATGTATTCGAAGAGGTTCATGGTTGGGTTGATGATAGCGCGGGCGGGTTGTTTGGGTAACTCACGAGCCTGGCGTTGCGCCAGATGTCGAAGACACCGCCTAAGCAGGTTGTTACTAAAACTTCCTGCCAGGAATTCGAAGTTGGCGAAAATGCTATTTTCATTCGCCAGGCACGAACTGCTCTGCGAGCGCGACCTAATGAATTTGTTCTAAACATGTTTGGTGGCCGATCAAGATTCGGGCCACGGACAGCGACCTTCATGCACTGCTAAAGATGGCGGCGAGTTGCTGTAGCATGATCGAACCTACGTCTAGGAGGAACGATGCTGGATCGACCCTTGCCTCGAAGACTCGGACGTCGATTCAATTGGTGGTTGGCTGCGGGAGCAGCCCTCCTGGCGACAGAGGCGATCCTCGCGTTAACTCTCAGGCAAGGTCCGGCCCTTGTCGCATCCTTCGACATCGGCTATCTCGTTTTGCTGTTGCTGGCGAGCGCCGCTTCCATCCGCAATGCGGTGCAGAGCCGGCACGCACCGCGGCTGTTCTGGTCCTTTCTTGGAGCGGCGTTTGGGCTGTGGGCGCTGGTGCCGTACGGCTGGTTCAACCGGATGGTCCTGCATGGCGGGATTCCGTCGTACCTATTCGCCAATCCTCCACTCTTTCTGCACATCGTGTTGATGATCGCTGCGGTTGCGTCGCGTCCTCACTTGAAGTTGCCGAGCCGGAGACCGTATCGATCGACGCTGAACTTTCTCCTGCTGTTGTTTGTATGGGTTTTCGCGTATGCGTTCTATCTGTTCCCGTATCAATACGCCAACCAGGGAACGGGAATGGCGCTGCGTTTCGAGGAGATTTATTTCGTTGAGAATGGACTCCTCCTGGCCATTCTGGTCTGGTTGGTTTTCCGGGCGCCCTTCCCGTGGAAGCGCATATACCGGCACATGCTGGGTGCGTCAGCGCTGTATACGTGTGCGTCCCTGATCACGAATGTATTTCTCACGTTGCGGGACGCTTCCGGTGATCTGAGCGGCGCGAATCATCCGACTTTAAGTGGCCTGGTCGGATTGGCGTTCACTGCATCCATCTTGTGGTTTTTGTGGATAGGCGTTGAGGGAAACAACCTCAAATTGGCGTTGAATGAGGCCGTGCTGTTGGACACAGCAAACCCCAAATACAGTTCTGTGCTGGCCATGCTCGCCGTACTGAGTGTTCCCGTAGTGGGCATATGGGAACTATTCCGAACAGGCGAACCCATTCAAACCCACGAGCTTCGGTTGCTGGTGGTGATGGTGGCAGGACTGATTCTCGCTGCCGCTGCGTTTGCCGAGAATTATCTGGTCAACCGCGAGTTTGCTTCTGATGTAGCCGCGGCCCATGACAGGCTTCGCCTGGCGATGACATCGGGTAAATCGATGGGATGGGACAGGGACCTTGCCAGCGGACAGAATATTTGGTTTGGTGACCTCGAGCCGACGTTTGGGATTCGCGGGGACCTACACCTTGCCGGCGAGCACGAATTCGCGGAACGACTTCATCCGGACGACCGCGAGCGAGTATCGAATATGTTCGCAGACGCAATGCAAGGCACCAGTGAGTACAACGCGGAGTATCGCATTGTGCGGACAGATGGCACCATACGATGGCTTGCCGACACTGGGAGATTCTACTTCACAACGAATGGCGATGTGTCGCGCTTTCTCGGGATCGCGGTGGACATCACGGAACGAAAACAAGCGGAATTTGCACTGCGAGAAAGCGAGGAGCGCTTCCGCTTAATGTCGAACACGGCTCCGGTGCTTATCTGGATGGCCGACACCGACAAGCTATGCACCTATTTCAATAAAACGTGGCTCGACTTCACGGGAAGGCCATTGTCGGCCGAACTGGGAAGTGGCTGGAGGGACGGGGTTCACGCAGAAGACTTACGACGATGCAGGGAGACCTATGCCCAGGCATTTGATCGTCGGGAGCCATTCAAAATGGAGTTTCGGCTGAGGGCAAGCGATGGGGAATATCGTTGGATTCTCGATATCGGGGTGCCCAGATTCAATTCCGACGGCTCCTTCGCTGGATACATTGGATCTTGCATCGATGTGACTGAGCGGAAGTATGCAGAAGAGGTGCTTTACAGCAGCAGCAGCAGGTTGATAGAGGCGCAGGAGCAGGAGCGCACTCGCATTGCCCGAGAACTTCACGACGACTTCAGCCAACGGATGGCATTACTCGCCATCGAACTTGACCTGCTCAAGAAGGACATTCCCGGCCTGACCGGCGATGCGCTCAACCGAATGGATAGACTGCGGGAGCAGGCCCGGGAGATGGGCGCCGATATCCAGGCCTTGTCTCACGAACTGCATTCGGCGGCGTTGGATCATCTCGGCGTTGCCGTCGCAATGAGAGGATTCTGCGAGGAGTTTGGACGAAAGCAGAAATTGAGGATTGACTTTTGCGGCCAATATTTGCCGAGCCCCGTATCATCGACCGTTTCCCTTTGCTTGTACCGCGTTTTGCAGGAAGCATTGCACAATGCAGCGAAACATAGCCGGGCTTCGCGGTTCAACGTGAAACTCGTTGGGATGCCCGGAGAGATTCAACTCACGGTGAGCGACGACGGGATCGGCTTTGATGTCGAATCGATCAGCAAGAGACAGGGCCTTGGTCTCATTAGCATGCGCGAACGAGTCAAGCTGGTGAACGGAACGTTCTCGATCGTCTCCAAGCCGAATGAGGGTACCGACATCAACGTTCGAATTCCAGTGGAGGCTAGTCTTCTAGACGGTGACGGTGGAGGTTGGGGTGGCTAGGGCTTGCTGGCGGAGCTCTTCGAAGAGGGCCGTGGAGAGGTAGCGCTCGCCGGAGCTGGGGATGATGACCACGATGAGTTTGCCGGCGTGGCGGGGTTCCTGCGCGACCTTCAAGGCTGCGTGGACGGCGGCGCCGGAGGAGATTCCTACGAGGAGACCTTCTTCCTTTGGTAGGCGGCGGGCCATGGTGAGGGCTTCGTCGTTGGTTACCTGGATGATCTCGTCGATGAGGTCGGTCTTGAGGATGCTGGGGATGAAGCCGGCGCCGATGCCCTGGATCTTGTGGGGCCCGGGCTTGCCGCCGGAGAGGACGGGGCTGTCGGCGGGCTCGACGGCTACGGTGAAGAAGCCGGGCTTGCGGGACTTCATGTACTCGCTGACGCCGGTGAGGGTGCCGCCGGTGCCGACGCCGGAGACGAGGATGTCGGCGGTGCCCTCGGTGTCGTTCCAGATTTCGGGGCCGGTGGTGTCGTAGTGGATTTTGGGGTTGGCGGGGTTGTTGAATTGCTGCAGCATGAAGCTGTTGGGCGTCGCGGCGATGAGCTCTTCGGCCTTGGCGATGGCGCCCTTCATGCCGTTGGGGCCGGGGGTGAGGACGATTTCTGCACCGAAGGCGAGGAGGAGAATGCGGCGCTCGACGGACATGGTTTCGGGCATGGTGAGGATGAGCTTGTAGCCTTTGACGGCGGCGGCGAAGGCCAAGCCGATGCCGGTGTTGCCGGAGGTCGGCTCGATGAGTGTGGTGACGCCGGGAGTGATTTTGCCGTCGCGCTCGGCGGCGGAGATCATGGCGTTGCCGATGCGGTCTTTGACGCTGGCGGCGGGGTTGGCGCTCTCGAGCTTGAGGACGATGCGCGCGCTACAGCCGGCGGCCACGCGGTTTAGTTGGACCAGGGGCGTGTTGCCGATGAGTTCGGTGGCGTTGGCGGCGATGTTCATGGTGTCCTCTCGTTCTGGCTGGCGTGGGCGCGGAGATGCGGGTGGGCGCAGCGGTGTCTGGATTCGCAGTACGTGAATAAGCGTACTCGATTCAGATTACGACGAGGGGGCAACGCGGGATCGACCAGCGCTGCCGCTGCGGTAGGAGGTCAGCAATCGGACGGGAGCGGCGCGGGCCTAACTGATCGGCTCGTTGGTTTTCCAGACGAAGAGGAAGTCGGTGTTGCTGGAGGTCGCAATGGAGAGCTTCTTCTGGGCGGCAGCGCGGCCGAGGGCGGCGCGGATGTTTTCCTTGGTGTCGGGGAGCGCCGCGAGGGGGATTTTGAGCGCAGAACCGGCGTTGAGCTGGGCGATGTCGCCGAGCAGTTGGGTGATTATTTTCTTATGTTTACCTTCGCGGCCCTTGGGGACGTCCATTTGCGAGATGGAGTCGAAGCGCATGGTGGCGAGAGGGACTTTTTCGTTGTCGTCCATGGTTGGCCTCCTTACGCCAACTGGTGCCTAACTAATCGACGCCTTATCGTAACGAAGCGTTGCCAAATTCAGATGAAAATTAAGCACAAAACGAGATATTTGTCTAATGACTCGTACAGGTAATTGATCTGACTGAAGTTAATCAAACTTGATGTGACCTGACTGGAATAGACGAATGATCGTGGAAAAGAGTTAACCCATGACAGAACGAGGCGCCTAGGGTGTTGTTAGAGGTATTCCCGATGTCCCCAACGTGCGGTTCTGAAGTGGTTTCGATGAGTGAAGTGCCGGTGGAGGATTCCGCAGAGATGTTAGAAGGTCGGCTGACGGTTATGGTTGTCGATGATGAGCCGTTGGTGGCGGATACGCTGGCGATGATTTTGGCCCATGCGGGGTATCGGGCGGTGCGTGCTTATGACGCTCGGACGGCGTTGGAGATGGCGAGTGTGCGAGCGCCGGATTTGCTGATCAGCGATGTGGCGATGCCGGAGATGAATGGCGTGGAGTTGGCGCTGGGTATGGTCGCGATGGCACCGGGGTGCAAGGTGGTGCTGTTCTCGGGGCATGCGCGGAGTGTGGATTTGATACGGGCCTATGATGCGGGGCACGACTTTCCGTTGATGGCGAAGCCGATGCATCCGACGGAGATGTTGGGGCAGGTGGCGAAGAGTTTGAAGCATGCAAGGGTGCCGTCTGGCGTGGATGGCGAAGGGCTTCTCGCGATCAGCGCGTAGAGATGGGCGTGCCCGCGCAATGGGGATTGCGCGAGCACGGTTGGTGGGTTAATCCGCGCGCTCTAGTTCGCGGATGTAGTCGATGACGGACTCGCTCCAGCCATCGATGTGGGTCCAGCTTCCGTAGCCAACACCGTTCTTCGCAGAGGCGACGTTGATCACGTATCCGCGATTGCGGGGTGCGGAGACGCGATCGTGCGACTGCTCGTCGGTGATGACGATGAGGCGGTCGTAGTGCGCGACCTCCTGGTGCATGGCATCGAGAGACGCACCGAGGTTGGTACCAAGGTGCGGCTGGCTGGCTTCCAACGCATCGCGGAGAGCGAATCCACGGCGCGAGGGAACGAGCTTCGCCGCGTTCGAGAAGGTGAAGATGCTCACCTTCTCGGCGATCTCGCGCAGCAGGATGGCGAGACCGTACGCTGCGTCGACGCGGTGCATCTCCGAACGGCGGGAGAGCGGCGCAATCATGGACCCGGACACGTCGACCATGAGGACGGTGTGTCCGGCGAGACGCTTTCCTTCGGAAACCGCGCGGAACATTACGGCCTCGAGTGCCTCTTCAAGCTGCGGCGCATGACGCGCAGCGGCGAGGAAGCGGAACGGGAGGACGCGCTCGGCGTTCATTGCAGCGAGTGCGGTGACGACGAGGTGTTCCGACACGCCTGCGTCCTTCATGTTGCGAAGGTTGCGCAGGAGGGCGAGGGCGCCTAGCTTGCGCTCGGTGAGGAGACGCTCCCAGGTGTCGCGCTTGGTCTCCTTAGAGGCGCTGATTCCCGAAGTGCCGGAGGCGGAGAGCGCGACCTCCCAGGTATCGGGAGTGGCGAGCTCTCCATCGATGAGACGTTTCCAGACGGCGGCCTGCTCGGCGTCACTCGGCTTGGCGTGCGAGAGGAACAGGACGTCGCGGAGGCGAACGACGGTGGCGCGATCGTACTTGGCGAGCGCGTACTCGCCGAAGCGCGGGAAGGCGGCGGCGAGACCCTTCTTCACCTGGCCGGAGAGCGGCTGCTTTCCGTCGGCCCAGTAGAGGGCGACGAACTCGGAGAGCTCGTCGGCACGCTGGATGACGGAGGCGAGAGTCTCGGACACGAGGCTGCGGTGGGTGGCGTGCCGCGCCATCTCGCGGACGAGAAGGAGCGGGACGTGGCGCAGCTTCATGGCCGAGCGGGCCTCGATGGCGAGCGCGGCGACGGTGGCGGGCGCGACCTGGGGGACGAGCTCGCGGAGGCGCGACGCGATGGTGGCGCCGGACTCATAGAACTCGTCTTCCCAGAGCATGCAGGCGAGGACGCTGCGGCGGAGCGACTGCTCCGGGGTGAGGACGGCGGCGGGCGCGCGCTCGTGGGTGCGGGGCCGCGCGAGGTGAGAGAACTTGAGGATGTTCAACTTCATGGCGCACCTCCTTTCAAGGTGGCTGGTGGTGGTACTCGCCGGGGAATTGGTGAAGGCAGCGGTGATGCTCTGAGCCACGTCAGCCTTGCGGCTGCGGCGGGATTTGAACCCGCGACCTCCGTCCTTGCGGACGGCGCTCTCCGAAGTAGCTGTCTTCTTCGCCACCGGCGAATGGGTTAGTCGTCGTCGTACTCGTCGTCATCGTCGTCGGTGGTGCCTACGGTGACTTTTACGGACTCCTGAAAGCCGAGGCCGGTGCGGAAGCCAGCGGGCTTGAGGGTCTTGGGTTCGACGTGGATGGCGAGCTTCTGCATCTGGTTGTAGCTCGGCCGATTTTTGTCGTAGTACCGCGTGCACTCGTAGATATTGAAGGGCACGAAGAAGTACGGGGTGGGATCGTGGCAGATGGTGACTAACTCCGACTCGCGGAAGCCTGCCATGATTTGCGCCCAAGTACAGGTTTTGCATAAGGAGTCGGAGCCTATCGGCGTTCCTCCTTTGATATAAGGCCTGCCCATTGCAAGCTTCACTTTCTATCCAGAGTTACTGGATGGTTTATAGGCCGGGGAATAAGTCGAGGACAGTGTTAGGTGCTCTGCCACTGAGCTACACAGACAACCGTCCGCGGCAGGATTCGAACCTGCGACCTCCCGCTTAACAGGCGAAGTAACTGTACTCTGCGCCACCGGCCTAACTTGATTTTTTGCGCTCACTGCAGACGCGGGTTCGCGGCTGCGTGGAGAGCGCAGTTCTGCCAGGGAATAATCCTTCAAGGCATTGTGGGATTCGAACCCAGCCCTTGCGGGACCTACCGGAGAAGTAGCCATGAAGTGCGCCACTGACAGAGGGGTTCCTTAGGGAATAAGCGACGACAGTGTTGGTCGAGGTTTGAGCGAAGTAACTATCGTCAACGCCACTCAGGAGTTAGTTAGGTTGTTGGGTTTGTGCGTAGGTGTAGCGTTACCAGCTTTGAGCTGCAATAAACAAAGCCCGGCGATCGCCGCAGAGATTGCTCTCTGGGGACCTACGCATCGTGTTGTGCGATATGTATTTCATCGGGCTTCTCCTACGCAGGTGTTACTTTGCCAGTTATCAAGATTTAATGCAAGGAAATTGTTGGATATTGGTGGGTTTATTTTGTAAGTGGAGTTAGTGGCTGGATTGGGGAATGCAATTTAGTCGTTCCGGCTTCGCCTGCACTCCGGCCTTCGGCAGAGCGGTAGCGTCTTCGACGCGGGTTGTTTATGGCACGGAGACCCAAGGCTAAAGCCTTGGGCTACCAGCCGTGCCCCTTCGAGGGTTGGTGAGAAAGGTTTGAGGGTAGGGGTGAGGTTGAGGGACTCGGGGTCCTTCGGCTGCGCTCAGGATGACAGGTCGTTTGGGTGAGGTGGAGATGGGCGGGGACGGTCGCGCTCGTCGCGCGATACCCACTCATCGCAAAGAGCGCGATGAATGTGGCACCCGGCTTCACGCGCCCGAAGTTATCCGAACCCAAGAAGTGCAAGTGAAGGTTTGCGACTACTCGCGCTCAGGGGCGGAACGCTCTATCGGATACACGGTCAGATCCTCTTTGATGCCAGTAAAAAACATGTGTGGAGCATTCGGCTTTAAGCTTCCCTTTTGTGTGTCCTGAAGATCAGCTTCGGGTATCAAAAACTCGTATCTATTGCTCGCGGAATCCTCGGCGTCGAATCTCATTTGGACGTGGCTGCCTTTCGGATCTTCAAGGGACGGAGGATATCGAAAGAGCATCCAGCCGTTGACAGGAGTGTTGGGCGCAATAGGTTTTCCGGAGAGTTCGTCGTCAATCTGACTCAGCTTAACCAATTGTGCTTCCTTCGGATGATCCCCGACCCAATACACTTCCGCACCCATGATGGGGAGGCTGCGAAGTTGATGCCAGCTCCCCCATCGCCCCAATTTTACGGATAGTGAAAGACTGTCAAGTTGGACTGGCCTCGGCCCAACGTTTGTTATCGACACACCGTATGCGAGGGGCGCTGGCGACAGGGTGCTCCCGGTTCCAGTGTTGTACTTCACATATAAAACGGACGTTGCGTCGCTATCGGCCTTGAACGCGCCGTTGATCTTGAGCCGAATAGAATCTGCTCGGATTTCAGTGTCTGGCGCAACTTGCTGTTGCCAATAGATGCATCCTGCTAATGCATACAGAACGATTGAAGCGAACATGATCCAAATCGAGGAAATCTTATGCGTCCCATAGAAGACGCCAAAAAAGGTTAAAGCAATGGTCGCAAGCCCGACAAAGGTAAAGACCAGAACATTCATTAGGCGCTTCCTATTCATCTCGGCAACCCGGGCTTGCTGGCGCTTATTGGGTTGGTGTTTGGTCGTGGCTTTTTGACTGCTCTTCTGTTTGTAGCTCATTAGATGACCAAGCGTAGCCCAAACTGGAGAATCATCCCATCATTGAGGCCTGATTTCCACTTTGCCATTCGAAATGATCCAACAGACGGCTTCGACAGGGTCGAATGCTAGAGGCGGCGACCCTATGGATAGATGCGGTTGAGGGTGCGGGCGAAGGGGATGGTTTCGCGGACGTGTTCGAGGCCGCAGATCCAGGCTACGCAGCGCTCTATGCCCATGCCGAAT
>Ga0302228_10001277_pt1 | contig 18704 bp, 8 predicted proteins | sample II_Palsa_N1_2_FD_193519 | JGI IMG/M metagenome (GOLD analysis project Ga0302228, IMG submission 193519) | Peat permafrost microbial communities from Stordalen Mire near Abisko, Sweden - II_Palsa_N1_2 | ecosystem: Environmental > Terrestrial > Soil > Palsa > Peat permafrost | place: Sweden...
ACGAGGCTGCGATGGGCTGCGCAGCAGACCCCAAGGGCGCTCCTGCGGACCGCATCGCAGCCTCGTGCCTCGGCAGCGGCGACAGGTTAATTTTGAGTTGAGAGCCATCCATGAGTGACTACAGCTTCAACCCCGCGCCGACCCGTCGCGTCGCGATTATCGGCTGTAACCGCATTCCGTTTGCCCGCTCCAATACGGTATACGCCCACGACAGCAACCAGGACCTGCTGGTCGCTGCCCTGCAAGGCCTGGTGGACCGCTACAACCTCCACGGCCAACGCCTGGGTGAGTTCGCCGCCGGGGCGGTGATCAAACATTCCCGGGACTTCAACCTGGCCCGGGAAAGCCTGCTGTCCACCACACTGTCCCCCGAAACGCCGGCCTACGACCTGCAGCAAGCCTGTGGTACCGGCCTGGAAGCGGCGTTGCTGGTGGCCAATAAAATCGCTCTCGGCCAGATCGAAGTGGGTATTGCCGGGGGCGCCGACACTACCTCCGACGCGCCGATCGGCATCAATGAATCCCTGCGCCGCACCTTGCTTTCGGCTAACCGCGCCAAGGGCACCGGCGCTAAATTGCGCAGCTTATTGAGCGTGCGACCTTCGATGTTTTTCAAGCCGCTGCTGCCGCGCAATGGCGAACCGCGTACTGGCTTGTCCATGGGCGAACACTGCGAAGAAATGGCCAAGCGCTGGCAGATCAAGCGCCTGGCCCAGGACGAATTGACCCTCACCAGCCACCAGCGACTCGATGCGGCCTATAAGCGCGGTTTCTTCGACGACCTGATCAGCCCTTATCGCGGCCTGGCCCGGGACAACAACCTGCGGGCCGACGCCAGCCTGGAAAAACTCGCGGGCCTGTCTCCGGCCTACAACCGTCAAAATGGCACCCTCACGGCGGGCAACTCCACGCCGTTGACCGACGGTGCCTCGGTGGTGCTGTTGGCCAGCGAGGCGTGGGCCGCCGAGCACGACCTGCCGGTGTTGGCTTACCTGCGTACCGGCGAAACCGCGGCGGTCAATTTTGTCGACGGCAGCGAAGGCTTGCTGATGGCCCCGGCCTACGCCGTGCCCCGCATGCTCAAGCGCGAAGGCCTGAACTTTGCCGACTTTGATTTTTTCGAAATCCACGAAGCCTTCGCCGCCCAGGTGTTGTGTACGCTCAAGGCCTGGGAAGACGCTGACTACTGCCGCGAACGCCTGGGCCTGGACGCGCCGTTGGGGGTGATTGATCGCGCCAAGATGAACATCAATGGCGGGTCCCTGGGCTGCGGTCATCCGTTCGCCGCCACCGGTGGCCGACAGCTGGCGGCGTTGGCCAAGGCGATCCATCAGCGGGGCGGTGGGCGAGGCTTGATCTCGATCTGCGCGGCCGGTGGGTTGGGTATCACGGCCATTGTCGAAAAGTAGCTCTACCCAAAATAACAACAAGGAGACTGCCATGAACGCTGTAAGCCTGGAACAAACAGAACGCATCTGGTTGGACGCTTATCTGCCCGGTGTGCCAGCGGATATCGAGGCCGGGATCGAGGACTATCCGTCCTTGCGCGAGGTGTTCCTGGAACACCTGCAAAAATTTCGTGAGCGCGTGGCCTACGTCAGCATCGGCACGGAGATGAGCTACGCCGACTGGCAGGTGCAGGGCATTGCGTTTGCCGCCTGGCTGCAGGCTCAGGGTGTGAAAAAGGGCGACCGCGTGGCGCTGATGATGCCCAACTGCTTGCAGTACCCGATCTGCCTGCTGGGCACGATCCTGGCCGGCGCGGTGGTGGTCAACGTCAACCCGTTGTACACCGCCCGTGAACTCCAGCACTTGCTCAAGGACAGTGGCGCCGAGACCCTGGTGATCTTCGAGAATTTCGCCCACACCCTGGAAAAGGTTGTGGCCGCCAGCACGGTCAAACGCATTGTGGTGGCCGCCATTGGCGACTTGCTCGGCACCTTCAAGGGCGCGGCGATGAACTTCATCCTGCGCCGCGTGCAGAAGCAGGTGCCGCGCTTCGATCTGCCGGACGCGGTGCGTTTCAACACGGTACTCAAACAAGGGCGGGGCCTGACCTACCTTCCGGTGGCGATGGAGCGCGAAGACCTGGCCTTCCTGCAATACACCGGCGGCACCACCGGCGATGCCAAGGGCGTGATGCTCAGCCACCGCAATATCATCGCCAACCTGTTGCAGGCCAAGGCTTGGGTCGGCGATCAACTGGATCAGGAAAAGCAGGAAACCAACGTCACCCTGTTGCCGCTTTACCACATCTTTTCCCTGACAGTGAATTGCCTGATGTTCATGTGCCTGGGCGGGCGCAACATTTTGATCGCCAACCCTCGGGACGTGAAACGGGTGCAGATGATCCTGCGCAAAGAGCGCTTCAATGGCATCGCCGGGGTCAACACGTTGTTCAACGGCCTGCTGGAAAACAAAGCGTTTTGTGCGCGGGACTTCTCCGACCTGCGGATGGTGATTGCCGGCGGCATGGCCACCCACACGGCCGTGGCCAAGCGCTGGAAGGAAGTCACGGGGCTGCCGATCATCGAAGGCTACGGCCTGACGGAGTGCTCGCCGGTGGTGAGCATCAGCCCCATCGATATCTCACGGATGCGTGAGATGGAGTTCACCGGCAGCATCGGCGTGCCGTTGCCGTCGACCTGGGTACGGTTTATCCGCGAGGACGGCGAACTGGCGGAGGTCGGCGAGCAAGGTGAGCTGCAAGTGCGCGGCCCGCAGGTGATGCAGGGTTACTGGCAACGGCCTGCGGAAACCGCCGAGGTGCTGGATGCCGAGGGCTGGTTGTCCACCGGTGATATTGGGGTAATGAACGAGCAGGGCTACATCCGCCTGGTGGATCGCAAGAAGGACATGATCCTGGTCTCGGGCTTCAACGTGTACCCCAATGAGATTGAAGACGTGGTGGCGCTGCACCCGGGGGTTGGGGAAGTGGCAGCGATTGGCGTGGAAGATGGCGTCACGGGCGAGCGGGTGAAAATCATCGTGGTACGCAAAGACCCGAACCTGACCCAGGAACAGATCCTCGCCCACTGCCGGGAATACCTGACAGGGTACAAGGTGCCGCGGTACGTGGAGTTCCGCACCACCGAATTGCCCAAGACCACGGTGGGGAAGGTGTTGCGCAGGGCGTTGCGTTAACAGTACCGATCTATCAAACACCGAGTGCCTCATGTGGGAGCGAGCAAGTCGAATCGTCGCACCGCCGCTCCCACACAAGAATCTCCCACATTTGATCACCGCTGAGTTTCAGACCTCACTCACCTTGACCCACCGTTCTTCCCGAGCGGCCACGCGAATCGCCGTCGCCAGCCGCTCAACCTGCCACGCCGCTTCAAAGTCGGTGCCGTCCGCGCCCTGGCCGGCCAGCGCCATGATCAACTCCTGCACCTCCAGCGTCTTGAGCTCGTTGTAGCCCAACTGATGCCCCGCAGCCGGGCTGAACGCCGCATAGCCGGGCAGGGCGGGACCGGCCAGCAAGCGCTGGAAGCCATCTTGTCCTGCACGAAACAGCCGTAGCTCATTCAACCGCTCCTGATCAAATGCCAGCGTGCCTTGGGTGCCGCTGATTTCAAAACTCAGGTGGTTCTTGTAGCCATGCTTGAGCCAACTGCTGCTGACCGTCCCGCGTGCACCGTTAGCAAAACGCAGCAGGGCATGTACCTGATCGTCCACGGCGATCTCCCGCAGTTCCGTGCTGCCTGGCGTGGCGGGGCGGCGGCGGTGCACGGTCTGGGTATCGGCGCAGACACTCTGCACATCCCCCACCAGAAAGCGCGCCATGGACAATAAATGGCTGCCCAGGTCCGCAAGGGCGCCACCGGCATGTCCCACTTCGCAGCGCCAGGACCACGGCGACGCCGGGTCAGCCATGAAGTCTTCACTGAACTCGCCCTGGAAGCTGATGAGTTCGCCCAACTCGCCGCTGTCGATCATCTGTCGTGCCAGGCTGATCATCGGGTTGTGCTGGTAGTTGTAACCGACCCGCGTCACTACCCCGGCGGTGCTGGCGGCGCGGCGCATGGCATCGGCTTGTTCCAGGTTGATCGCCAGGGGTTTTTCGCAATACACCGCCTTGCCCGCCGCCAGGGCCGCCATGGCCATGGGATAGTGCAAATGATTGGGGGTGGTGATGGCGACGAGGTCGACCTTGGGATCATTGATCAACTGCTGCCAGTCGCCATGGGCCTGGGCAAATCCCCAGGCGGTGGCGCAGCGCTGGGCACGCTCAGCGTCGGCATCGGCCAGGGCGGCCAGCTTGAGGTGCACCGGCAGTTCAAATACTGCCCGGGCATTGTTGAATGCCAAGGCGTGGGCACGGCCCATAAAGCCCGTGCCGATCAGGCCGATTCCAAGTTCGCGCATAGCCATGGTCCTTTGGATTATTGTTTTCAGGAAGACTATTTATGGAATAAAAATTCCTTAAATTCAATAGATGGAATAAAAATTCATTCTTGGGGGGGAATCATCCCGACGAATGCCGCTACATTCAGCTCGCACCTGCACGGCCTTTAGTTAACAAAACATAACGTAGCGCCGATTGTCAGACGATTCCAAAGCCCGATAGGATGGCCCTGCTTCCCCAAGGGGCTCTAGATTGCAGGTTTCAGGACGCTGTCCTGGCCCATAGACGCCTTGGGCGGCAATACGACCTAACAATAATAAAGGGGAGAAAGGTCTATGAGTGAGCCTGTCATGGGTGGGGTGGTTTGCCGCCCGCGAGCCGCGCGCAGGGTCGCGTTGCTGGCCACAGCGCTCTCGCTGCTGGGGGCTGTCGCGTTGTCGATGCCGGCCCATGCCGCCAGCGATACCGCAGCACCGGCGGTATTTGCCATTGAATCGGCCAAGGCCGCCAAAAGCCTGATGATCGACGTGGTGCATGCCGGCAAGCGCCTGGTGGCCGTCGGTGATCGCGGGCATATCCTTTATTCCGATGACCAAGGCGTCACTTGGACTCAGGCCAAGGTCCCCACCCGCCAACTGCTCACCGCCGTGTTTTTTGTCGATGATAAACAAGGTTGGGCCGTGGGCCATGACGCGCAAATCCTCGCCAGTAACGATGGCGGCGTCACCTGGACCCAACAATTCCAAGATCTCAAGCGCGAAGCGCCGTTGCTGGACGTGTGGTTCAAGGACGCCAGCAACGGCTATGCCGTGGGCGCCTACGGTGCGTTGATCGAAACCACCGACGGCGGCAAGACCTGGGACGACGTCAGCGACCGCCTGAACAACGAAGACCAATATCACCTCAACGCCATTGCCTACGTGAAAGATGCCGGCCTGTTTATCGTGGGCGAGCAGGGCAGCATGTTCCGCTCCGGCGACGATGGGCAAACCTGGGAAAAACTCGAAGGCCCCTACGAGGGTTCGCTGTTCGGTGTGATCGGTACCGCCCAGCCCAAGACCCTGTTGGCCTACGGCTTGCGCGGTAACCTGTTTCGCTCCACGGATTTCGGCAGCACGTGGACGCCGGTTGAGTTGAATGCCGCCCGTGGCGCCCTGGAATTCGGCTTGTCCGGGGCAACCCTGCTGGACGATGGCTCCCTGGTGGTGGTCGGTAACGGCGGCAGCGTGGCGGTGAGCCATGACGATGGCCTGACCTTCAGCGTATTCAATCGTGCGGACCGTATTTCGTTATCGGCGGTCACGGCGGCGGGCAACGGCAACTTGATTCTGGTGGGGCAGGGTGGCGTTCATATCGCCACGCCAACCGGTGCCGAGCTCTCAAAATAATAAGAAGGCGGGGATCCAATGAGTAGTCATCACAACGACAAGGCCACGTTTCTCGAGCGCCTGATTTTCAACAACCGCCCGGCAGTCATCATCATCTGCCTGCTGGTGAGCGTGTTCCTGTTCTGGCAGGCAACGCTGATCCGGCCGTCCACCAGTTTCGAAAAAATGATCCCCCTCAAACATCCCTTCATCGAGAAGATGATGGAGCACCGTAACGACCTGGCGAACCTGGGCAACACGGTGCGGATCTCGGTGGAGGCCAAGGATGGCGACATCTTCACCAAGGAATACATGGAGACCCTGCGCCAGATCAACGACGAGGTGTTCTACATCTCTGGCGTTGATCGCTCCGGCCTCAAGTCCCTGTGGAGCCCCAGCGTGCGCTGGACGGAGGTGACCGAAGAAGGCTTTGCCGGCGGTGAAGTGATCCCGCAGAGCTACAACGGCTCCCCGGAAAGCCTCGACCAGTTGCGCAACAACGTGCTCAAGTCCGGGCAGGTCGGGCGGCTGGTGTCCAACGACTTCAAGTCGAGCATCGTCGATATCCCGCTGCTGGAGTCCTACCCGGACCCGCAAGACCAGGGCAAGTTGCTGGCCCTGGACTACCAGAAGTTTTCCCACGAACTTGAAGAAAAGATCCGCAGCAAGTTCGAAGCTCAGAACCCCAATGTGCAGATTCATATTGTCGGGTTCGCCAAAAAAGTCGGCGACCTGATTGATGGCCTGATCATGGTGGTGCTGTTCTTCGGTATTGCCTTTGTCCTCACCCTGGTGCTGCTGTACTGGTTCACCTGGTGCATCCGCAGCACCATCGCGGTGTTGATCACCACGCTGGTGGCGGTGGTCTGGCAACTGGGGCTGATGCACGCCGCCGGCTTCGGGTTGGACCCTTACTCGATGCTGGTGCCGTTCCTGATCTTCGCCATCGGGATTTCCCACGGGGTACAGAAGATCAACGGTATTGCCTTGCAATCCAGCGATGCAGACAACGCCTTGACCGCCGCCCGCCGCACCTTCCGCCAATTGTTCCTGCCGGGGATGATTGCGATCCTCGCCGACGCGGTGGGCTTTATCACACTGCTGATCATCGACATTGGTGTGATCCGCGAACTGGCCATCGGCGCCTCCATTGGTGTAGCGGTCATCGTGTTCACCAACCTGATCCTGCTGCCGGTAGCGATCTCCTACGTCGGCATCAGCAAGCGTGCGATCGAGCGCAGCAAGAAGGACGCACACCGTGAGCATCCGTTCTGGCGCCTGCTGTCGAAGTTCGCCAGTCCTAAAGTCGCCCCAGTGTCGGTCTTTCTGGCGTTGATCGCCTTCGGCGGCGGTCTCTGGTACAGCCAGAACCTGAAAATCGGTGACCTCGACCAAGGCGCGCCGGAACTGCGTCCGGATTCGCGCTACAACAAGGATAACAATTTCATCATCAACAACTACTCCACCAGCTCCGATGTACTGGTGGTGATGGTCAAAACCCGCGCCGAAGGCTGCTCGCGCTACGAGGCCATGGCGCCCATCGACCAGTTGATGTGGAAGATGCAGAACACCGAGGGTGTGCAGTCGGCGATCTCGTTGGTGACCGTGTCCAAACAGATGATCAAGGGCATGAACGAGGGCAACCTGAAATGGGAAACCCTGTCGCGTAACCCGGACGTGCTGAACAACTCCATTGCCCGCGCCGACGGCCTGTACAACAACAATTGCTCCCTGGCGCCGGTGTTGGTGTTCCTCAATGACCATAAGGCCGAAACCCTGGACCGTGCTGTACATGCAGTGCAGGACTTCGCCAAGGAGAACAACAAGGACGGCCTGGAATTTATCCTTGCCGCAGGTAACGCCGGCATCGAAGCAGCCACCAACGAAGTGATCAAGGAGGCCGAGCTGACCATCCTGATCCTGGTTTATCTGTGTGTGGCGACCATGTGCATGATCACCTTCCGCTCGTGGGCGGCGACCTTGTGCATCGTCCTGCCGCTGGTGCTGACCTCGGTGCTGGGCAATGCGCTGATGGCGTTCATGGGCATTGGCGTCAAGGTCGCGACCTTGCCGGTGGTGGCGCTGGGCGTGGGGATTGGTGTCGACTACGGCATCTACATCTACAGCCGCCTGGAGAGTTTCCTGCGGGCTGGCCTGCCGTTGCAGGAAGCCTATTACCAGACCCTCAAATCCACCGGTAAAGCGGTACTGTTCACCGGTTTGTGCCTGGCAATTGGCGTGGCGACCTGGATCTTCTCGGCCATCAAGTTCCAGGCCGACATGGGCCTGATGCTGACCTTCATGCTGCTGTGGAACATGTTCGGCGCACTGTGGCTGTTGCCGGCGCTGGCGCGGTTCCTGATCAAGCCGGAGAAGTTGGCGGGGCAGAAGGGTAACTCGTTGTTTGCCCACTGAGTCTGGTTGAAGGGCAGGCCCTATGGCTGGGAGCTTTTCGTGGCGAGCGGGCTTGTTGTGGCAAGCCCGCTCGCCACGGGTTTCGATCAGCTCGCCAGCGGCAGGAACCACCGCTCAGCCAACGCCTTGCCAATCAACCCGCGATGCACATCCACTACCGCCTGGGGGCTTTGCGCCCTGGCCAGTTGCGAGTAGTAACTCTGCTTGCGCTGCGCCTTGGTTTTCAGGTGGGCAGTGGTGTAGCGCTCCTTGGGGGTATCGGCTGCGGGGTAGTGAAAGTGGGCGTACCAGAGTGGATAGCCCTTCTGATCGTTGACCGCATATTCCTGCACCACGTCCCGGCGCTCGCCACTCAACTGAATGCGCTCCCCCAGCAACGCCATGTTCACGTGTTTTTGCTCGATCAGGTACTGCAGGTTGCCATGGGTGGGCGGCAACTCCAGGCATAGCTGGATGCGCAGTGTCTTGCCTCGGGTGTCCAGCCGAACCGCCCCCTGGCGCAGGCTGTCCACCAGTGCCAGGTCATCGGTGGTTCGTGCCGCTTCAGGCAAGGCCTGGATTGCCCGGTCCAGTTCCGTGGCCAGCGTGTCGTAGCGGACGGACTCGTAGTGCAGGATTTCCTCCACTTCTTCAGGGTGGCGGGAGACCTTTTTATAGTCATCCCCCCGGCGCACATGGTCCTCCAGCATCCCCAGCAGCTTGCGCGCCTCGCCCTTGACCAGGCCCAGCCCTCGAGGTGCCGCGGGTGTCAGGGGGGGGCGTTGTTCGACGAACTCCACCCACTCATCGCCACGCTGGGAGTACGTGCCCAGTAGCTGCTGGCTGACTTCGGAGCGCAGCTCCACGGTTTCGAGGGTGCCGAGGGGTTTCACTTCACCGATGAACGTACCTTTGCGCGAGGTTTTGATGACCTTTTTCGACGGACGCCCCGTGGCCACCGGGTTCCGCTTGGGGGGGCGCTTCTGCGGCGTAGCGACGGGTTTGACTTCACTGGCCAATTGTTGGGCCGCATCTTGATAAAGATCGTCCACGCGTTTCATCAGCCGAGTGAAGTAGTCACTTTCCAACTCGTCGCTATTGACAATACCGATACCCTGCAATGAGTCCAGCGTGCGGCCATAGTGCTCCACCAGGCTTTCCAGCACGCTGATACGCTCCTCGCCCGTCAGCTCCAGGGCATTGAGTTCACTGTGGGTGCGCACATGCTCCTGCAGCGGCGTCAGGATGCCATCCAGGGCGTTGAACAATGGGTGGCTGAATTGTTTGAGGGTCATCAGCTTGAGGCTGCGAATCTGCAAGTCTTTCACCGCCAGCGCACTGATCTCGCTGGGTCTGTCCTGGGTCAGGCGGGCGTAACCTTCGTCCCCCATGGTTCCCAGGTTGAACAATTCCTCCAGATAGCGATCCCGCAGTTCCAGCCATTGGATCGAGCGTTCGTTGATCGCCAGGGAGCTCTTGATAAACGTTTCGTAAGCCAGGGGATTGGCGATGATCGCACGCTCCAGGCCTGCACCTTCGACGGTGAAGTCCCGATGGGCCGCATACAGCGCCTGGCGGTCCTGCTCGGCAATTACCACGTGCTTGCGCGCATTGTTGACGGTGTTCTCCATCAGCGCCGCCACGTTGAGGGCTGGCAGTGCAATCTTCAACGACTGGCGTTCTTCCACAGTGCCCAGTATGGCTTGATACAGGGCGGTCTGTTCTTGCAGCGCCGTGTCGAATCGCTGCCGGGTGGCAGCCCTTTGTGCTGCGGTGAAGCGCGGGTCCTGGCCGGCCTTGTCCATGACTGACTGCACAATATCCAGGTCCCGCTGCCGGCTTTGTTGGCCCTGGATGAACTGGTTGTACTCGGCTTGCAATTGGCTGATACGCTGCTCCTTGCGCTGGCGCTCGGCGGCAATCCGCTTGGGGGGCATGCCGCCGATCAAGCGCAGTCGGGTATCGACGGACCACAGGCCTTGAGCATCGGTCCGCAGGTAAGGGCCGAACCGTTGGAGGTTGGCGGGATCGACCACCACCACGCCACCTCCGAGTTCTGGTATGACCTGGAACCAGTCCGCGCCCACCAAGGCGTACCAGCGATTGTCGAGGACGTACAAGCCTCGATGCGGCCCTTCGGGTTGCGGCGCAGGCAGCCGGTCCGGTTTTGAGACCTTGAACCCGGCCAGGCGGTTGCGCTGGGTGAGGGTCAGTCGATGACGCGCCTGTGCGAAGCTGAAATCCAGTACGGTGTTGTTCGTGTCCGGCAGCACGCCAGCCAAGGACACGGCGCGTTCATGAACCTTTGGCGGTGGCGGTTTGGGCCACTGCTCGGCGGTCCGTGCTGCAATGGGCGAGGGAAGTGCCAGCTCCTTGAGCCCGGCAGCCAGAGGCGGTCGGGCTGTTGTCGTTATGGGGGCCACGTCCAACAGCAGTTGTCCGAGGTTAAGCAGCAGGTCAACCGCGGCCAGCTCGCGGGTCTGTCGGTCCTCGGCGGCCAGCGCCGGAATGTCCTGGCCCAGGCTGGCCATCAGGCCCAGCAGCCAGCCGGTGAGCATCGCCGGGCCGCGCAACAGGGGCAGCAACAGGTTGCCGAACAACAGGCTGGCGCCTTCCAGCAGCACTTGCCAGCGGCTTTCGCTATTGGACACTGACTCACGGTTGGCCTGTTCCACCAGGGCCCGGGCATGGTCGCTGAACAGGTATGTCATCAGGCGCCCGGTCACCAGGCATTGTTGCAACTCTTCGTTGATGCCATCGATGGACAGGCTTGCCGGTACCGGTCTTCTCGGGGGGGCAAACTCATCTCCCTGGCCGAAGCGCAGGTAGTGCGGTTCCCGGAAGCCGCCGTTGGCATAGATCGGCCGGGCGCTGTCATCCAGCCAGGTCAGCACGCTGTCCTGCAAATCGCCCGGCTGGGCGATGGCCTCGAACAGCGCCTCGCGGCTGGCGAATTCCCGAAGCGCTTCGGCGTACAGCGGGCGATACAACAGGTGGGGCCCGACGCGGGTGTCCCGGGCCTCGATCAAGTACATGCTGTTGACCGTGTCCGAATGGGCGCCAGGGGCTCGCAGCAACGCGAGGTGGCGAATGACAACCTGGCGGTTATCGACCTGTTGATCGACGGCATCATGTTCCATCAGGGCTGCGGCCAGGCGCGCACCCTGGCGGCTCAGACCTGCCTGTTGTTTCAGGCACAATTCCAGGGCCAGCAATGGCAGTTGCGTTGCCTGCTGTTCGGCAAACAACGTCTCGCGCTGGCGTGCCTCGGGGCTGTCGCCCAGCAGGTGTTTCTCCAGCAGTCGAGGGTAGTGCTGGCCGATATCCACTTTCGCGATCAGGCCATCGGTACCCATCAGGTAATCAGTGGTCAGCCAGGACGGCAGCGGTAGGCCATGGCGATTGGCAAGGGTCACGGTCCCACTGGGGCGACTGGCCAGGTTATTGATGGCCAGGTCGGTCAGGCTCATGCGTTCATGGCGAACGATACCGATGGTGCCGGGGTAGCCGGCGGTGATGGTGAAGGTCAATTGCAGATCATCGGGGTGTAGCGCAGCAACGGAGGGCGGTGTCGACGTCAGGCTGTCGAAGGCCACGGCATCGTGTTGCAGGGTTTGCAGCAGGGACTTGACGGTGAAGGTGCGGATATCGTCGACCTCACTGAGGAAGTGCCGTCCGCCGCCGCGGCGCTTCGCGCTGGCCAATGCCAGGGTATAGCGCCGGTAAGCGGCCCGGTCGTCGACACTGGCCTGTTGCAGCCAGGTTGGCAGGTGCTGGCGCAAGGTGTCCAGGGCTTGGAGTGGGGCGGTTGGGGCGTCGAGAAAGAACCGGCCCGGGTCGGTGATTTCTCCCGACAGCGCTTGCCAGGTGCTGAAGGGCTGGCCAATGGGCAGGCGCAAGCTGGCGAGGTCTTCCAACTGGCGGTTGAGGATCACCGCCGCCTGGTGCTCGAAGATATTGCCGTCGGGTTCGTAACGCTGGACCAGGATGTCGTCGACCTGATACTGAGCGCCCAGGCGCTGGCCAAAGGCCTGGATCAGTGCGTCCATCGAGGTAAAGACCTCAATGCTGCCCTGGGGGCTGCACAGCAACACCGGGGCGTTGCTGTTGGACCGGGTCAGCACCAGTTCCGGGCCCAGCAGGTTGGTTGCAAGGGCGGCGTTTTTAAGGGTGGCCTCCAGGCCGTAGGCGTACACCGCGCCCTGGCCATGGCGGGCGATCCGCGCATCGCGATCGGGGACGCTGACCAATTGGTCCACCGTCTCGCACACCTGCTCATCCAGGCCGGCTTGCCGCAGGGCACCGACACGCAAGGTGTCCTTCAGCACATCCGCCAGCCAGCCCCAGAGGCCGGTGTCCCAATAGTCGGCCAGGGCATTTTGCAGGGCGATGGGCAAGGTCTGGGGCAGTGCCCGGACCAGTGTCGCGATAACCTGCATGTCGAGTTTTTCTCGGGTCAAACCGGGTAGTTTCAAGCGCTTTGGAGGTTCGTCGGAGAGGTACCAGGGGACGTCGTCCACATCGCGAAAGTCCAGGGGGACACCACTGGCCAGGGCGTCGTGAACCACCGGCATAAACGGTTGCAGCAGCCAGCCTCGGCGTTGCGGTCGGCCCAGGTGGGTGCGGCTGAGGTCTATGTTCAGGGATGGGTATTGCGTGCCGATGGCTATGGCGAGTTGCTGGCGGATCACAGTTTCCAGCGCGGGCCGATCAGCGAAACGGGCGCTGACGGCATGGGCGATAGAGGAGGGGGTCGGGCTTTGCATAAATATCCTTTTTAGTGGCAGGTGGTGCCATTCATGTCCAGGCTTTAGGCGGGCAACAGGCTCAGGAACAGGCGTTGGTCCAACGGTGCAGTGATCGGGTTGTAGAGGTCACGCACGATGCTGCGCGAGTCGCTGCCGGCTTGGGTGATCAGATCCTTGAGGGTGAGAAAACGCTGTTCGGGCCGCTTCAAGTGCGCGACCGTGTACTCGGTCGCCAGGCTGTTGGGGCCGGTGTAGTGAAAGTGCGCGTACCACAACACGGTGAGCGCGTTCTTTTCACGCACAGCAAATTCCGACACGTAATCCTTGGCCGCCGTACGCTGTGGCCCATGGACCAAGCCGATGTCCACTGCGTCCTGGCTGCGCAGGTACTCGATGTTTTCCTGGCGCGGGCGTTGGGCCTTGTAGCCTTCGATGCAGTACTGCCGGGCTTTTTGCCGGATGTCGCTCACCCGTTGGCGCCACTGCGCCAGGGGCTGTGCCGTTTCCGGCTTTTCCCCGTGGAGGTTTTCAATCTCGTCGGCAGTCGACTCGATGCGTTGCGCCTGTTGTGCAAGCATGTCATGCCAGTCACGGGGGTTGAGTTCATCCCGGCGCAGGGGGTCGTTGAGCTTCTTTTTCTGAAACTCGATGGAACGCTCGATGGGCCCGACCTGATCCAGCAGGCGTTGCACTTGGGTACGCAACGTTGCCAGGCTGCGTGCCACCGGAGGGACGACGGGCTCGCTCGGTGGTGCCTCGATGATCTGCACCCAACCTTCATGGGGGTGTTCCATGAAGCGCCCGCTGACCTGCATCGTAATGGGGTTACGGACCACCATGGTGGCGAATGGCAGGTCGCTGCCCGCCGGTTCAAGATCACCCCCCAGCGTGCCATTGTCGCGGGATTTGAACACGCGCTTGGTCGTCGACGGTGCCCTTACCGGTTTGTAGGTGGGGGCTTGAGACGGAAGGAATTCATCTTCGCGCAGCAGGTCGGCCAAGTCGGTTTCGGCACTGTTACGCACCTGTTCCAGGCGTTCGATCAGCATTGACATATACTGGGGCCGGGGCAGTGCCGAGCCCTGATCCCTCAGAGACCGGTAGATTTGCAGGCGCCGGTTGTAATGGGCGATCAGGTTGGTTAACACCTGTTTGCGCTCGCTGGAGGTGAAGCCATCGGTGGTGATCAGGTCCAGGTGCGAATTTTCCAGCGGCGACATCGCACTGTGGCGATCTTCAAGCAGGCCCAGGAAGTACAGGTCCTGCGGGGTTTTTTCCTCAAGCGTCAGGTCGATGCTCAGGTCGGTCAGGATATCCAGGGACTCCAGGGCTGCATTGAGCCGGTTATAGAATCGGCGCCGAGGTTCGCCATTAAGGTACTTGAGCCGGTTCGCCGGGCCGGTCTTGAGGGTACGGGCCATGTCTTCCAGGGTGGTTTCGATGGCGATCATCGCTTCGGCGTGGCGTTCGGACGCTGCGAAGTTGGTCTCCAGCAGGTCATACACATACCGCACAGACTCCTGGCTTCGTGCAGTGCTTTGCAGCTCGATCACCGACTCGCCTTGTTCGGAAATAAAACTGGCCAGGTACAGTGACGCCAGGTGGCTGACACGGATCTCGTCGGTGGACAGGATCGACAGGTACTGATCGGCGCACTTGGCTTCGTAATCGAAGCGGCTGTCAACGTCCTTCAAAGCCTGGTAACCATGCATTAACTCGCGGCGCAGTTGAACTATCCGTGCAGCCGCCTCTTCAAAACGTTCCAGCGCCACCTGAAAAGCCAGCCTGGCCCGTGAACGCTGGAGGACTTTAGCGGCGTGGGCCTCGATCAGCGCCTTGTCTTCAGGCGCTGCGCGCAAACGGGCCTGCGCGGTGCCCAGCTGATTGTGGGTACGCTCGAATTGCTGGTGTGCGCCATCCAGGGCCCGGTCGATGGGAATGATCAGGCGTATCTGCTCACTGACCTCGTCGCTGATCCGATTGATGTGTTCGCTGGCCTGGGTGCGTTTTTGCTCGATTTGCGCGAGCTTGGCGTTGAGCCGGTTCTTCGGGCCACCGCCGCGCAGTTTCAGCCCAAGGTCCAGCGCCCAGTTTCCCCGACCGTCATGCTTGAGCTTGAAGCCAGGATGCTGAGGTTTTTGTGGGTGAATGATGTGTACTTCATTAGCGTCGTGATCGAGAGTGACGCGAAACAGCAAGCCGGCCACTGAGGCATGCCAGCGCTGCCCAATGCGATACAGCCCTTTGAAGGGGCCGATCTCGACAGGGTCCGGCTCCTGTGCCGGCCAAGGCACGTGAAGTTCAAGCAGCGTATTGAGCAAGCGTCGACCGGAGCCTTCCCGTGCGGTGGAGTGGATAAAATCCACCTGTGTCAGGTCGCCAGCCGGAGGCTCAGAGGGCAAGCCAACCGACCCTTGCTCGATCAGCACCGGAGTGCCGGGTGGCGGATCGTTCACGGGGCGGCGCCATGGAGCCAGGCGCGCAGGAAGGTCTGCCTGGCGGTGAGTGATCCGGCTGGAGGGGGAGGCGACGTGCAGCAAGATCAACCCGATGTTGAGCAGCAGGTCGACCCACGCCAGTTCCCGGGTGCTGGCGTCATCACTGTGCAAGCCCGGCAGGTCCTGTCGCAGGCTTACCGCCAGTTGCAGCATCCAGCCCACCACCATGGCCGGTCCGCGCAACAACGGCATCAGCAAGGCATTGAACAGCAACCAGCTGCCTTCCAGCAGAATGGCCCAGCGGCTTTCGGTATTGGACACCGTGTCACGGTCTGCCAGGTCCACCAGGGCCCGGGCGTTGCTGCCATATAGGTACTGTGTCAGCTTGCCTTGGGCCAGTGACTGGGTAAGGTCGCCGGCCGGGCCGGTATCGTGGGTGCCTGTTGCCAGGCAGGCCGGCTCCGGGGCGGGCCATTGCACGGCGTCATCGCCTTGACCGAAACGCAGGACATGCGGGCTGATAAAACCGTTGTGACTGTAGGTCGCCCGTGCCCGGTCGGGCAGCCAGCTGAGCACGCTGTCTTGCAGAGCGCCAGGTTGTGCGATGGCATCGAACAACGCCTGGCGGTTTGCAAATTGCTGCAACGCGTCCGGATACAGCGGCCGGTACAGAATATGTGGCCCGACGCGCGTATCACGGGGCTCTATGATGAACATATTGCTGACAGTATCGGGTGTGGCGCCGGCCTTGCTGAGAAACGCCAGGGGCCGGATCACGATGTCCTGATTATCCACCACTCGGTCTGGGGCGCTGGTGTGCATCACGGCCCGCACATAGCGATAGCCCTGGAACGTAAAACCCTGTTCGCCACGGATCTTGTGTTCCAGGGTTTGCAGTGGCAGGCGAGTCTTGAGCTGTTGATCGAACAGAGCCTCCCGTCGGCGGGACTCACTGTCATCCCCCAGCAGCCGTGCCTTGACGTACTGCGGGTAGGCGCTGCCGATGTCAACGCGGGCGATCAGCCCCGGGGTGCTGTTAAACAAGGCTTTGTGGCCCAGTACATATTCGCTGGTCAGCCAGTCGGGCAAGGCGCGTCCGGTTTTGGACGCCTGGGTGAGTTGGCCGTGGGGGGCCGCAGCCAGGTTGTTGATGGCCAACTCGGTCAAGGTCATCGGGACGCGGGTAACAAAGCCGCTGCCCAGATCACCCGCCGGCACGTGGAACGTCAGCTCCAGGTCATCGGGCTCCCAGGCCTCGGACTGGGGATGGTCAGCGTTTATCTGTTCGCGCAGGGTCCGGGTGGTGAAGTCGTGCAGGTTTTCCACGTTCTCGAGAAAAGACGCACCCGCCGTCTGCCGTTGTACGCGGCTCGATTCCAGCAGGTGTTGCCGATAGGCGAAGCGGTCGCCTGCTTCGGCGTCCCGTAGCCATGGCGGCAGTGTCGACTGGATCTTTTCCAGATGCAGCGCACTGGGTGCGGGTGCGTCTACCAGAAAGGGGGCAGGGTCAGTGATTCCTGCGCACAGTTGCTCCAGGGCGGCCACGCCATCGCGGGTCGGCAAGGTCAGGGCGTCGAGTGAGTTCAGTTGCCGCTCCAGCAGCAAGGCGGCCTGGGTATCGAAGATATTACCGTCGGGCTCATAGCGCTTGATGATGATCTTGTCTGCCTGTACCTGGTACTCCATGGCATGTGCCCAGGCTTGGTTGAAGGCCTCCAGCGAAGCATGAAACTCCAGCGCCCCCGATACCCGACACAACATGACCAGCGGCCCCTGCATGATCAATAGGTCGGGCTCCATCACGCTGATTGTCGTGTTGCCGCGGACGATGCAGGTTTCCAGGCAATAGGCGTGCACGAGCCCGCCGGGTTGTATCAGCGTCTGTCGTTCTCTGCGGTCCGGATGCAGGGTCAGGTGGTGCAGCGCCGCCTGCTGGGCCTGGCAGGCCAGCGGCAGTAGGCTGGCGGCACTGCTCAGGTTGCCGGTCAACAGGTCCCCCAGCCACTGCCAGCGGGGAGCGCCGGTGACGCCGGGTCGATTCCAGTAATCGCTCAAGGCGTCCTGGAACCCCGTGCTCAGGGTATCGGCCAATTGCCGGATTTTGCCCTCGATGATGGACAACTCGGGATCCCTGGGGCCGTTGGCCTCGTACGTCAGGGGCTGGGGCGGCTGGTTGGTCAGAAAGCAGCGGCGCCCATTGATAGATGCACCAAAGTCCGGCAGCGTGCCGCTGCCCAGGTAGTCGAGCGCGACATCAAGCAAGCGCTTGAGGTCCCAGCCGCCGAGTTGATTGGGGATAGCCAGCCGGGTCACGTCCGGATCAATCGCCAGCGTCGAGTAATGCTCCAGGATACTCTGGCGCAGCAGTTGTGCGGCCACCTGGCGGACGGTGGGGCGTTGGGAAAATTGTGCAGCGACGGCTTGCGCCGGGGTGTCGCTACGTTGCGGGAACAGTACGGGGACTGAAGGGGTCTGGGGCATGACAGCGTCCATTCTGTGGTCGGTGGGGTGAGGCTCAAGCATCGCAAGCCGATATCGACCAGAGGCGGTAGCCGGCTACCGCCGGGTAAAGCAAGGCAGGAAAGACGCGGGGGATTGGCCTATCATCAGCGTCTTTCCTTTTGATGAATGATCCAGATGACTGCCGACAGCCTGCCTATTGAACTTGAATCCAGCGACATGCTCGAAATCGACGGGCTGCATGCCTCTGATTTCACCTTTGACGATCAGCAGTTGCAGATCACGTGCATGGACGGACGCACCGAGAAACGCTGGACGTTCAGCCTGGCGCAGGTGCAGGCCGCGACGTTTGACGACAAGCTGCAAAGCTGGACCCTCACCGGTGATTCGGGCGAGCACCGCCTGGTGTGCATGAGTGCTTTCACCGGCAACAATAACGACGAGGAAGACGAGCATGATGATGCGTAAATTCTGGCCTTTGCTGATGGCCGGCAGTGTCGGCGCGATGTCGGTACAAGCAGCACCTGTCGATACCTTTGAGCTGCTGGTGGGCACCTATACTGCCGGCACCAGCGAAGGGATCTACCGCCTGCAGTTTGACAGCCGTACCGGCCAGTTCAGTGGCAAGCCGGTATTGGCTGCCAAGACCGAAAACCCATCCTGGTTGACTGTGTCCAAGGACCAGAAACGCCTGTTTGTGGTCAATGAAAACGGCCCGGGCCAGAAAGACCCGGTAGGGCGTGTCAGCAGCTACAGCATTGAACCCACCAATCATCAGTTGACCCTGATCAACCAGGTACAAAGCCTGGGCAATGAGCCGACCCACTCCAGCCTGGCCGTCGATGGACGTTACCTGTTTGTCGCCAACTATTCGGTGCTGGAAGATCCGGGCGGCAGCCTGGCCATCCTGCCGGTGGACGCCGAGGGTAAGCTGTCACCGCCCGTGCAA
>Ga0302228_10001278_pt1 | contig 18699 bp, 16 predicted proteins | sample II_Palsa_N1_2_FD_193519 | JGI IMG/M metagenome (GOLD analysis project Ga0302228, IMG submission 193519) | Peat permafrost microbial communities from Stordalen Mire near Abisko, Sweden - II_Palsa_N1_2 | ecosystem: Environmental > Terrestrial > Soil > Palsa > Peat permafrost | place: Sweden...
ATGGCCGCAAAGTGCACGATCGCATCGATCGGCTGCGGCTCGATGTCGTCGTCGAACTCCTTGGAGGTCGTGCTCGAGGCGAGCGCATTGAATACCTGTCCCGCGTCGGTCAGGTCCGTAATGAGGGTACGGGCGGTTCGCTTTGCCATCGGCACGCGGTCGAGGTTTAGCACTTCATAACCATGCGCGACCAGGTCTTCGACGACCCATTTGCCGGCCAGTCCGCTACCGCCGGTGACAATCACTCGCTTCGTCATCTGCCTTGCTCCTTGTCAGGTTCAGGTGAATCAGGGGGTTAAAACATCATAGACGTTTCCTGCCAAGCGTTTCTGTGACGAACGTCATAGTCACGGGGGCGCGTTCAGGCACCTCGGGAGAACCCCAATACGTATGTATGACGTACGTCACAGTTTCCGGCGGCGCTCTGATCCTATGATCGGTGCCAGTCCCAGAGTACGGCGCGCCGGCAACAAGGCGCGGTCTTGCTCGAAACGCCGCGGGGTTAAAACCGCTGGGCCTCAATGACCTGCATGGAGACGCCCTTTGAGAGCCATCTCGACCAAGACAGGGGAGCCGGCGCACGCCGGCGTGCTCGATACGATGCGCAACTGGCTGAAAATCCGTGAGCTCAACATCCTCTCGGTGCTGATCCTGGTCGGCATCGTCATCAGTATTTTCTCTCCCTATTTCCTGACGACGAACAACCTGATGGGCGTGTTCCGCTCGTTTTCGCTGGTCGGCATCATGTCGATCGGCATGATGCTTGTGATCATCACCGGCGGCATCGATCTGTCGGTCGGCTCGGTGATGGGGCTGTCATCGCTGATGACCGCGCTCGCTTTCCAGCACGGCCTGGGGCCGTTGCCGGCGGTGCTGTCGGGCTTGTGCGCCGGGTTGATGGTCGGCGCGTTCAATGGCTTTCTGATCACGTGGATCCAGTTGCCGCCGTTTATCGCGACGCTCGGCACGCTCAGCATCGGCCGCGGCCTGATGTACATCATCACCAAAGGCGTGCCGCTCACGCCCGATGTCCCCGACAGCTTTACGTTCATCGGCCAGGGCTATTTCGGCTTCGTGCCGGTTCCCGTCGTGATCATGCTGTTGCTGACCGTGTGCTTCTCCATCCTGATGCGGCGCACGCGCTTCGGCCGTCACGTCTATGCGACCGGCGGCAACGAAGTCGCTGCGCGGCTGAGTGGCGTGCGCACTCATCGCATCAAGTTCACGGTGTATGCGTTGTCTGGTCTGATCGCCGCGCTTGCGGGTGTCGTCAGCTTCTCGCGTTTCGTCTCTGCGGAACCGGCCTCGGGTTTCGGCGCGGAACTCGACGTCATTGCGGCTGCGGCGATTGGCGGCGCGAGTCTGTCAGGCGGCGTGGGCAGTGTCGAAGGCGCGATCATCGGCGCGGCGCTCGCCGGAATTATCACCAATGGCGTGGTGCTGCTCAACATCGACACCTACGCGCAGCAGGCCATCACCGGCTGCGTGATCCTGATTGCGGTCAGCATCGACATCTGGCGTGTGCGGCGCAAAGGCCGTTAGACCCGAGATTTTCGTCACAACTATCACTTCGCTAACACAAGAATGCAAGGAGACAACGTCATGAACACGAATGCTATGCCCCGCCTGCTGGCCGGCAGCCTGGCCGCGGTTGTACTGATGATGGGATACGGCGCCGCGCAGGCGAAGGACCCCAAGGACATCACTGTGGCTGTGATTCCGAAGGTGGCCGTGCCGTTCTTCGACGATTGCAATAACGGCGCGAAAGCGGCCGCCGACAAGGCGGGCGTCGGCTATCAATGGGTCGTGCCGCAAAACACACAGGGCTCGACCCAGGTGCAGATCATCGAGGATCTGATTTCGAAGCATGTCGACGGCATTGCAATTTCGGTCAACGAGCCGAAGTCGGTCGAAGGCGTGATGAAGCGGGCCGAACAGAGCGGCATCAAGGTGCTGACGTACGACTCCGACTCCCCGAACAGCGGCCGTTCGATGTACATCGGCACGAACAACGAATCGGCTGGCGCGACGATGGCGGGTTCCATGGCGAAGGCGCTGAACGGTCAGGGCGAGGTCGCGATCATCACTGGGCAGCTGGGCGCGGTGAACCTGAACCAGCGCATTGCCGGCATCAAGAAAGAACTCGCCAAATATCCAGGTATCAAGATCGTTGAAACGCAGGGCACGGAGGACGATCTCGCCAAAGGCGTATCGGTGACGGAGACCACGCTGCGGGCTCATCCGCAACTGAAAGGCATCTTCGGCGTGAGCCAGGTAGGCGGCCCGGCTGTAGCGAAGGTGCTCAACACGAAGGAATTCGGCGCGATGAAGGGCAAGCTGCAGGTGTTCGCTTTCGACGATCTGCCGGATACCTTGAAGGGGCTGAAGGAGGGCTACATTCAGGGGATCATGGTGCAGCGTCCGGTGACGATGGGGCGGCTTGCCGTCGAGCATCTGGTTGCGCAGGTGCAAGGGCAGGACAAGGACATCAAGGACGTCGATACCGGGGTCACGGTGGTGACGAAGGACAACATGGGCAGCTATACGAAGTAACGTGAAGCAGCCCGAAGTAGTTCCCGTGTCCGCACGTGCAGGCAGGAGCGATTCGATGACGCCGTTTCTGGAGATGCGCAATATCTCGAAGACGTTTCCGGGCGTGAAAGCGCTTGATCGCGTCAACCTGCACGTGTCGCGCGGCGAGGTGCTTGGACTCGCCGGCGAAAATGGCGCAGGCAAGAGCACGTTGATGAAGATTCTGACTGGCGTCCTCTCGCACGATGCAGGCGGCAGCATTCTCGTCGAAGGTCAGGAGATAGCGTTGCGCGACGGCAATCATGCACGCGCGATCGGCATCAACATCATTTACCAGGAACTCTCGGTCGTCGAAAACCTGACGATTGCGGAGAACATCTATCTCGCGAGGGAACCGCTCAACCGCTTCGGCTTTCTGGACGTTGCTCGCATGAACGAAGACGCGCGCGCGGTACTCCAGACGATCGACATGAAGATCGATCCAACCACGCGCGTCAGCGAACTGAGCGTAGGCCAGAAGCAGATGATCGAGATCGCGAAGGCGCTTTCATATCAGTCGGCGGTGATCGTGATGGATGAGCCGACGGCCTCGCTCAGCCATCACGAAACGCGTGTGCTGCTGGAGTTGATCAAGCGTTTGCGGCAAAAGGATATCGGCATCATCTATATCTCGCATCGTCTGGAAGAGGTGCTTGAACTGGCCGATCGCGTCACTGTGTTGCGCGATGGCTCGACCGTCGATACGCAGCCCATTGCCGACGTGACGCGGGAATCGCTGGTGCGCAAGATGGTGGACCGCGAGTTGAGCGAACTGTACGCGCCGCCCATTTCTCACGCGACTGGCGAGGTCGTACTCGAAGTGCGCGATCTGGCGATGCGGCATCCACGCGCCGCCGACGTGCACATTCGCGACATCAGCTTCAGGCTGCATCGTGGTGAGATATTGGGGATTGCGGGGCTGGTGGGCTCCGGCCGCACCGAAATCATGGAGATGATTTTCGGCATCCGGCCCTGCACGGGCGAAATTTTCGTCGACGGCAAAGCGGTGACGATCCGCCAGCCGCACCAGGCGATTGCGCACGGCATTGGCTTCGTCACCGAAGACCGTAAGGCGCAAGGTCTGGTGCTGGAGATGAGCGTGCGCGAAAACTTCAGTCTCACGCATCTCGAAGCGTATTCGCCGTTCCAGTTTCTGCAGCGCGCGAAGGAAGATGAAATCTGCAAACAGTTTGTCCGCACGTTGAGCGTCAAGACGCCGTCCATCGAGCAGAAGGTGATCAACCTGAGCGGCGGCAATCAACAGAAGGTCGTGCTGGCGAAATGGGTGGCACGCAATCCGCGCGTGCTGATCGTGGATGAACCGACGCGCGGCATCGACATCGGCGCAAAGGCTGAAGTCCATGCGTTGCTGGCGCGGCTCGCAGCGCAGGGGATCGGGATCATCGTGATTTCGTCGGATCTGCTGGAAGTGCTGGCCGTCAGCGACCGCGTGCTGGTGGTGCGTGAAGGGCGGCTCAATGGCGAGCTGACGCGTGCCGAAGCCACCCAGGAACGCGTGATGGCTGCTGCCACCGCATGACGGGCTTGCTTGCAACGGTCCGCTCGACGTTTTGTTTGTCTCAGGTTTGTTTTGATAGGGAGTGTTAGTGCAATGACCACGATTGTCGTGATTCACACCGGGCCCGTGACGGTGCAGCCGCTCAAGGATCAGTTCAGGGAACAGCTCGCCGATGCGCGCGTGATCAATATCGTCGACGACAGCCTGTTAAACGACGTGCGCAGCGCCGGTCATCTGACGCCGGAGGTGACGAGCCGCATCTATAGCTACATGCAGAACGCGCAGGCTATGAGCGCCGACCTGATTCTCAACGCGTGCTCGTCAGTCGGCGAAGCCACCGACCTGCTGCGCGGGATGATCCGCACACCGATCATCAAGGTGGATGAGGTCATGGCCGACGAGGCAAGCCGCATTGGGCCTCGCGTCGGCGTGGTCGCGACGGTATCGACGACGTTGGAACCCACTGTGCGATTGATCAAAAAGAAGGCCGCTGAAAGCCAGCGCGACGTGACGGTAGTGGAACGCATCGCCGACGGCGCGTTCGACGCGCTGCTCGCCGGCGACGCCGCGCGTCACGACGACATCCTGAAGCGCACCATCGTTGCCCTGATGGACGAAGTGGATGTGGTCGTGCTCGCGCAGGTATCGATGGCGCGCCTCGTGCCGTCGCTCGGGTCGACAAAAGTGCCCGTGCTGTCGAGCCCGCAGAGCGGCGTCGCCGAGGTCAGGCGCGCGCTAGCGGCGCTTTGAGGCTTTCGGCTGCGAGCGATCGGGCGCGCGCCAGCACCTGACTCGCCGCCGACGGCGCCAGATATCGAGCGACGAACGCGGGTGTCAACACGATCTTGCGTTCGTGCGTGTCGACGAGACCCGCCGCTTTCAGATCGCTAAAGTGCCGGTTCACCGATTCACGCGACGTGCCGATGAAATCCGCCAGCTTGTCCTGGGCAATCGTCAGGTCGATCAGGATCGCGCCCGGTTCGTCGTGATACGTGAAATCGCAGCCGATCTGCGCGGCGAACATGGTGAGGATATTGGTGAGGCGTTTGCGCACGTCGTGGAGCGAGAGGTTTTCGATCAGCTGCTGTGCTTCCTGCCAGCGCTGATAATGGCTCTTGAGCACGAACTGGTTGATCACGTCGTAGCGTCGCAGCAGTTCCTTGAAATCCGGCTTGCGGATATAGCAGATCATGCTGGGCGCGAGCGTTTGCGCGTAATGCGAATAACTGGGCTCGTTGAGGACATCGCCATCGCCGAAAATCATGCCCGCCTTGATGAACGACAGCGTGATTTCCTGCCCATCCTCCGTGAGCCGGTAAAGCCGGACGCTGCCTTTCTTCAGCAGATAGACGCAGTCGCTGCGGTCCTCCGGACGATAAACGGTGGTGTTCTTGCGTAGATGTCTGTGATCGCTGAACGCAGGCATTACCTCGTCGAGGCAATTCAGCTGGATCAGCGACAGCAACTCGCTTTTGCCGACGAACCACATCGCGTGTCTCCTTGACTCTAATGGGTCAACGGGCCGCGTCGAGGCACATCGTCCGACGTGGCATCGCTTGATGTCATTCGGCTCATTCTACACATCGTCTTGTGGCGCCGCTTGCGAGGCCGCAGCGGCGCCAAGACGGGGAGTCGGACCCCCAAAACGTCAGTTTGCCCGCTTGCCGCTCGCCGGGTCGAAGAAATGCAGGTGTTGCGCGGGTAGCGCTACGGGCAGTGCTTCGCCGTTAGCCGGCCGGTGGGTATGCGGCAGGCGCACGGTCACGTCGTGTTTGCCCCAGCGGCCATGCACGAGGTTGTCCGCGCCGAGCAGTTCGCATGAATCGACCGCGATGCTCACGTGCGGCGCGTCCGGGAATCCCGGCGTCATATGCTCCGGCCGGATGCCGACGACCCATTCACGCCCGGCGGCCACCTCGCGACCGATGCACGGCACGCCTGCGAGCGGCAGCTTCGGACCATTGCCGGCGACCTCGAAGCTCGCGCCGTCGTCCGACACGCGGCCTTCCAGCAGATTCATCCCCGGTGAGCCGATAAAGCTCGCGACAAAGACTGTCGCCGGTCGTTCGTAAACTTCGGTAGGCGGGCCGATCTGCTCGGCGTGGCCGCGGTTCATCACGATCACGCGCTGGGCGAGCGTCATCGCTTCGATCTGGTCATGCGTGACGTACAGGCTGGTGGTCGCGAGACGCGCATGCAGCCGCTGGATTTCGAGGCGCATTTGCACGCGCAGCCGGGCGTCGAGGTTCGACAGCGGTTCGTCGAACAGAAACACGGCGGGCTCCCGCACGATCGCGCGGCCCATCGCCACGCGTTGCCGCTGGCCGCCCGACAGCTCACGCGGTTTGCGTTCAAGCAGCGGCCCGAGTTCGAGAATCTGTGCCGCGGCCTGCACGCGCCGGTCGATCTCCGCACGGTCCACGCCGCTGATCTTCAGCGCGTAGCCCATGTTCTGCGCCACGCTCATGTGCGGATAGAGCGCATAGTTCTGGAACACCATCGCGATGTTGCGGTCCTTGGGCTCGAGCTGATTGACCACCTTGTCGTTGATCGAGATCGTGCCTTCGGAAATGCTTTCGAGGCCCGCGACCATCCGCAGCAAGGTCGACTTGCCACAGCCCGACGGTCCGACCATCACGACGAATTCACCGTCGGTCACGTCCACGTCGATGCCGTGCAGTACGAACTGTTTGCTGTCGTAGCTTTTCTTTACGCCCTTTAGCGTCAATGCAGCCATTCCATCCGCCTTTCTTTTTCATCTGCGGTTCTGCTCGCCTTGAGGGCTGCGTGTCGCCGCGAAGTTGTTCGGTTCCTGAGCCGGCTGTTGAATCGGTTATTGCGCCGGCACGGTCGCTTATTTTTCAGAGTCCACGAGTCCGCGCACGAACCAGCGCTGCATCGTCAACACCACAGCGAGCGGCGGCAACATCGCGAGCAGCGTCGCCGTCATCACGAGGTGCCATTCCGTGGCCGTGTCGCCCGACGCGATCATGCTCTTAATGCCCACCACGGCGGTGGTCAGCGATTGCTGGCTCGTGATCAGGATCGGCCACAGATACTGGTTCCAGCCGTAGATGAAGGTGATCACGAAGAGCGCGGCGATATTGGTTTTCGACAGCGGCAATACGATGTCCCAGAAGAATCGCAGCGCACCCGCACCGTCGATACGCGCGGCCTCCATCAGCTCATCGGGCAGCGTCATGAAGAACTGCCGGAACAGGAACGTCGCGGTCGCCGACGCGATCAGCGGCAGCGTGAGTCCAGCATACGTGTTGGACATGTGCATCGACGACACGACTTGCACGGTCGGGAAAATGCGCACTTCAACGGGCAGCATCAACGTGACGAAGATCAGCCAGAACGAGAGATTCCTGAACGGGAAGCGGAAGAACACGATCGCGTAAGCGGAGATCATCGAAATCGCGATCTTGCCGATGCAGATCACCAGCGCCATCACGAGGCTGTTCATCAGCATGCGGCCGAACGGGGCGGCCGCGTTGCCGCTGCCGTGGACCCAGACGTTAGCGATGTTCTCGAACAGGTGCGTGCTGGGTATGAGCGAAAGCGGCACAGAAAAGATTTCGTGCTCGTTCATGGTGGCGGCACAAAACGCGACGTACACCGGGAACACGATCAGCGCGACGCCGATGATCAGCACCGCATGGCAGAAGAGGTCGAAACCACGGCGATTCTCGATCATGAGTATTGAACCCTCCGCTCGATGAAACGGAATTGCACGACGGTCAACGCGATCACGATCAGCATCAGCACGACCGACTGCGCGCCCGAGCTACCGATGTCGAGGCCCTGGAAGCCCTCGGCGAAGATCCGGTAGATCAGCGTGCGGGTGGCCTGAGCCGGTCCGCCGCCCGTGGCCGCGTCGATAATCGGAAACGTGTCGAAGAACGCGTAGACCAGATTGATGGTGAGCAGGAAGAAGCTCGTCGGCGACAGCAGTGGTAGCGCGATGCCGAAAAAGCGCCGCACAGGCCCCGCACCGTCGATAGCGGCAGCCTCGATCAGCGAGCGCGGAATGGCCTGCAGGCCGGCATAGAAAAACAGGAAGTTGTAGCTGACCTGCTTCCACACCGAGGCCAGCACGACCAGGAACATGGCCTGGCCCGGGTTGAGCGCGTGATTCCAGACGATGCCGTACTTCGCAAGCGCGTAGGTCACGAGCCCGATGCTCGGGTTGAAGAGAAAGGACCACAGCACCGCGGCAATCGCGGGCGCGACCGCGTATGGCCAGATGAGTAGCGTCTGATAGGCCCTCTTGCCACGCGTCACGCGGTCGGCGCAGACCGCGAGCAGTAGTGAGATCACGAGCCCGCTGACCGTGACGAGCGCGCAAAACATCAGCGTGGTGTTAAACGACGCCAGATAAAGCGGATCGCCGAAGAGTTGCTTGAAGTTGGCGAGGCCGACGAATTCGCTCGACGTGCCGAACGCGTCCTGACTTTGCGTGGACTGCCACAGCGCCACGCCGGCAGGCCAAAGAAAGAACACCAGCGTGATCGCTAACTGCGGACCTACTAGCAGATAAGGCAGTACGCCTGTCCCGAAGCGGGATCGCTTTTCCATGAAGCATCTCTCTGAAGATAATGCTGGAGCGGCTCAGCTTTGCTTGCCCGCCCGGTGTACGAAGTGCGAGACAACGGACGGAAACGCTCCGTCATACTTAACGGACGCGCCTCGCTGAAGCGCGTCCGCTGGGTGAGGTACGTCAGCGCTTAGCTGCCGGCCTTCTCGAAGCGACGCAGCAATTCGTTGCCGCGTTCGACCGCGGAGTCGAGCGCTTCCTTAGGCGTCTTCTTCTCGCCCCAGACCTGCTCGAGTTCCTCGTCGACCACCGTACGGATCTGCGGCATGTTGCCCAGACGCAGGCCCTTGGTGAACGGCAGCGGCGGCTTGTTGAGCATCTGCTTGATCGCGGTGTCGCTGCCCGGGTTCTTCGCGTAGAAGCCCTGCTGTTGCGTCAGCTGATAGGCGGCAGTCGTGATGGGCAGATAGCCGGTGTCCTGGTGCCACTTGGCCGCAACCTGCGGCGTGGCCAGGTAGGCGAGGAACTTCGCAACACCCTTGTAGACGCTCGGATCCTTGCCCGAGAGCACCCACAAGCTCGCGCCACCGATGATCGCGTTTTGCGGTGCGCCCTTCACGCTGGCGTCGTAGGGCATCATGCCGGTGCCGAAGTCGAACTTGGCGTACTTCTTGATGTTGGCAAGCGACCCCGACGAGTTCGTGATAATGCCGCAGTCGCCGCTATAGAACTTGGACACCGGTTCGTCCTTGCGGCCGACGTAGGTGAACGAGCCTTCCTTCGCCATGTCCTGCAGGAACTGGATGTGGGCGATCTGCTGCGGCTTGTTGAATTCGAGTTGCGCGTCGGCGCCGTCAAAGCCGTTGTTTTCCGTCGCGAATGGCAGGCCGTGCCAGGCACTGTAATTTTCGAGCTGAATCCAGCTCTGCCAGCCCGACGAATAACCGCACGACATGCCCGACGCCTTCAGCTTCTGGGCGTCTTTGCGCAGTTCGTCCCACGTCTTCGGCGGCTGGTTAGGATCGAGCCCGGCCTTCTTGAACGCATCCTTGTTGTAATACAACACCGGAGTCGAGCTGTTGAACGGCATCGAAATCAGCTCATCGGTCTTGGAGTCGCTGTAATAGCTCGCGATAGTGGGCACGAAGGCCTTTTCGTCGAGCGGCACGCCGGCCTGCTTGAACACTTCGGATACCGGAATCACGGCCTTCTTGGCCTGGATCATCGTAGCCGTGCCGACTTCGTAGACCTGAAGAATCGCCGGGGCGTTGCCGCTGCGATAGGCGGCGATGCCGGCCGCGAGCGTCTGGTCGTAGGAACCCTTGAAGACCGGCACGATCTTGTAGTCGGTTTGCGAGGCGTTGAAGTCGTTGGCGATGTCGTTCAGATGCTCGCCGAGGGCGGCTTCCATGGCATGCCAGAACTGGATTTCCGTCGCGGCCTGAGCGGCCTGATTGGCGCCGAGAGCGAGAACGGCCGCCACGGCAAGCGTACGGAACAGGGGTTTGCAACTCATCAATGGTCTCCTTGGTCGGAAGGTGTGCAACTTGAGGTTGCGCGATTCTAATTGGACTCGATGACAGTCAGAAGTTGAGCGTTGTTATGTTGTGCTCGCTATCGATGCTGGCAGCGGCCGGCCTTGGCGATGCCGGAAGCCGCAATTTAACACCGGCCAATTTGAAACAGAAGCTAAGTTGCGCAGACTTTTGCCGGGCGGGATTTTTGATGCCTGCCGATGGCTGCTTTTGTGCCAGAGTGCTTTGCTCGGACTTGTTTTGAGACCGATGACCCGTAACATGGGTGCTTCGGTTTCGTCTGTTCTAGTCAGGAGTCCAGATGCCTCGTCTGATTTGCGCTGGGTTTGTCTTTGCGTTGTGCAGTGCTTTTTCGTCCGGTTGTGCTGTACCTTCCGCGGCACCTGCTGATGCGTCTGAGTCTGCGACTGCGCTGCCGCGGATCATCGCGCATCGTGGCGGCACGGGCGAGGCGCCTGAGAACACGCTGGAGGCGATTCGCCTCGCGCTCGCGCACCACGCCGACGCCATGTGGCTGACGGTGCAGCTGAGCAAGGATGGCGTGCCGGTGCTGTATCGGCCGGCGGATTTGTCCTCGTTGACGGATGCCAGCGGGCCGGTCTCGGCGCGTACGGCGGCGCAGCTTGCCCATGTCAATGCAGGGTGGAGTTTTCGTCAGGCTGATGCTCAAGGGGTGGAGGCTTACCCGTACCGGAGTCGACCGGTTGGCATTCCTACGTTGCGCGAGGCACTACGTGCCATTCCCGCTTCGATGCCGGTCGTCCTCGATATGAAAGCGCTGCCCGTGGAGCCGCAGACGCGGGCGGTCGCGCAGGTGCTGAGCGAGGAAAACGCGTGGTCGCGGGTGACGCTTTATTCAACGGAGGCTGAATATCAGGGCAGCTTTGCTGCGTATCCGCAAGCGAAGGTCTTCGAATCGCGCGATGCGACGCGCACCCGTTTAGTGCGCGTTTTGCTTGACCAAGGGTGCGTGGACGCGCCGGCTGAACATGTTTCGGCGGCGTTCGAGTTGCATCGGACTGTTACCGTGGTCGAAAAATTTACGCTTGGGGAAGGGCGCTCGGAGGTGAACGCGACGCTGTGGACGCCTGCAACGGTGGCGTGCTTCCGGACGCATCCGGACGTGCATATCGTCGCGATCGCGGTGAACGACGCGGATGATTATCGTGCCGCGGCGTGTCTAGGGATTGATGCGGTGTTGTCGGACTCGCCGGGGAAGATGATGGCCATTCGGGCGGGGATGGGGCCGTTGCGGTGCGGTTCAGGTCGGGTAAGGTCAGACAGACAAGAAGGTGTAACGTGAGGCCACGAGAACTGAAAGCGCACAAGGGTGCTGCAAAGAAGCTGACGGAATTGCCGACGTTTCAGCCAATGAAGCGCGGCAAGCTGCCCAAGCCATTTAACAAGCTGGGAGGCGGCCGCATGCACGCGACGAAGCAGATCCGGGTCTCTGCGCACCATCAAGTGCTCTTTTGGTGGCGCGACGGTGAGACTTTGGCGGACAGATCGTTCTATGGATATCTGATGTGTGATCTGGCGCAGGACGCGCTCGGCATTGTGTTCGAGTTCCACTGGCATCCAAGTCACAAGGGAATCCACTGTAAGGTTCCATGCGAAACTGAACTAAACTGCACCAATCGATTTCTGGTCGGCGCCCCTGAGTTAGGCTTGTCCGGCTCAAGGCTACTCGACCCTCGAAACGAAGGTGACCGACAACAACCGATGATCCGCTTTTGCGACGCTTGCGGCATAACCTTCGCGGCAAAAGAGGATCCGGTGCAACCAGACTTATGGAACTTCTAAAGGACGACATAAAACGCTCCATCTGCTCCCTGTTCGACGTCTATTCCGACGAGAACGGCGTGCAGCGGATCGTTACGCCTATCGAGTACCCTGGGACGGCCGACAAGGTCGTGGTACGGGTACGCCCGGCAGCCGGCGGCGGTTTCACCATCGACGAGAACGGCGAAGCTGCGCTCTATGCTTCGATGGCCGGCGGCGACATCGATTCCGAGCCCATGAAGCGCTGGCTTGAGGAGTTGTCGTCGGTAGGTCCCGTCACCCTGACCGATGACGAAGTGCTGGTGTGTTCAGGAGGCAATCAGAAGCTGGTGGCGCCATACATTTTCCGGATCGCGGAAGCGGCGCAGCAACTGTACGCTATCGCCACATCACGGGCGGAGCGGCAATTTGGCGACTTTAAAGCGAAGCTCGCCAGTATCGTGATGGAAGTGGCGCGGGACGTGGGGGTTAAGGTCGATTCGGATGTCGACCTGCCGTTGGCGGGCGGCATGATTGCCGATCACGTCGTTCATGCTCGCGAGCCTATTATTATCGTCGCTGCTACCGGCACCACTCGATTGCTCGAAGCGGAACTGATTCAGCTGCAATACCGTTTGTCGAAGCAGGCGGGAAAGGTCCTGGCCATATGCGAGAGCCAGGCATCCGTGGGACGGAAGCAATTCGAACGCGCCGGATACTTCACGTGGAAGACGCTAACGTTCAGCGGGCACGACCTGGGTCCCATGTTGGCAAGCCATTTGACCGGTTGATAGCCTGTTGGCCAAAACTGTCTCCGGCGGCAAAGATCGAGTGGAACTGTGTGACACGCCCCTGAAAACAGAACTGCTTTCAAGGGCGAACGACGCTGCCTGATTTATAAGTCCGCGCTGATGGTCAGACGTTAAACAGGAAGTTCATCACATCCCCGTCGTGCACGACGTATTCCTTGCCTTCCGCGCGCATCTTGCCGGCTTCCTTCGCGCCTTGTTCGCCCTTGTAAGCCACAAAGTCATTGAAGCCAATCGTCTGTGCGCGGATGAAGCCGCGTTCGAAGTCAGTGTGAATCACGCCCGCAGCCTGCGGTGCCGTGTCGCCGATATGAATCGTCCATGCCCGGACTTCCTTCACGCCCGCCGTGAAGTACGTCTGCAGACCGAGTAGCGTGAATCCGGCGCGGATCACGCGGTTCAGGCCCGGCTCTTCCATGCCCAGGTCGGCGAGGAACACCTGCTTGTCTTCGTCGTCCAGATCCGCGATTTCCGCTTCGATCGCAGCACACACCGCGACGACTGGCGCCTTCTCCGCGTCGGCGAATTTGCGCACGGCATCCAGATGCGGATTGTTATCGAAGCCGTCTTCCTTCACGTTCGCGACGTACATCGTCGGCTTGGCGGTGATCAGGCAGAACGGCTTGAGAAGCGCCTGCTCTTCGTCCGAAAGATCGAGCGCACGTACCGGCTTGGCCTGGTCGAGCTGCGCGCGGACCCTTTCGAGCACTGCGGCGAGCTTGATCGCTTCCTTGTCGTTGCCGGATTTGGCGGCCTTCGAGTAACGCGAAAGCGATTTTTCGACCGTCGCCAGATCGGCCAGCGCCAGTTCGGTGTTGATGACTTCGATATCCGACAGCGGATCCACCTTGCCGGCGACGTGAATCACGTTGTCGTCTTCGAAGCAGCGCACCACGTGCGTGATGGCGTCCGTTTCGCGGATGTTGGCGAGGAACTGATTGCCGAGCCCTTCGCCCTTGCTCGCGCCGGCGACCAGGCCAGCGATATCGACGAATTCCACCACGGCCGGCATGATGCGCTCCGGCTTGACGATGTCGGCGAGCGCAGTTAACCGCGCGTCCGGCACTTCGACAATGCCGACGTTCGGCTCGATCGTGCAGAACGGATAGTTTTCGGCGGCAATGCCCGCCTTGGTCAGCGCGTTGAACAGGGTGGACTTGCCGACGTTAGGCAGGCCGACGATGCCGCATTTGAGGCTCATGGGGTTTCTCTAGACTTATGCATGACGTGTATCACGGGAATCTGCAATTGTAACCCTGTCCGGCTTCGCCTTCGTGCTTCCACGATCCGGCCCCGCCACCCCCCACGGCTATAATGCGGACATGACTGCACACCTTCAGACCTTTGACGTCGCCGTGATCGGCGGCGGGCTCGTTGGCAAGACTGCGGCGCTCGCGTTGGCGCAGGGGGGCCTGCGCGTCGGCTTGCTGGCGCAACCGTGTGCGCCGCTGCCAGCCGGCTCGGTTTTCGATGCGCGCGTCTACGCGCTCTCCTCCAGTTCGCAGGCTCTGCTCGAGCGGCTGCGGGTCTGGCAGGCGCTCGACACCTCGCGTCTCAGCCCGGTCTACGACATGCGGGTGTACGGCGACGCCCACGCCGAGCTGCACTTCTCCGCGTTTCAGGCGTCCGTCCCGCAGTTGGCGTGGATCGCGGAATCGTCGCTGATCGAGCGCGCGCTCGATGCCGCGCTGCGGTTCCAGCCCAGTCTTGAATGGATCGACTCGCGCGCCCAGGGGCTCGACGTGAAGCCTGGTGGGGCGACTATCGGCCTCGCTAACGGCAAGGTGCTCGACGCGGATCTGGTGGTCGGCGCAGACGGTGCCCACTCGTGGGTGCGCGCGCAGATCGGCTCGAAGGTCATCCGTCAGGATTACAAACAGACCGGCGTGGTCGCCAACTTCAAGGCCGAAAAACCGCACGGCGAAACGGCCTGCCAGTGGTTCAAGAACGGCGAGATCATCGCGTTACTGCCGCTGCCTGACGGACACGTCTCGCTCGTCTGGTCCGCTCGCGCAGAGCATGCCCAGGAATTGCTCGCGCTCGATCCTGCGCAGCTCGCCGCGGAAGTCGAACGCGTGACGGGTGGCCAGGTGGGCGCGCTCGACTGCGTGACGCCGGCGCAGGGTTTTCCGCTCGCGCTGCAAACCGTCGACCGCCTCGTCGCATCGCGGGTCGCCCTGGTGGGCGACGCTGCGCACCTGATCCATCCGCTCGCGGGGCAAGGCATGAATCTCGGACTGCGCGACGTTGCGGCGCTCGCCGACACGATCGCCGCCAAGGAAGCGTTCCGCGATCTCGGTGACACCGTGCTGCTACGCCGTTACGAACGGGCGCGCCGCGAAGACATCCGCGCGCTGATGGTCGCCACCGACGGCCTGCAAAAGCTGTTTTCCGTGCCCGGCCCGGTTGCCCGCGTGCTGCGCAACACCGGCATGGCTTTCGTGGGGGCGCAGCCGCTTATCAAGCGCTGGCTCGTCTCGGCGGCTCTGGGGTAGACGGCGCGTGGCCGACGTGGTCCTCCGCCGTTGATGCAGGCAGCGTAAACCCCGTAGTCGCCACCGCCGTTGACGCCGCGCCAAGGCAGGCCGGCCGCGCCGCGCCGCGCGCGAGTATGATGAACGGATGGGCCGCGCGCCTGTCCGGGACGTACCAAGCGAAGACGCGTGATGCGTGTTCGAATGAACCAGGAAATCCAGTATGAAAAAGCACCTCCGAATCGCCGCGCTCACCCTGGCCGTGGCCGTCGCGACACTCGGCTGCTCCGCGCAGGCCGATCAGGCCACCGACAAACTCAAGGCGACCTTGCAGGCTCGTCTCGGCGACGACGCGACCATCAAGAGCATCTCGAAATCGCCGATTGCCGGGTTGTACGAGATCAACCTCGGTACGCAGATCGTCTATAGCGACGCGAACGGCGAGTATCTGGTGCTCGGCGATATCGTCGACGCCAAGACCCGCAAGAATCTGACTGAAGCCCGTCTATCCGAAACCAACCGCATCGATTTCGCGAGCCTGCCGTTCGCGAACGCGGTGAAAGTGGTGAAGGGCAACGGCAGCCGCAAGATGGCGGTGTTCTCGGATCCGAACTGCCCGTATTGCAAACAGCTCGAAACCACGCTGAAGTCTATCGACAACGTCACCGTGTACACCTTCCTGTACCCGGTGCTGTCGCCGGATTCGACGGTGAAGTCGAAATCGATCTGGTGTTCGTCGGATCGCGCCAAGGCCTGGGAATCCTGGATGCAGGACCGTCAGGCGCCGACCGCCGCGGGCACCTGCGACACAGCCGCCATCGAAAAGAACCTCGATCTTGGCCATGCCATGAACGTGGACGGCACGCCCACCATCTTCCTGGCCGACGGCCGCCGCCTGCCAGGCGCAGTGCCGGCCGACCGGCTGGACAAAGAACTCTCCTCGGTGCACTAAACAGCTCGCATCGTCAGACCGGAGGCGCACTTTGCGCCTCCTGCCATTTCTGGACCCCTGATTTTTCTAACCTACCTCGCCGATGAAGCCGATCCGCTACAGCATCGTTCCGAAGCAACCCGCCGCCCATCTGTTCGAAGTCACTGTCACCGTCGCCGATCCTGATCCTTCTGGTCAGCGCTTCATGCTGCCGGTGTGGATTCCCGGCAGTTATATGGTGCGCGAATTCGCCCGCAATATCGTCACGCTGCGCGCGGTCAACGAGTCCGGACGCAAGGTGCGGGTGGAAAAGACCGACAAGCAGACCTGGCAAGCCGCGCCGGTCAACGGTCCGCTGACGCTGCGCTACGAGGTGTACGCGTGGGATATGTCGGTGCGGGCGGCGCATCTGGACGATACAACTGGCTTCTTTAACGCCACCAGCGTGTTCCTCGCAGCCGTGGGCCATGAAGATGCGTCGTGTCTCGTGGATATCCAGAAGCCGGCTGGCCCGGCTTACCGGAGCTGGCGCGTCGCTACGGCGTTGCCGGAGGCCCGCGGCACAAGGCGCTACGGGTTCGGTGAGTACAGCGCACAAAACTACGACGAACTGGCCGATCATCCTGTGACGCTCGGCGAATTTGCGCTGGCGACCTTCAAGGCGCATGGCGTGCCGCACGACATCGTGATCGCCGGCCGCGTGGTCGCGCTCGATATGGCGCGTCTCGCTGCGGATCTGAAGCGCATCTGCGAAGCGCAGATTGCCTTGTTCGAGCCGAAGTCGAAGAAGGCGCCGGTCGACCGCTATGTGTTCATGACCCAGGCCGTAAGCGACGGCTACGGCGGCCTCGAGCATCGCGCCTCGACTGCGCTGATCTGCAACCGGAGCGATCTGCCGGTTGAAGGCCGCCCGCAGACCACCGAAGGCTACCGGACCTACCTCGGCCTGTGCAGCCACGAATACTTCCACACCTGGAACGTGAAGCGCATCAAGCCGGCCACCTTCGCGCCGTACGATCTGACGCGCGAGAACTACACGTCGCTGCTGTGGCTGTTCGAAGGGTTCACCTCGTACTACGACGATCTGATTCTGGTGCGCACCAGTCTTATCTCGCCGGAAGAGTATTTCGCGCTGCTCGGCAAGGTGGTGGGCGGCGTGATGCGGGGCAGCGGCCGCCTGAAGCAAACCGTCGCAGAAAGCTCGTTCGATGCCTGGGTGAAGTACTACCGGCAGGACGAGAACGCGCCGAACGCGATCGTCAGCTATTACACGAAGGGCTCGCTGGTCGCCTTGGCGTTCGATCTGACGATTCGCGCGCAGACCAACAACCGCAAGTCGCTCGATGACGTGATGCGGCTTCTGTGGCAGCGTTTCGGGCGCGACTTCTATCGCGGCAAGCCGGTTGGCGTTGCGGAGGACGAGGTCGAAGAGATTTTCGCCGAGGCAACCGGCGCCGATCTGGGGGCGCTGTTTGAGCAGGCGGTGCGCAGCACGCGCGATCTGCCGCTCGAGACGCTGCTGGAACCGTTTGGCATTTCGCTCGCCCCGGAGCGGGACAAGAACGCCAGGCCGACGCTCGGCGCGCGCGTGCGCGGCGGCGGGGATTGCACGCTCGCCGCCGTTCACGACGGCAGCGCGGCGCAGAAAGCTGGGCTTTCCGCGGGCGACGTGCTGGTGGCGATCGACGGTCTGCGCGTGACTGGCGCGAATCTTGACGCGCTGCTGTCGCGTTACCTGCCGGGTGCAAAAGTAGAGGTGCACGCGTTCCGCCGCGACGAGCTCCGCACCGTGCAAGTCAAGCTGGACGGCCCTGAGGTGTCGCGTTATTCGATGACCGTCACCGACAGGCGTGCGGCGGCGCGCAACTGGCGCGAGCGCTGGCTGGCGGCCTGAAGGCGGCGAAAGGCCCTTACAGTCTGCTTAAATCACAAGATTCAGCGTCGGATTGTTCTACCCATGCAACAATCCTTCGCTGCCGCACGGCTTTTTCGCGGGCCGGTAAAAAAACACAATGGCTCCACTCGCGCAACACTGCGCGCCCCAACTGGAGTCACCATGACCACGATCCTGCAAATCAACTCGGCAGCCCGCTCGCAAGGCGCTCAATCGACGCTGCTCGTCAACGAACTGACTGAGAAGCTGCAACAATCGAATCCGGGCGCGCAAGTCGTCGTCCGTAACCTGCAAGCTGAGCCGCTGCCCCACCTCGACGATGCGATCCTCGGCGCGTTCTTCACGCCGGCTGACCAACGCACCCCGGAACAGGCTGCCATCTCCGCCCGCAGCGAAGCGCTGATCGCCGAACTGCAAGCGGCCGACATCATTGTGATCGGCGCACCGATGTACAACTTCGGCGTGTCGTCGCAACTGAAGACGTACTTCGACTTCATCGCTCGCGCTGGCATCACGTTCAAGTACACGGAAACGGGTCCTGAAGGTCTCGTGAAGGGCAAGAAGGTGTTCGTGGTTTCGGCACGCGGCGGCAAGTATCTCGGCACCCCGAACGATAGCCAGACACCGTATCTGAAGGCCTTCCTTGGCTTCCTCGGCATGACCGA
>Ga0302228_10001283_pt1 | contig 18654 bp, 17 predicted proteins | sample II_Palsa_N1_2_FD_193519 | JGI IMG/M metagenome (GOLD analysis project Ga0302228, IMG submission 193519) | Peat permafrost microbial communities from Stordalen Mire near Abisko, Sweden - II_Palsa_N1_2 | ecosystem: Environmental > Terrestrial > Soil > Palsa > Peat permafrost | place: Sweden...
TGCGTCTCGATGGGCACGATGTCTTCATGCCGGCATTCGGCCATGCTTACTCCGATACGGAGGTAGCGGCTTTGGCGAACTATGTCATCGCACACTTCGGGAACAAGCAGGGAACGGTCACCCCGGACGCTGTTGCGCAAAGCCGTAAACTCTAGATCGTGACTCCGGTTTTGCGTGCCCATTTCGCAATTTGACATAATATACATTATGCGAAATTTGTGATGCACCCAAGGCGCCGTCTCGTGGACGTTCCCGCCAGCTTCGACGTTCCCGCCAGCAAACTCCTGGTCACGCCAACTGTTCTCGGCAGTAAAACCTCGGCGCCCACGGCAGAATTCCTACGCAAATGGCTCACATAAAGATCTACAGCCGGGAATGCGGACAGCGAAACTTACGCAGTGAGGAATGTTGAGCACATAAAGTTCTGCAGCTAAGCACGTAGCGTCGCTGGCCTTCTCAGGCCTGCAGCTGGAATTGGCACGCTTCATTGTCCATCTCAGAAAGCTCACGGCTGGATGGGAGTTTGTATGATGATTACTCCCATCGCTGTCCCCGGCGGATGTCTTGATTATGAGTGAGCCTCATTCCCGCACCGAACTGGAATCGGCACGCTTCATTGCGCAACAGCGGCAGAAACAGTGTGCAACTGAGGCGCTCAGCACTATGCAACTTCCTCGGAAGGCAGTTAAGGCTGGCACTATCTTCGGAAACGCCCTCAATGCTGTACAAAAGTCTCCGGCGAAATCGTCAGTAGCCTGCTGACCAGTTTCCGCTAGGCTAAGTCTGCGCAACGTACACAACGGTGTTCTGCAGGCTCCTTCGACGCCCAAAAGGTCTTCGCGGCCGGCAAACGGTTCTGTTGATGAAACCTAGCTCGCTCCTGAGGCAACTCGCGCTTTTCGTTTTCCGGTCGCTCGCTTGATCTTAGCGGCCGAGGTTAAATCATCCAATTTGCTTCGTAGCGCGGCTTCTCGCTGAGTAGCGGTCTGCAGCGACTTTTGAGCGGCAAGCAAAGCGGCGGGAAGGCCATCCATTCGTCCTAATTGCTGCTCCAACGCTTTTGCGCGAGCCCCATACTCGGAGGCCAGGTTCTCTGCTGCACGAGCCGAAGCTACCGCCGATTCGAGTCGCGCGGCAACAGTCGATGCCTCCCGCTCCTTCTGGCGCAATACTGTCTGAAGGGACTTTGTCTCCTCGCGTGCACGATCGATTTCAGCATGCGCGCGATCCTCGACGGCGCGAACGTGCGCCGCTTGGGCCTCGCGTTCGGCGGCCACGGCGTTTTTGTGCGTTTCTAATGAATCGGCAAGTTGATTCGTCCGTTGTTGAAGTCCATCGCGCTGCTGCGTCAGCTCTGCTAGCTGGCTAGCCTGTTGCTCAACAAGACGTTGGAGATCCGTCAGCCGCGTTTCGGCGACCTCGCGGGCTTGGTCCGCGCCCTGGGCCAATTCCTGGGCGGCGGCAACCGCGTTCTCATAGACCTTTCGTTCTTGAGTCAGTGAGGTCTGGGTCGCGAGAAGGGCATTTTGCTCTTGAGCTAGCGAGGCTTGGGCGAGAGACTCCGCATGTGTCATTGTGAGGCGCCATACCTCGGCAAACGCCTGCCCTACTTCCGCCGGCACATCGGGTAACGCAAGCACTTGGCCTAGCCGCATTGCGAGAGCGCCACGCCAGATTTCCAGCATGCGGATCACCGTGTTTGGCGAGCCCGTGCCCAACTGCGCGCGAATCTTCTCGACCGTCGGCCGCTCGCCGGCAGTGACCAGCGCGTCGGCGGCGGCGCTGACCTGTTCTTGGGTGATGCCTTTGGGCATATCAGGTGTCTCCTCGATCGGTGCCCTGCCCGCTGGTTGACGTACTGGTGATAAGTGATGATTATCACTAGTACACATCTTATATCATAATATATATTACATAGTATGAAGTACAAAAACACTTTCCCCGCCCTCGCCGCTCCCGCGAATGGCTTGGTGTTGCCGGAAAAGTTGGCCCAGCAAGCGGCCGACGCCGTGCGCGAACTGTTGGCCGAAGCCGCCGCAGCCAACACCACGCGTAGCTACGCCGCCGCCCTACGCTACTGGGCCGGCTGGCATCAGGCCAGGTTTGGCGTCGAGCTGACATTGCCGGTGAGTGAGGCCGTGGTGATCCAGTTTCTGGTCGATCACATCCTGCGCAAGAACAAAGACGGTCTGGTCAGCGAACTGCCGCCAGCGATCGACGAAGTCTTGGTGACGGCCGGTCTCAAAGCGAAGCTCGGACCGCTCAAGCTTTCAACGGTGACTCAGCGCGTGGCCGTGCTGTCGACGGCGCACAAGCTGAAACGGCTAGCCAATCCGTGCGAATCCGCCAGCGTCCGCACCTTGCTGAGCCGCGCGCGGCGCGCGTCGGTCAAACGCGGCGAACGACCGACCAAGAAGACAGCGATCACGCGCCCCGAGCTCGAAGCGATGCTGGCCACCTGCGATGAATCCCTGGAAGGATTGCGCGATCGTGCCCTGCTCTGCTTCGGCTTCGCCAGTGGCGGACGCCGGCGCAGCGAGATTGCGGCGGCCGATATGCGCGACCTGCGCAAGACCGGCGACGAGAGTTACATCTATCGATTGGAATATTCGAAGACGCAGCAGGCCGGGGTGAAGGTGGACTCGACGCCGGACAAGCCGATTCTGGGGCGCAGCGCGCAAGCGTTATCGGCATGGATCGAGGCGGCGGGGATTCATGAGGGGGCGATTTTTCGCCGGATCTGGAAAGATCGCATCGGCCCTGCCCTGTTATCCGGTTCGGTCGCAACGATTGTCAAACGGCGGGCAGCTTTGGCGGGACTGGAGGGGGACTTTGGGGCGCACAGCTTGCGGTCAGGGTTTGTGACCGAAGCGGGCAAGCAAGGCATCCCGTTACCCGCGGTGATGGCGATGACGGAGCATCGCTCGGTGGCGAGCGTGATTGGGTATTTTCAGTCCGGGCAAGCCGAAGACAATCCCGCAGCTCGACTACTCAAGTAGATTATTCTCACGATGTAGGGCCTGGGCCAACGGAGCTGTGTAGGCTTCATGTGAGCCCACCTGCTTTTCGATGAAACGATAAAGGCCATGGTCACAAATCTTAGTTTCGAAGATCTGAGCAAGAATTGCGAACGCAGCATTACGAAAATGAGCGATGCCGAGGCACTCGCTCACATCGGCAAGTTGATTGACGATGCCTTCGATGCGTCTTTCGAACGTGGTGCTAAGCGCGCATTATATCTGCTCGACGAATTGTCGAAGCGAAAACTTGTCGACTCGGATGGCGCACTGGTCGAGTATTTCCGAGCCAATGCTTGGGCGGCACGTTCGCACATAGCGAAGGTCCGACTATCTTGGTCTTGGGGGGCACCCGAGCTGGAGGCGGAACTTCTCGCGCTGTCGCGCGCTTCAAACCATGCTGGCTTTGCGAGCCTTGATAAGGTCCGTCAGTGTCAAATCCTCACTAACCACGCGAACCTCCTCAATCTAGTCGGTCGTCCAATCGATGCGGTTGCCGCGTGGGATTCGGCTCTCAAAATCATTCCAGGCTTCGCGATGGCGCGCGGTAACCGCGGCTGTGGTCTCAAAGGCTATGCTGGCATGGTGGTCGACAATCGTGAGCGCGCGATCCTCGCTCTGCACGCCTTTGACGCTCTTCGTTCGACGATGGCCGAGGATGCATTCCATGATTCCGTCGATCCGCGAGGCGCACTCACCTATTTCGCCAACGAGGCGACGGAACTCGCTAGTGCCGTCAATATCGATGCGGTCCGAGCATTGCAGGACCTCGATCGTGGCAGTGAGGGCCGATCGAGAGCCGAACGTGCCTACCGTAACTGGGGCCTTGAGCATCGTCTCTTTCTATGCCCTCTGAACGATCTTGGACCGCATCTGGCTGCGGCAATCGACAATTTGATGCTACCGCCACTAATTGAAGGATTGAACGAGCGTACCGACGGCCATCTGCCTCCGCCGATCGTTGGCTTCTTCAGCCAGATGAAGCAGGAATACACCTCGGCGCGCTTTACGCTTTTCGAGGGAGTGAGCAGCACGCGGATCCATTTCTCTGATCGCGGGGTCGCTCTCACCGACACGCTTGACTATCCGCTCTATTCACTGGCTAGCGAGCGAGTTCGCATGGCCTTTCGCATTGCCTATTCGCTTCTCGACAAGGTCGCCTTTCTCGTAGATCACTACTGGGCCTTGGGCAAGGTACCTGACAGGATTAACTTCAAAAACGTATGGATGGTCGAGAACAAAACGCGCGTGCTGTCACAGTTTGATGAGCGCGACAATCTGCCACTGCGTGGCCTGTTCTGGTTATCGAAGGAGCTGTTCGACGAGCAGCTTAGGACGACCACGGCAGCCGATGGTCGCGAACTGCACAGTATTCGCAACGCGCTGGAGCACACCTATCTGCGTGTGAGCGAAGGTTGGGCCAAGCCATTCACGATCAAAAGGACGAACAATGGCGACCTCGGCATCGCCATTGGCAGTGACGAACTCGAAGCCAAAGCGATCCGAGTCATGCAGATGGCGCGGTCTGCACTATTCTACGTATCCTTCGCGATCGGCATCGAAGAGCGGAAGAAGCAACTCGCGGATCCCGGCCAACTTATTGGATCGATGCCGCTCTATACCCTCGACGATAAGCGGAAGCGGCGCGACCCATGCTAAGCCATTGCGAACCGACCACCCCACCCGCGAATCCGAAGTAACGATGACCTCGTTCCTAGGCATCGTTTTGATTTCCACACTACGGCTACGTTCGACCAGCATCGACGGTAGGCGACAATCATCGAAGCTTCGCGATAGGAAAGAGTTCAGGGCATGACAGGTTCAGCCACGAACGCGATTGCGTGCGTTGGCTGGGGCTCCCTCGTCTGGGACGCGCGCGACTTGCCCTGCGTTGGAAGCTGGAACAACGATGGCCCCTCGCTGCCGGTAGAGTTTGCGCGCGAGTCAGGTGCGAAGAAGAATCAGCGGGGCAACAAAATTACGCTGGTCGTCTGTCCCGTGGGCATGCGTGTTCGAACCTACTGGATATTGCTTGATGTACCAGATCTCACAGCCGCGCGACAATGCCTGGCCGCGCGCGAAGGCATTCCAAAGAACTGGGAAACCGATATCGGCTTTGTCGATTGTGCCAGTGGCCGGATGCACGGCCTTGAAGCCGACACGATCACAACGTGGGGGTCCGCAATTGGCCTAGCCGGCGTCGTCTGGACAAACCTTCCTTGCAAGTTCAATGGTCGGCAGGTGATGCCCAGCGACGCCGAGGTCATAGCGTTCCTGCAGGCTCTGGATGACACCGATCGCGCATCTGCAGAGCGGTACATCCGTCAAGCTCCGAGACAAATCGACACGCTCTATAGGCGAGTGATCGAACGGGAATTCGGATGGCTCTGTCAAGAGTGAGCTGACCAATCGACGCACCTCAACCGTATTTGTGCTTCCTCCTTGCTACTGCTAAGTGCGGTGCCCAAGCGAGTTCGCTCAGTTGAAGCAGACTCACGGATCCAGGCGTTGCTTCGCTACTTCTTCCTTAGAGGCCAGCGCAGGGCCCTCGAAAGCGAGAGTACGCGCTACTTCCGCTCTTGGATCAGCCGAAACAGTTCGGCTTGATACTGTGCATCGTGGAGGGCGTCGTGATCCCCCTTGAGTGTTGGATTCAACGATGCAGCGATTTGACTGGATCGCGTTTGCGCCCAGCTGCTACGCGCAGCCCCCATATACATCGACTTGATGTCAAGCGCGGCAAATCCGAAGGGGTTTTCACCCAAGTAACGATGGAAGTAGTAGTTCACGAAAGACCAGTCAAACGGTGCGTTGAATCCAACGAAGACCGGCGTGGCACTAGGTCCTGCGGTGTTGATCACCCAGTCTCTGAACTTCTTCATGCCCGCTGCTGGATCAAGTCCGTCGCGCTCCAGTCTGTCTAAAGACAAGCCCGTGACTTCCAGTGCTTTTGGATCAGCATTGCGGGTGGTCGGCTTCACTTCGCATGAAAACGTCTGCTGCGGGTCGAAGACATTGCAGGCGCCAATCGTGAGGAGACTGAATTCGCCCGGGATGGGACCTGACGTTTCGACGTCGACCGAAAAAAAGACTTCGCGGTTGCTTGTCATGGGATAAGGGGCTCCGTGGGCACAAGGGGAGGACGGCTCTTGATCGCATTCCAATGCGTACGAAATTCGCGGCGTCGGTCCTCCGCACTACCAGTTGTCTTCCAGTGGTGACCCGATAGCGAATAGATGTCGAAAGGATGTTCCGTTCCAGCCCTCGCCAGCACCATGGTCGGCAGACCTCGGCCCAGCGCATAGCCCAGCTCCAAGAAGCAATTGGGGCGTAGGCCGGTGATGTCAGCAAGCACGACGCGACTGCGATGCAGCTTCGTGAAGATTTCTTGATCAATACGGGCATGGTCGTACGCTTGGTTGCCGTCAACGACCGTCAGCTTGTATCCCAACTCGCCCTCCATAACCGGCTGCACGACGGTGTCGAAGAATTCCTGAACATCGTTGTAGTCGGCGTGCGTCGGATTAAGCAACCGCACGACGAATGCTTTGGGCGGAGCAAGGACCTCGAGCAGGTCCGACAGGTCACGCACACTATCTGTCACAGTTTTTTGCGCGGGCATCTCGATACGATTGAGCCAACTATGCGCAGAAGTCCCACCTTCCGTCTGAAACAGGCGCTGCGCATTGCTGCCGGTGAGGCCGTACTCAAATACCCGAAGCGCACCGGTGTTCGCAGGCCCCAGCTTCAGGTTCAACGGGATTACTGGCTTGCCGGCGTCGTGGTAGAGATTGGCCAGAAACAGCACCCCTTCTCCACCGCCAAGTGCGATGAGGATATCGCCGTGCCGCGCCTGGGCTTCCATCCGCTTGCTGTTCATGTTCCAGTGCGCAGCACTTTCGATCTGGACCAGTGCCGAACTGCGCAGCGCGCCCCAAACTCCAGCGAACTGGTCGGGAATCTGATCTTCGTTCTTGTGGTGCTTGACCGCGACCACCAACGGATTTGGAGCACCTTCAGGACGCGTGTGTAGATTCTTTTGGATCGTGTCCCAGATCAGCCAGTCGAAGCAGATGGGCAAGCCATCCGATCGCGTCTTCTCGGCATCGACCGGGATAACGAAGCTGGCCCCTTTGCGAAGCAGATCTTTGACCAGCACTTCCACAACATCACGTGCACGGGCCACTTCCTCCGTGGTCGCCGCTGAAGCGTTGGCCGCAATGCTGCCGGTGATGTGGATACGACGTCCAAACAGCGATGACCGCACCATTACTTGTCCTCCATAACAGGTGATGGACGCAATCCCGCTGCCGCGTCGTGAAGATGTTCAAAGGTTAGCGGATGGTCGGGAAACGCCTGCGCCATGGCGGTTGGATAAAGCCTGGTTCGAATGTCCGAGAAGGTCCACCCCGGGCGCTTGCTGTGCGCGCCGGTGGTCGCAACGAGTTCGTCGATCTGGTGCTCGGTAAGCGCGAGGCCTTCGAGGTCCATCTTGAACAATGCGCGCCTCTCTTCGTCATTTGGGCGCTGAAACTCTTCCACGACTGCGGCCCGGCGTTGGAGGGCAGCATCCAGCACCGACAGACGATTGGTGCACAGGAAAACGACCACTCTGCCCTCAAAATGCCGTAGGTCATCTACGCATTGGATCAAAGTGTTGACCGCAACCTTATCCTCATGGTGGCTGTGCTCTTGCGAGCGAGACGCTGCAAGTGAGTCACCTTCATCAATCACTAGGACAGCGCGACGCGTCTTGCCTGCGGACTGCGTGACTTCATGGAACGCTTGGGTCAACAAGGTTCCCATTTCTCCGACTTTGCCACTGCCGCGCACACGGTTGCTGAGCTTGAACAGCAATGAATCTTCGGTGCGTGATTCTCTCGCCAAGCGATTGGCGATGCACTCGGCCGTCGCCGTCTTGCCGGTACCGACATCCCCGTGAAAGATCACGAGTGGATACTGCTCGGCCACCAAATCACAAATTGCAAGCTTCTGACGATGGTGTTTCTTGCTCCATGTCGCGAGCTCGCCGAGATTGAGCAAGAGCCGCAACTGATCATGAATCTTCTGATAGCGCGCGTCGAAACCCAGCAATGTCTTCTCACGCGCCGCCAAGCGAGAGTCCGGCAGTGGAAGCTTCCCATCAAAAATATTCTGCTGGCTCATTAACTGAAATCCTTCCGCTGCATGCCGTAGCCATTGCTGACGTAATCACGACTGGCGCTGGATGTCAGCGTGGCGTGGCTGGTATCAGCACTGGTCGGCACCCAACCAATGTGCAGCTTGCTGCTCATCTTCACTTTTGCCGCCGCGTCGTACGCAGAGGTGTAGTACAGAACAATTCGCAGGTCTGGATTTGGTACCTTCGGCCACAGCACTCCACCAGGACGACTCATGGTGAAGTCACCCGCTTCCGTGTTCACCTCGAAGCGGGTGGCCTTTTGCTCGATGCCATTGCTCATCAGCGTGAGGTCAACCATGCGCAAGTAGCCATGCTTGGCCAGCGCTTCGATGTCATGGCCCCAATCGCGCGCCTTGTCCTCTGTTACGGCACCAGAGCTGCTGGCAATCATTACCAGATCCGCCGTCACGCGACGCATGACGACTTCGACATCGGCGACGGAGTAGGTTTCAGTGGCGCTATATGTTTGACTCATGCTTCCTCCTTGACTTTGAATCGTGGTCCAAACAGTTCCTTCCATATCTCGATGTCGTCCTCGGTCGAAGCAAAGTTGGCTGTCTCCCAAGCTTCCGTGGCAGCCGCGACGATTTCCAGGCGCTCGTCTTCTGAAATGCGGCTGGTCACGTTGTTGGTATTGCAAACCGGATCGAGAATCACGACTGGATCGATGAACGCTGGAGAAACCTTGCCGTTCTCTGGGAAGGCGATTACCTCCTTGAGCCCTGACTGCGCGATGTACAGCAGGAAATCGCGGAAGCGCTTCTCGATCGATCCGTCTTTGCCATTCTTAGCCAGGAGATGCGCCATGATCAGCTCGATGGCGAACGATTTCAGTGGCTTCAACTCAACTCGATTGCGCCACTTCTTAGCGAACCTAACAAGAGTGCGAAAGTCGCCGTCTACATCCTTGCGATCGCGAACGAACTTGATTTGGCAAGGCGCGCAGGTCTGTACCTTAGTGTTGTCGTGAATATCGAACTGCCAGCCGTAGCCTGATCGCGTGAGGTCTTCGATGACCGGCACGATATCCACACTCAGCCCCGAACCAACGAAGGTCACGGTTGCGGCCTTGCGCTGGATCTCAAAGTCTTCGACCGCCTTGTTCGGATACAGCTTAATCAATGCGTCATAAATCAGCTGACTCAGGCTCGCGAGAGTTTCCTTGTCAACGTTGCGTCCGGAGATATAGAACACCACGTCGACGTCCACCGGATCTTCTGACGTCTTGCGCAAGATCGTGTACTTCGCGAACGAACCAGCCTTGACCACCTTCGTGATCTTGATTTCGCTCTGATCCCTCAGGCGCTTGCTGAGTTCGGTCACGAGCCTGTCTACCTGCTCGTGGTACTCCCTGCGTTTGTCAGCAGGCAACCGCAGAACGTTGCTGTCGTAGTATCGAATTTCCGTGTTGTTTAGGGACATTTTTTTCTCCGGCTTCCAAGCTCACAAGTTACTGAGTGATTGCGCTTCGACGTTGCCTGGCTTGGGGCTAGACGCGGATCGGCAGCGACACCTGCGGCTGGATCGGCACCAGCGTTTTCGCATAGGCACGCAAGATTTCGTTGTAGAGGTCGACATGCTTCGGGGCTTCGAGTGTGATGATTAGCGCATAGCGGATTTTCTCTGCACCCGATGCGCGAGCGCCTGCCTCGCGTGCGTTGTAGTGAATGTCGAAGACCGGATTGTCCAGACTGCTGCCACGCATGCCCACCGTGTTGTGTAAGACCGTTTCCCATTTTCCCAGATCGGAGCGGCGCTCCTCCTCAGTCGCATACTTCTTCATGTCGAAGAAGCCCCTGGTGTTGGCATTGGCCTTGCCAGCTTTGATCTTCTTGTCACTGGGCCGGAACACGATCTCTAACCCCGCGCGTGTATAGGCCGCTGCGTCCTGGGGATCGGTTGGTGAGGCGTAGCAGAAGGTTGCCGTGAGACGGATATTTCCCATCAGTCCGCCGACGGGCAACGGTAACGCGGCACGAAGGTATTTACTGGGCTTCAGCTCGCCTTGGTAGACGACCCGTGCCACACCGGGCTCACACGTAATGATGCTCATCACGTCTTCAGGCACTTTGCCCCAACCCACGTCGAGCTTGTCGTGTGTGGACGCATCAGCCGCATGAACCAACAATGCCTTGATCGCCAGTGGGGTGAGTTCGGCGCCAAGAATGGCGCGAATCCCAACGGCACTGCGCAACAAATAGGGAGATGCGAAACTGGTTCCCAGCTGGGGTACCAGAACCGGCTTCTTGCTCGCTGACAAAACGTGAAAGTACTTGGCTGCATCGCCGCCAAAGGCCATCAGGTCCGGTTTAATCACACCAGGACTGCGGCCGGGGCCAACCGCACTATATGGCGCCCTCGCCCACCCAGCTGCAACATCGTTGGCGGCCCCGACGGCAAGCGCGTTTACACAGTCCGAAGGTACCTGCACTCGTGCATTGCCGGACGCTCGGTCTAGCTCACCATTGTTGCCGACCGCCACTGTCATCAAGGTATCTCCGTCGCTCAGTAGATCGTCGATGACCGAAGTCCAAGCGTGGACGTCACCGTCCTCTATCGGCAACTCTGGGCCGAGGCTAAGATTGACGAATTGGTATTGACGCGACAGCAAAACTTGCTCGACAAAACCCAGAGTACGGTATAGCTCCAGCGGATCTTCAGCATCCGCGTCATGGTCGAGTACGCGTAAGTGATCGACATAGGCAAACGGGCGAGCAGCTGCACCATTCGGCGGGATCGGCCCAAACAGGAATGCCGAAGTGACGGCCAGCCCATGTTCCACCCCATCCGGCGAGTCCTCGGCATCTTCGTCGAGAATGCGGTACGAGCGCAGCCACGGACCAATCGCATGACGCTCCGGCAAGCCTCCGTCGAGAACGGCAACCTTCGGCTCGGACGACAACGGTTGTTCAGTTGGCAAGGTGCAACCGATCGACACTCCAGCCGTGCGTTGCACAGGCCTCAAGCCTCGAAGCTTAGGAACCGGACGGATGACGCGTACGAACACGAATTTGGCGAGCCGTTCGATGACCCTAAAGTCGCCCTGGATCGGAACGAACCACAAATTACCTGCTGTAAAACTCAGATCGATGTATACGTCGACCTTCAATTCCCGCGCGTACTTCGCGAATGCACGTTGAACGAACAAGCGGTTCTCATCGGGCAGCAGGTGGATACCCACTTCAAAGAAGCGGTCCTTTTTGCTGCCGTAGTTAGCAATGCGCTGTTCAGGGGTGAATACGGCAAACTTCTCGATGTGTGTAAGGTCCAGCGCCTCACTGGATTCGGGTTCGACATGCTTGCTCCAGGCTTTGAGTTGACGAAACGCCTGACGCTTGCCAGCGACGAAGAGTTCGGTCGTTGAGCATTCCTTCGGCTTCGCTTTCTTGGTCCAACCGTCCGGCAACACCTTTACTGTGCGGCTACCAACTGACTCAAGACCCACACTGCGCAGCATTGCTGCTGGAAAGAACGACCGGGCGATGAAGCTGGGATTCATCGTCAGCCTGGCGACACCGAAGTCACCCGGACAGGCATCCAGGGGCAATGCATCGAGCGCTGCAGCCGTCACGGAGAACTGGGGTGAAAGGCGCTGCGCAGCCTGTTGCAAGGTATAAACCTCCGCTTTGCCCGGGTTGCGCTTCGGACCCTTGATGTCGTGTGTCAGCAGTTCGCCACGACCGATCAGAAAATTGGTTTGACTCATGCGACAGGCTTCCTCTTTGGCGTCCGCTTCGTTGCGGGCGGCTGTTCGTTCATGTACTTCCTTATGGTGTCGCGACTCACCCCAGTGATGTCGGAGACGGTGTGCTGTGACAAACGCGTCTGCTTAGCCAGCAACACTGCAAGATCAATGCGCGCCTGGCGATCCAGAACAAGCGCTCGCGATTTAACGAACTCTTCGATGAGATCAGCATCGGATGCTGTACCCAGCGCCACTGCGCGACGGAAGCGCTGAATATCACGTTCGATATCGCTGAACGACTCGCCGTTGAAAGCGAAGGTCAAGATGTCGATCCAACGACCGAAAAGTGCACAGTCAGGACCGAGGAAACGTTTAACAGCCGCCTTGACAGCACCCACATTTGGCGCCTTGAAATCGATAACCAGATCGAAGCGACGCCACAGTGCTGGGTCGATGAGCTCAGGGTGGTTAGTAGCAGCAAGTAGCAAGCCAGTGGCGGGCCATTCATCGACCTCCTGCAGGATGACTGTCACCAAGCGCTTCAACTCACCAATATCCGTATCGTCACTACGACGTTTCGCGATGGCATCGATCTCATCTAGCAAAAGAACGCACGGTGTGCGCTTTGCAAAATCGAGGGCAGCACGGAGATTGGTTCCGCTTCGCCCGAGCAAGCTGCTCATGACAGCAGTCAAGTCCAACACATAAAACGGAGCGTTCAGTTGTGCAGCGAGCCACCGTGCCGTCAGTGTTTTTCCGACGCCAGGCGGCCCGACAAAAATGGCGGAACGCGTTGGATTCAATCCCGATGAAGCTAAGCGCGCAATCTGCCGGCGCTCCTGAATCAATTGGCTCAACGTCTCTTCGAGGTCGACTGCCAGCAGCGGCTGCTCACGGTCCGGCGCATCCTTGAACACTTTCAGCAATGAAAGTCGCGACTCATCATCAACAGGTAGTGCCTGTGCGGGTTGCGCCGGTTGAGAAGATTTTCGCATGGGCGCACTCGCCCTCGGCACCTTCGACCGTAGGTAAAGGTCCATCTGTTCTGCCAGCTCGGGAGCGCTGCCGCGGTACTTCCGGATGAGCCGAGCCACATACAGTCGAACATCCTCGGACTGTTCTGCGAGTGCTAGCCGAATGATCTGGGCTAAATCTGACTGCAATTCGTTCATTTTGTCCATATGACATATAACTTATTGATGATACACATTATTTTTCTTGCCATTTTCGGACTATAGATATAGTGCCATATTTTTGATGGGTTGTGAAGGTGCGGCTTGCCTTCACCGGACGGGTTAAGCCGCAGCCGTGTTGAGTGCGCTGGATGCACGCGCGGGCGGTTTGTATGGGTGACTACTACCTAAAGATGAATGCGCCGATTCCCACCTATCACGACGAGGTTCCCCAAACACCGGCCGCCAAGTGCATATCGGAGCTTCGTGAGAGCGTGGGAGCTACTGCGTACTCTGAGTCCAGCGCGCATCCTTGTGCCTGCGGAACAGGCGCGCTCCAGTAGGGAAGTGCGTGAGCCGGCTTCGTTATGGCAAGCTGATAGTCATTACGCCCACCACTCGCGCCAGGGGACGCGATTCAATGACAAAGCTCCAGCCAGTCGCCCCGATCGTCATCGAAAACCTACTGCTCGGCGCTTGTCCAGAGCGTAAGCTCGAGATCCAGCAGGACTGGAAAACTTTCCAGCCAGAGTTCTACGTCAAACCTGACGACGTCGGTGCTGCCTTAAGCGCCCGAAAAAACCGCATCACCTGGATGCATAAGACCTTCGTGCTGGATTGGGTTATCGCGACGCTTGGTATGCAGGCGATTGCCGCGTATAGCCCCTACATCTTCCTTGCGCTAACGTTCAATCTACCTGTTACGGCGAAGGAGCTTGCCCAAGATAACGAACTCGCGTCCATCCAGTCACAGATGGACGAGGTATGTTACTTCGCAAAGTTGCTTTGGAAAGCCGAGCAGCTAGAGGATTTGGATTGGCCATCCAATATCCCAATCCCGGGTACCTTTCCTGAGGCTTCCCTAGACCCGAAAGGCAAGGCGACCTTCGACCTCGCCTGCTTAGCCGCCGCAGCAACCTTTTTTCATGAGCTGCGTCATGTACAGTTCCAGGCGGAGAAGGACGCACCCGAAATTTCCATCGAAGAAGAGTGCGCTTGCGACGAGCATGCCCGCGTGATGCTGCTCGATCGCATCGCAGACTATTGTACAAAGACGGAAGAGCCTTATTCACAAGTGTTGGACAAGCGCATCATGGGTCTAGCGACCGCGGCATTATGCATTGCCCAACAGGAGCCCGTCGGAATGCAGGCCGCCATAGTGGATTCCCACCCGCCCGTGAAGGAACGATTCCGGATTTTGGTTCTCGAGGCGAGCGCAGATGAGAATGCGCTCGCATGGGTATACACAGGATGTGTACTCATCCACCTCCTCCGCAATGTCCATAAGCTGCCTGACGCTCTGACATTTTCGTCTGCGAAAGATCTGTGCAAACAACTAGTCGCCGCGCTCTAACGCCATGGCTCATCCGCGCATAGCGCCGGATAGGAAATGATCGCCCCCTACCTCCGATAACAGCGGCTAATCGTCTTGCCTTAGCGAACTTGCGCCCCTGGAATCGGACGTCGCGCACATGTCCAGCGTTAGGGGGCAAAGTGTCCGTGTTATCGGGGTAGAACGCCTCTCCAATAAGTAGCTGGCTGTGATCAAGCACTGGCCGTCTTGCGCATTAAACTTGCGCAAGCCACTATGCGGCCTGACACGGGGAAGCCCTATGAATTATCTTGAGCTGCATCACTTCTTGCCGCATCTCAACGAGATCTTTGCGGCCACCCGTAATAGTGAATCACTGTCCTTCGTGTTGGTGGAAGCAAAGCCGCTAGGCACGTCATCAACTTCCCGTCAGCCCTTTAGTCTCCTGTTCTTTTGTGAGGGAACGGAAGTTATGCCACAAAGCATTTACCAGCTAAGGCATTCCAGCATTGGCGAGTTCGGAGTCTTCCTCGTGCCTATCGACCGGAATGCGAAGGGAGTGGTCTATCAGGCGGTCTTCAACTGATCCGCTGACCAGCGCATGGCCAGGTGCGAAGAATTTTCGCCCTCGTCGTCGACCACCACGAAACCCAATCGTTCGTAGAGGCTACGTGCACCGGCATTGCGCCGATCCACATGCAAGCTCATGGCTAGCCCAAGCGAGGCGGCAGTGGATTGAGCGTGCGTGATCAACGCACTGGCAATTCCCCGGCCCCGGGCCGCTTCGACCAGCGCGATGTCGATGATGAGGAATCCGGGCGGTTCGCGCAGCAGGTATAGCCGTCCGATCGGTTCGCCCTGACGCTTGATCAGCAGAAAATCCGCGTTAGCGAAAAAGCCGACGTAATGGCGATGCTGCAAGTCGAACTGGTCGTCCAGAAACTTCTGCTTGAACTCGGACGGCCATGGCACGGGCGCCAGTTCGGCGGCGCGCGTCTGCGCGTAGAGCATGCGCAGGAATGGAATATCAGCATCCACAATGGGACGCAAGGTGATAGCGCGCACACCAAGTTCCGCCGACGCGCGCAGCCTATCGCCACGCGCGTCTGGGAATGAAGGTAGCGCCACGCCGTTCAACCGAAGCTTGGGAATACGCCCTGCAAAGCGATGCAGTAGTTCAACGCGAGATAAGGCTGGCGATTTTCATGTGGCTGTCCGCCGCCGGTCACACCGATCGTTATCGGCGCAAAGCTGGTATTGGGCGTTACGCCGCTTACGAAGGGGTTTACATTCTCCGGCGGTATCGGTGCGTAATTCGCAGCGGGCGACGCACTTCGCTTGGTCGTATCGGGTTGATTGAATACATTCAAGCTATGGATATGCGAAGGGATGGTGGTCTGGGTGAGCGTCACCCCATTTTCCCCGAAAGTCTCGCCGGCAGTGCGCGGACTCAAGCCCGGCCCCGTGCCCTGGCTGCATGGCGCTCGCGCGATGAGATTGGGCAGATTGAAGGTGGTTGTTCCGTTGCCGCCGTAGTAGGTTCCTATCAGCGAGAACAGCGCACTGAACTGCCTGATCTGCAAGGTCGCACCGTTGCAAAACGCCCATCCGACAGGCGCGAAGTTGAATGCAAACAACTGGATTTCGCCCAAATAAGGTTCGGTCACATCGTTCTCCTCAAGATTTTAGCATCGCGGCGGTTCGATCCATGTGTTCGATTCAACCCTGCGACGGGTAAATGCCGGCCCAGGCAATACAGAACGATGCGGTCAACGTCGGCATCGTATTGTCGTGCGGCAGGTTGCCACCGGTTGCGCTGATTGCCGTGGGAGACATGCCGTATGCATGAGCGCCAGTGAGGTCTTTGGCATACATGAGATCGCCGCTGACCGTACCCAACTCAACGCTGCTCGACAGCGCGTTCGTCGTACCCAGCGAGGTCGTCGCCATAAAGGTATGACTGTGTGACGGTAGATTAGGCGATAGCAGCGTCACGTTCTCAGTACCGCTGGATTCGCCGAGAGCGCGTGGTGTCAGACCAGCCCCCCTTCCCATATCTATCGGAAGCCGCCCGCGCAGATCGGGAACGGCGAACGTATTAATGCCGTCACCACCAAAAGTGGTTCCCAGCAAGGTGTAAAGCGCCTCGTATTCCGCAATGGGCTTGAGGCTGCCATCGCAGGCAAACCAGCCGCTTGGAATACGTGGGAAAGCGAACAGCCGGATTTCTCCGAGATAAGGCGTGCTCATGGTTTGGCTCCAGTGCGAACTTGGATGCGGAAACGTGTCAATTACGCGACGGGAAAATGCCGTTCAACGCGATATTGAAATTAAGTACGCAATAAGGCTGCATGTTCGCGTGTGGCGTATTGCCACCCGTGAGCCCGATCGTCTGGCCGTTCAGCGGTACCTGCGGTCCCGAGGACGGCGCATAGATCGATTCCGATCCGCTACCGGCGTACAACGCGTTCGTTGGATTCTTGATCGCGCCGGCATTGGTCGAGCCGAGCGCTGTATGCGTATGCGGCGGAAGATTTTGCGACAGCAGCGTGACCGTTTCGACGCCGCCAAGCTCGCCCTGCACATACGGCGTAGGCTGCCAGGTGGGATCGACGGAACTCCCCGCGCCTACCGGCGTTCGCCCCTGCAGATTGGGCAATGCGAAGGTGGTTCGGCCATCGCCGCCATATTGCGTTCCCAGCAATGAGAACAGTGCCTGATTTTGACTAATGGGCAATAGTTGCCCGTTGCAGGCCGCAAAGCCGCGAGGCACTAAACCGAACCCCGCGAGCATGATTTGCCCGAGATAGACCTGAGCCATTGATATTTCCCCCTGTGAGATGCGTTTCCCCGACGCGGCGCTAAATGTGCTCCAGGCTTGTCGCACTTACAAGAACATTTTTTCTTGCGTAAAAAGCAAGTCCCGTAAATATTTACTGGCACTTTTATTTGTGCCAATTCCCTGCTTCAATAGATTGGGGAATAACGAAAGCTGGAAGGCTTGTCGCGGGTCGAGGCAGGGAGCGCTCGACTACCAAGGTCTCCCGGACTCGTTACTGCAGTGACATCGCAAGATGTCAAACGCTGTAGAAAACAGGGAACAGGGGCCAATATGTTGAATCGTTTGTTTGAGCGCGCCATGGCGCGTGCAGGCAGGTTCTTCCATCTTCGATTGAAGATGAGTAGGTATCGTCCATCCAGTTTGCTTGCGCGTCTGACGATATTGTTGCTGATTGCTTGCGGCCCGCTGTGGCCAGACCTGGCGCACGCTGGCGGACCAAGCACCGAATGTCCACCGACGCAGATACAGACCGTGGCATCCGGGGGCACCTTCACGGACAGCTTCATCAGTTGTTCCGTCTTCGGTCTGACTGGCGTTTCCGTAGAGCCGTCTCATGGAACATTGTCTGGGGTGAATCCGACGACCGGAAACGGCACCGGCTTGGTCACCTACGTGGCCAACGAGAACCCGAGTTCAACAAGTTCGATCACCGACAACTTCACCGTGCTCGACGACGAAGGCGATACGATCGCCTTCACTGTAACCATCCTGCCGAACACGTCAGCGCTGACGGTTTCGCCAGCATCGTTGCCCACGCCGGTGATCGGGCAGTCGTACAGCGCGACCCTTAGCGCCAGCGGGGGCATCGCCCCTTACACCTTTTCGGTCACCGGACTACCACCGGGACTGACGTTTAATACCAACACCATCTCCGGTACGCCGACCGGTACGGGCTCGTTCGTGATCGCGGTAAACGTGACCGATTCGACCACGCCAACCGCACTCACTGGCACCGAGGATTACACGGTCACCATCGCCGAACCCGTGTTGACGGCCGCACCGCCGCCTGCGGCAGCGGTGAATGCTGCCTATAGCTATCAACTGTCGATCAGCGGTGGTACGCCACCTTATTCGAATTACCAGCTGGTGGCCGGGCACGGCCTGCCGGTCGGACTCAGCCTCTCCAGCAGCGGCCTGATCACCGGCACGCCCACTGCGGTTGGCACGACCAACTTCGAGTTCACGGTATACGACAGCACAACCGGTCTCGCACCCTTCTTCGGCACAGTGACCGCGACATTGACTGTCAATGCAGTACCGCCGATCACGCTGAGCCCGTCCACGCTGGGCACGCTGACCGTTGGCGTGCCCGTGAACCAGACGATCACACCCAGCGGCGGCTCAGGCGTATCGCCCTATACCTTCAGCATCAGCGCGGGTACCTTGCCGGCCGGCCTGAGCCTGCCCACCACGACCGGCGTGCTGTCCGGCACGCCGACGGCCG
>Ga0302228_10001284_pt1 | contig 18651 bp, 15 predicted proteins | sample II_Palsa_N1_2_FD_193519 | JGI IMG/M metagenome (GOLD analysis project Ga0302228, IMG submission 193519) | Peat permafrost microbial communities from Stordalen Mire near Abisko, Sweden - II_Palsa_N1_2 | ecosystem: Environmental > Terrestrial > Soil > Palsa > Peat permafrost | place: Sweden...
TGAGGACCCCAAGCCACCGAGGGCAGCTCCGACGGACAAGCCCGTTGTTGCGGCAATCGTGGCGGGTGCGCGTGCATGATCGGGTGCACTGTCTGCTGCAATCGAAATGGCGGCCGGGACGACCATGCCGAGGCAGACCGTCGTGAGAAACCGGATCAAGGAAAGGACTGCGATCCCCGACGACATAACCGTGAGCAGAGAGAACCCACCGAACGCCAGCATGGCCAGCGCAATCACCGTGCGCCGCGGCACCGCTCGTACCAACGCGCCGCTGGCGAGATACCCCAGCACGGCACCTGCGCTCGTTGCCACGAAGGCGGGCGTCATTGCCGCATGACCTAGATGCCATAGTCGCGTCAGCGACGGTGCCACGTAAGCGATGGCTGCGGTATCGAACCCATCGACGGCAATGACACAGAAGCATACAGCGCAGATGAGCCACATGTTGAGTGAGATTTGAGCGCCGACAGGGTTATCCAGTTCGCTGATCGTTTTCATATTGGACCCAGGCTCGCCGTACCGCCAGCCACGGTCTCGATCACCTCGCCGAAGCGCATGATCCCCTGCGCCTGTGAGCGCCGATAGACGGGCCAATGCGGCAGGTGGCCGCCATTCGGATCGCCCGACTCGACAAAGTTCAGCACGTACTCCTGAATGCAGGCCGACAGCGAGCGGGCTGCGGTCAGGTCGATGCCGTCCAGCATCGGTGCGTCGAACCAGTCTTCGAAGTTGCCGAATACGAATGGCAGTTCGAAGCAATGACCTGCCCCGACGTCTGCCTGAGGCGACGGGAAGTCGAACTGATAGGCGAAGACCTTGCTGCCTGCTGCTTCCATCTCCGTGGCGAACTGGAGTGCAGGAAGCTTGAACAGCGTGTCCGAACCGAGATCGACTAGGGTTGTATACGGTCGGCCATTGAGCCGGCGCCTGAGTGCCCGCCTGTAGAGCGACTCGCCTTGCTCTCCGAATTCTTCGCTATATTTCTTCAAGGCCTGCTCTTCTGTCGCGCGGACTATTGCAGGGTTACTCGCGAAGAAGCTACCCATTTCTTCCCGGGTCCAACCGATCATCAGCGGTTTGCCTTCAAAATTCTCGAGGACTTGCGCACCCGGGTTCGCCGGCACCTCGTTGTCGCAGACGCTTCGAAACAGCACGGGCACTTCTGCAAACCCGTTTTGCGAGCGCAACATCGAGGTCTGCAATTCCAGAATGCGTCCCACGGGCATCGTTCGCAGCGCGTCGCCGGATGAGTCGATTCCCGCCATCGAACAAAACTGTTCGCCCATCTTCTGAGCAGCTTCAGGCGTCGTCGGCGGCAGACCCGGATAACTGAACATGATGCCGCCTTTGATCAGCGCACTCGTCGGCTTCATCGCAGCGAGCAGTTGCGTGAACCAGGCGCCTGCCGACTGTCCAGCCGATACGATCGACTCCGGATCGCCACCCAGGCTGCCGATGTTCGCTTCGACCCACTGCAAGGCCATCTGGAGATCGCTAACGGCAAGGTTGCCGTCGGAAATCCCCTCCATGAAGAGATTGCCAAGCAGTCCGAGCCGATAGTTCATGGTCACCACAACGGCGCGTCCGGTTCTTGCAAGCCGGTCGCCGAAGTAGCACGGCAGCGAGCCTCCCCCCGTCAGGAAGCCACCCCCGTGAATCCAGAAGATGACCGGCAGCTTGCCGGAAAGTGAGGGCGTAAAAACGTTAAGACGAAAGGCGTCCTCCGACATGTCCGCGCCGCTGGCCGTTGGGCCCATCACGAAGTCGAGGCGGCTTGGCAGTTGCGGAAAGACCGGTCCAGGCCGTGTGCAGTCGCGCTCGCCGGACCATGCGGATGGCGCCAGCGCAGGGAGAAACCGGCCCGCGTCGGCAGCATAGGGAATATCGAAGAAGGTGTGGACGCCTTCGTCCAGCACGCCCTTAAGAACACCTTGTGCGCAATGTGTAATGGTTGTCTTCGTCATCGATCAGTCTCGCTTGTCTTCATGTGACTGCAAGGCACGTTGCGAACGGGTTTGCAGCCGGGGTATGCTGTCGTGCATCGACTGCGATGTTGGCGCGCTTGCCGCGAAAACAAAACGGAAAATTTCGCTACTGCCCTTGAAGAAAATTCATGAGCCACCCACTATGACTTCCTTGCAACAGCGTCTGAAGCTGCGTCATATTTCGGTGGTGCTCGAAATAGCGCGATGCGGGAGTCTGCAGAAGGCAGCAGAGGCGCTCATCGTGAGTCACTCGGCAATATCGAAGGCGTTGGCGGAGGTTGAGACAATCGCGGGCGCGCAGTTGTTCGAGCGCACGTCGTCAGGCATGCGTCCGACGATTCTTGGAGAAGCCCTTGTGCGCCACGGCTACCTGATCGCCAGCGACGTGCAACGGGCCGAAGCGGAACTCGACGCGCTCCGCGGCGGCGACATGGGAACATTGTCGATTGGCGTGTTCTTCCCGCTCAACTGGTGGGAAGTCCTCGCCGATTGCGTCGCGGAATTCCGCACGAGATCGCCCAGGATACGCCTGAACGTTCGTGAGGATTCGATGGAATCCCTTCTCGAGCGTCTGGATCAGGATCTGGTGGACATCGTCATCGGGCGTCTCGCGAGCGGCTACGGCGGCAATCAGCACTCGCAAGTGCCGCTTCGCGAAGACCATCCACTATTTGTCGCCCGTCAGGGGCACCCGCTCACACAGAAACCGGTCACGCTCGAAGACCTGTTGGGCTTCCCCTGGGTCTTACCCGAACAACCCAATGTCATCAGGCAGCAACTGGAGTTCGCCGTGCGCGACATGGGTCTGCGCTTCGGAATGGATATTGTCTCTTCACAGTCTTCGCCGTTGACGTTTCGTCTGGCAAGCAAGAGCGATGCGCTCGTGCTCGCGTCGCAATGCATCGCCGAAGAGTTGCACGCCCTGTATCGACTCCAACCCGTGCTCTGTGAGTTACCGCTTCATCTCGGCCCGCTCGTCGCCGTCACGCGCAGCGACAAGCCGCTCAGCAAGGCCGCGTCCGCGTTCCTCGAGCAACTGAAAAGCATGATTGACGCGCGCTGAACGCACGCTATCACAGGAGCGAGCGCAGCGAGACAGATGCGTCGGCGAGCCGCGCCTCGTCGATTGCCGCGTTGCTCGCGATCAGGCGCCTGCATGCGCCGATATCCCGCCCGGAATTGACGGAAATCGCGGCACGCATACGTCCGCTTTCGTCCAGCGCCATGACGCAGAACGAGCCGGTAGCGAGATCTCCGCGCGTCACGAGACGATGTTGCGCCTCGATGACGCCCAGCGTCTGGACATTGCAGTCGAACTGATCCGACCATAGCCACGGCAATTCCGCGTAGATCGCGTCGCCTCCCAGCATGTTTTCCGCAGCAACGACGGGCTGGTTCTCGGCCACCTGCCACGATTCGATCCGGATGCTGCGCCCAAGCAACGGACTGGCGTGCATCGTGACTTCGCCTGCGGCGAAGATCGCCGGGTCTTTGGTGCGGCACTGTTCATCGACCACGATGCCGTTGCGCACCTCAAGCCCGCAGGCTTCAGCGAGCTCGACGTTAGGCACGACGCCAATGCCAATGACGATGACATCCACCACCACGGCCCCGGCATCGGTCTCGATCGATGCATGTCCGTTCCCGTAGGTAATCGCATGCGGCATCGTGCCGAGACGCAGCTCTACGCCATTTCGCTCATGCAGCGCGGCGATCTGTTGCGCTACACGAGCCGGCAGCGCACGCTGCAGCAACGCGGGTGCAGGCTCGATCACAATCGCCTTGCAGCCGGCCTGAGTCGCGGCGGCAGCGACTTCGAGCCCGATGAAGCCGCCACCGAGGATCGCGACGCGCCTGCCCGGTGCGAGGACGGCACGCAATGCTCGCGTATCGGCAAGCGTGCGCACATAGTGCAGTGGTACACGCGGGTCCACCGGGCCGTCGAAGCGGCGCACGCGCGAACCCGTAGCCAGAAGCAGTCTGTCGTAGCCGATCTCGCTCCCGTCGTGCAGCCGCACGCAGGCACGTCGGCGATCGACTTCGGTCACCGTCGCGGACAAACGCAAATCGATACGCTGCGCCGCATACCAGTCATGCTGCCGGATAAAAGCCTTCCGTTCGCCGTCCTCGGACATCAGCGCGTCTTTCGATAGCACGGGGCGGTCGTACGGCGCATGCGGCTCTTCGCCGATCATCACGATTTCCACGTCGGCATCCAGCGCGCGCAGCGTCTCCGCCGCGCGCCGCGCCGCGTGACCGCCGCCCACAATCACATGTCGTTCATTGGACATTGACTTCCACCCGCGCGTCGACGATCCGGATTGGAAACGCACGCACTGCTTCCGTAATGGGCGCACAACGCGGCGCACCCGTGCGGATATCGATAAGACCCTGATGCAGCGGACATTCCACGCAACCGTCTTCCACGAAGCCCTCGGACAAACGTGCATGGCCGTGGGTGCATAGATCGTTCAATGCAAACACTTCGTCGCCGACGCGAAACACGGCGATCTGACGATCGCCTGCTATGACAGCCGCGGGTTCCCCTTCAGTAAAGTCATCAAGTGTGCCGATGCTCTGCCAGTTATCGATCGTCTGTTCCATGTTCTCTCCTCAGATTGGCGTCGCCAGCAGCGTCTGCACGCGCGACGTGTCGTATATCACCCGTTTGCTGCGATAACGCAGCCCATCTGGCGTGCGCACGATACGGTCGTAATACTTGCCCGCCTGATACACGTTCGACTCGCCGTTCGAGCGCGTCTGCACCACGACATAGCTGCTCTCGGTTTCAATCACCCCGTCCTGCTCGCTCGTGATGGTCAGACCCGAGGTCATATGGCGGTAGGTGTGCTCCTCGAAGATGTTGGCGTGGCGCAACGAGACAACGCGATCGCGCAGCATCTTCTGGTTCGTGCAGTAAATCACGCCGATCGGCAGCCCCATGTCCGCGTTTTCTTTCGGCACGATCTCGTACAGGCAATCTTCGGTAAAAAGCATCGGCCATGCTTCAAGCCGGTCGTTGTCGAGATTGCTGATGTACTGGTTCTGCAGCATGTTCACTTCGAACCAAAGCTTCATCTGATCCATTTCGGTGTCCTTTTATTCAATAGCCCATCAGCTTCTGATAACCGACCCAGAAGCGCCGAATCAGGCTTTCCGTGATCACCGTATCCTGCTGGTTCGGGTTGCTGCGCGACATCTCGATCACCGACGCCGCGTCCGCATCGCGCACCGTGCCGCGTTGCACGAGTTCGGTGGCTTCGGTGTCTTCCATCGAGATATAGCCCGCCGGCCCGACCAGGTTGGCCTGCTTGATGCGCAACTCGCGCAGTTCAGGCGTATCGTCGGCATAGCCAAAGAAGTGGAAGATCAGTTCGAAGTTGTCCGGGCCTTTGGCCAGCAACTGACGCGCGACAAGCGTGTTGTGAATCTGCTGAATTACCAGTTGCGGAAAGATTGGCTGAATATGATTGGTGGTGTCCTCGTCGTATTCGGACACGAGACCCAGGATCGAATCGTCTTCGAGTGCGAAGCCTTCATCGAACGAACGGATCTGTTGCTGTTTGTAGGCGGCCGACGTGTCTTCGCCGGTCTTCGTCACGGTGATAATGCTGTGCAGGCCGTGCGTCGCATCGGGGATCGAGCGTGCCTTCATGCCGACGCGGAAAATGTTGAAGGTCGTATGGAACAGATGCAGCATGCTGGCGTGATACGGATCCTTAACGTTCTCCATATACAGCTTCCAGTTGGAGTTCGAGTATTGCCGTGTGCAGCCGAGATACTCGATCGGCTTGTGAAAGATGCGGTCGATCCACGGCCGCATCTCCGCGCCGAGGTATTCGGGCAGCGGCGCAACCGCGTCGCTGAAACTGGCGAACACGAGGCCGCGATAGCTCTCGACGCGCAGCTTGCGCAGGCTGTGCTGCTTCGGGTCAAAGTCGGGCGGCATACCGGTCATGCCCTTCTGGCCGCGCCGGAACGGCACGCCTAGCAGATTGCCGCTGTTATCGAAACTCCACTGGTGATACACGCACGTATGCGAAGTGGCGTTGCCGCGCGCCTTGCGGCACACCGATGCGCCGCGATGCGCGCAACGGTTGACCCAGGCGGAGAGCGAACCGTCTTCAGTGCGTGTGACGACAACGGGCGTATCGCCGACAAACGTGCTCTTGAAGTCGCCGGCATGCGGAATTTCCGCTTCGAGCGCGATGAAGTTCCATGTAGGACCCCGAAAGATGCGTTCCTGCTCACGCTCGAATACGGCCTGCGAGCTGAATACCTTATAGGGCACGCGTGAACCGTCATCGCGAGGGAACTGCACCATGTCGCTGTCCAGCGTATTCCTGAAGGTCACAGGCGATTCGACCGTTTCCATGCTATTTTCTCCGCATTGTGGGGGTGCGTTGCGGCAACGGAATCGTTGCTGCATTGCGGAGTTATTTTTGGAGGCGGAAAATCCTGGGTCTATCCGTTTCTGGCCGGACGCGCCCGCGATATCCAGTTCCGGCAGCTTTATAAACGATGGGCAGGTGCTTTGCGTCCGCTCGGGCGCGCTGAAACAATCATGAGATCCGATCCCCGACTTCCCGCATTGCGGCGCCACCGGCTGTTCGAATCAGCCGACCTCGACGAGACCCGTGAACTGATTTCACAGGTCATGCAGCCGCATTCGCTGCTTCCGCAAGGCAATGTGCACGGGCGTTCTCACATGGATTTCGTGCGGGTAGGCAAACTCGGCATTGGCACGATTCACTTCGGCGGCGCCATACAGGTGGATGTCGAAGCGGTCGACGGATACTTTCTGATGATGTTTTGCGTGGCCGGCCATGCGGAAGTCCGCGCGGCGGGCAGGAAGATCGTCGTGGACGACCAGCGCGCCGTCATTCGCGCCCCCGGGGAATCGTTTAGCGCCCTGCTCTCGCCCGATTGCGAGCAGTTGATCATGCGGATCGACCCTGCCTCGCTCACCGACGACACGGCTTCCCTGATCGGCGCGGAAACGTCCGTATCGCTGGCAAGCGGTCCGATGCGCGCGTGGAAAGAACAATTGAAACTGGTCGCCAGTTCGGGCGATCTGCTGAATATTGCCGCCCACAACCCGACCGTAGGGGCAAACGTCGAATCCTTGCTGATCGGTCTCCTGTGCGGTCATGAGTCGGGGCACGGCGGATCGCCCCAACCGGCCATCGCTCCTCGGTTCGTTCGGCGGGCCGAAGAGTTCATGGCCGCCAACCTGGCCGCGCCCATCCAGTTACCTGAAATTGCAGGCGCCGCGGGCGTGCCGGTGAGAACGCTTTCCGAGGGGTTTCTACGCTTTCGTCATACCAGCCCGATCAACCTGTTGCGACAGATGCGTCTTGAACGCGCCCGTCAAATCATTCGTGAAAGCGCGGCCGAACTGCGCGTCGCGACAATCGCGCTGGATTGCGGCTTTACCCACCTCGGCCGGTTTGCGCAAGGCTATCGTGAACGCTTTGGCGAACTGCCGTCGGAAACGCCGCGGCGCGGTCAGCTTCGCTGACGACGCGGGCATCGACGCCCCTGTTGGTATCGTGGCCGCATTCACCGGCGTTTGTCTTCTTTTCGAATCCCTTGAATTCCGGCGGAAAGTGGGCGATCGGGTCTCGGCTGTTTGCGCGGTTGCTTCCGAACTGTATTTACGCCTTCCAGCCTCCACCCAGAGCCTTATATAACGTGATCAGATTGCCCAGTTCTGCAAACCGGTCGTTGACCAGTTGCTGCCTTGCCGTATACAGCGTGCGTTCGGCATCCAGCAGGACCAGAAAACTATCGGTCCCCGTGCGATAACGAGCCTGCGCCAGATCGTCGTAATGCGTCGAAGCCGACACGTACTCGCGATCCGCCGCCACCTGATCGACATAGGTGGCGCGCCCGGCCAGCGCGTTCGCCACTTCCTTGAACGCGGTCTGAATCGCCTTTTCGTAATTGGCGACTTCTATCTGAGTCTCTATCTTCGCGGCGTCGAGCGTAGCCCGATTGTTCCCGTAGTCGAAGATGGGCAGCGTCACGGTAGGCGCGAAGGTCCATGCGCCGGTCGCTGCCTTGAACAGGCCCGACAGTGCGGTGCTGGACGTGCCCGCCGCCGTCGTCAGCTGGATGGATGGAAAGAAGGCCGCGCGGGCCGCCCCTACGTTCGCGTTGGCGGCCTTCAGCGTATGTTCCGCCTCGACGATGTCGGGGCGCCGGGTCAGAAGATCGGACGGCACACCGGCGTTCACCGGCGGCAATTGAGAGGCCTCCAGGGCATCGCCGCGAAGCAGTCCGTCGGGAATCGGGCAGCCGATCACCGCCACCAGATTGTTGAAGTCCTGCGCCACCGCACGCTGGTCGGCGATCAGGCTCGAGCGCACGCTCGCATATTCGGATTCGGCCTGCCGCACATCCTGCATTGAGGCCGTGCCGATCCGCTCGCTTTGCAGATTCACCTGATAGGTTTGCCGGTCGGCTTCGGCCGTCGCTGTCGCCACTTCAAGCAGAGATTGATCGGTCAGCCACTGGAAATAATCGGTCGCGACGGTCGCGATCAGGCTGATGCGCGTGCTGGTCTGCGAGGCGTCGGTCGCCAGATATTGCTCGAGCGCCTGATGCTTGAGGCTGCGCAGACGCCCGAAGAAATCGACCTCCCACGAGGTCTCGCCAAGCGTCACGCTGCTTTCCTTCGTGGTTACGCCGATCTCGCGATAGTTGTCCACCGCTCCTGTAGCGTCGATTGTCGGCAGGAGTGCAGAACGCGCAATGCGGTATTGCGCCTCGTATTGGGCCACCTTCAGCGCAGCCACGCGCATGTCCCGATTGTTTTCAAGTGCCAGCGCGATCAGCTTCTGCAGCGCGGGATCCTGGAAAAAGGTGCGCCAATCCACGTCCGCTGCGAGCGGCGCGGGGGATTCCGCAGCCGCAGCGGACCCAGAGACGGATGCACCGGTCTCTACGCCCGCCGCGTCTGTCCAGGCCGCCGCCACGGGTGAAGGCGGGCGGCTGTAGTCAGGCTCCAGGGTACAGGCGCACAGGCTGATGACACATAACAGGCTGCCAAGAATATGCCGCTTCATTGCTCGGTCTCCGCCGTGTTCGTCGTATCGGGATGCAACTTGCGCTCCTTGAATACCTTGCGCACCAGAATAAAGAAGAGCGGCACGTAAAAGACCGCCAGCAGCGTTGCGCCGAGCATGCCGCCCGTCACCGCCGTGCCGATTGCACGCCGACTCTCGGCGCCGGCGCCGCCGCTGAAAACGAGCGGCAATACGCCGAACACGAACGCGATCGAGGTCATCAGGATGGGCTTGACCCGCAAGCGCGCCGCCTCGATTGCCGCATCCATCAGATCGCGGCCCTGTTCATGCAACTCCTTGGCGAATTCGATGATCAGAATCGCATTCTTGGTGGCAAGGCCGATCGTCGTGAGCAGTCCTACCTTGAAGTAAATATCGTTGGGCATGCCTCGCAGCGTCACGGCAAGCACCGCGCCCAATGCGCCGAGCGGCACCACCAGCAGCACCGCGAATGGCATGCCCCAGCTTTCATAGAGGCCAGCCAGACACAGGAACACGATCACGATGGAGATGCCGTAGAGATACAGCGACTGCGAGTTGGACAGAACCTCCTGATAGGATTGGCCGGTCCATTCCACGGAAAACCCTTTGGGCAGTTGCGTGGCGATTTTCCCGATCGCCTTCATCGCGTCGCCGGTACTTGCGCCCGGCCCCGTCTGCGCGGTCATTTCCATGGCCAGCATATGGTTGTAACGCTCGATCTGCGGCGATCCGAAAGTCCAGCGGGTGGTCGAGAAGGCAGAAAACGGCACCATCTGGCCATCGAAATTGCTCGGTCCGGAACCGGACACCAAAACGGCTCCGTCTGCCGCGGCGGTGCGCACATACCATTGTCCGATATCGTCCGGCATCATCCGGTACGGTGCATCGGCCTGCACGAATACGCGCTGGATTCGCCCCGTGTCGACGTAGTTGTTGACGTAGGCCGAACCGAAGGCGATTTCCAGCGTGTTGTTAATGTCGGCGATCGACAGGCCAAGCGCGCTGGCCTTCTCACGATCGATATCGACATGAAACTGCGGCGTGTCGTCCAGTCCGGCCGGATGCGTCATCGCCAGCGCGGAATTTTTCGCGGCAAGACCCATCAGCATGTTGCGGGCCTGAAGCAGCCGCTCGTGTCCCAGCCCCGCCCGATCCTCGACCTCGAAATCGAGGCCGCTCTGGTTGCCGAGGCTAGGAATCGCCGGCAGGTTCACAGCGAATACCTGTGCGTCGCGTAGAGAGGCGAAGTGGGCGTTCGCGCGGTTAAGGATCGCATGCGCCTGCTGATCGGCACCGCTACGCTGACTCCAGTCCTTCAGGCTGACAAACAGGATCGCATTGTTCTGGCCTTGTCCATTGAAGCTGAATCCATCGATCGCCAGCACCTTGTCGGTGCCTGGTTCATGATGCAGAAAGTAGTCCTCAGCCAGCCTGACCGTGCGGTCCGTCACGGACAGCGGTGTGCCGACCGGCGTCGACACCAGCACCACCACGACACCTTGATCCTCGTCGGGCAGATAGGACGTGGGCAGCCCGCTCATCAACCAGACGAGCGCCGCGACGATCACGACGAAAAGAAGCAGGAAGCGCAGCGGGCGCGCGAGAAAGGCAGCCAGCCAGCCCCGGTAACGCTCGATGCTGCGCTCGATAAAGCGGGCAATCCACCCGCTGTGGGCAGCATCGTCGGCGCTGACCGGTTTGAGCAACGTGGCGCATAAGGCCGGCGTCAGGGTGAGCGCCAGCAGCAACGAGAGCACCATCGCCGCTACGATCGTGACGGAGAACTGACGATAAATACCTCCAGTCGCCCCGGAGAAAAAGGCCATCGGAATAAACACCGCGGTCAGTACGGTCGTGATCCCCACCAGCGCGCCGGTGATCTGCTTCATGGCCTTGCGTGTCGCTTCGCGCGGCCCCAGCCCTTCCTCACGCATCATCCGGTCGACGTTCTCGACCACCACGATGGCGTCGTCGACCAGCAGGCCGATCGCAAGCACCACGGCGAACATCGACAGCACGTTGAGCGACATGCCGGCGATCCAAAGCACGATGCAAGTGCCAAGCAGCGCAATCGGAATCACCACGGCCGGAATCAGCGTGGTGCGCACGCTGCGCAGGAAAACCAGCATGACGAGAAACACGAGGACCACCGATTCGATCAGGGTCTTCATGACATCCACAATCGAGATCTTCACGAACGGTGTCGTGTCGAACGGGTAGTCGACGTCGACGTCCGCGGGTAGTTGTGGTTTCAGCTCGTCCACGCGTGCGCGCACGGCCGTCGCCACCGCCATCGCGTTGGCGCCCGTGGCCAGCTCGATGGCAAGCGCTGCGGCCGGCCTGCCGCCCATGCGGGACACGATGTCGTAGGTGTCGCCGCCAACCTCGACGCGGGCGACGTCCTTCAACCGCACCTTTGCCCCGCTGGTATTCACGCGCAGCAGGATGTCGCCGAACTGATCAGCAGTCCGCATCAGGCTCGAAGCGGTGATCGTCGCATTGATCGCCTGGGACGCGGTTGCCGGCGTCCCGCCCAGTTCGCCGACCGACGTCTCGACGTTCTGGTTGGCAATTGCGGTCGTCACGTCGCTCGCAGTCAGACCGAAGCTATGCAGCTTGATCGGGTTCAGCCAGATGCGCATCGCGTGCTGCGGCGAGAACAGGTTCACGCCGCCAACGCCGTTGATTTCGGTGATGGGGTCCTGCAACTGGCTGGCCAGCAGATTGCCGAGTTCGATCGAGTTCAGCCGTCCGCTTCGCGAAGACAGCGACACCACCATCAGGAAACTGCTGCTCGCCTTGGAAATGTTGATGCCCTGCTGCTCGACCACCAGCGGCAGCAACGCGGACACCTGGCTCACCTTGTTTTGCACCTGCATCTGCGCGATGTCGGGGTTGGCCCCTGGATCGAGCGTCAGCGAAATCGTGGCCTGGCCAGCATTGCTGCTGGTGGACGACATATAGAGCAGATGGTCGATGCCGCTAAGACTCTGCTCGATCACCTGCGTGACGTTGGCGGCCACGGTGTCGGCCGAAGCGCCCGGATAGGTCGCCACGATCTGGATCACGGGAGGCGCGACCGACGGATATTGCTCGATCGGCATCGTGCGCAGCGCCAGCACGCCAGCGATCATGATGACGAACGCGATGACCCAGGCCAGTACCGGCCTATCGATGAAAAAACGTGCCATTTCGTCCCCGCTTAACTGTGTACGGCCGCACTGCTAGCCGCGGGAGCGTTGGACGCCTGAGTGTCGGTCACCTTGACCGGCGCGCCATCCTGAAGCTGGCTGGCGCCGCTAACCACGACGCGATCGCCGGCCTTCAGGCCCTGCGAAACGATCCACCGGTCGCCGTAGGCCGTATCGGCCTTGACGGGCGCCTCATAGGCCTTCCCATCAGGGCCGGCCACCCAGACCGTCGCCCGGCCGTCCGCAGTCCGCGTGACGGCCAGTTGCGGAACCAGCATCGCCTGTTCGTCGACACCCTCTTCCAGCTCGGCCCGCACGAACATGCCGGGCAGCAGTTCATGCTCCGGATTGGGCACGACCACACGCAGAGTGACCGATCCGGTGGTCTGGTCGACGGTGATGTCCGAGAAGGCCAAGGTCCCGGGCTGCGGATAATCCGAGCCGTCCTCCATGACGATGTGCACGGTTGCGCCCTGGTTACCCGCCTGCTTCAGACGGCCCGCATTGAATTCCTTTCGGAGTCTTAACCAGTCGACGCTGGGACGGGTCACGTCGAGATACATGCGGTCAATGGTCTGGACCGTGGCGAGCGCCGTGGTCTGCTCTGCCGTGACGAGTGCGCCGGCGGTCACGCTGGACACGCCGATCTGCCCCGAGATCGGACTTGTGATGCGCGTATAGCCGAGATTGATGCGCGCGGATTCGAGCGAGGCCCGATCAGCCAGCACGTCAGCCTGATCTTCGTTGACGACGGCGATGGCGTCGTCGTAATCCTGCTTGCTGACGCCGTTAATCTTGACCAGCTCCGCAAAGCGGCTCGACTTCGCCTTCGCGTCCGACAGCGTGGCCTCGGCCTTCGCCAGTACGCCCCGTGCCTGATCGTAGGTGGCCTGGTACATCGCCGGATCGATCTGATAGAGCGGCTGGCCGGCCGATACGTCGGCACCTTCAGTAAACAGACGCTTTTGCACGATGCCGGAAATTTGCGGACGCACGTCGGCCACATTGAGGGCAGACAGGCGTCCTGACAACTCGGTCCGCTCGATGATCTTTTGCGGCGTCATGACCAGCACACCGACTTCGGTTGCAGATACGGCGTCACCCGGACCGCCGGCCTGATGTTTGGCGCAGCCACTGAGCGCCACCATAAGGAGCATCACAGCGAGACATGAACATGGGCGCATCGAAAGTCGCCCGTGCTTGTCGGAACACGCGAAAAGAGCCATATCACCTGCTCGTTTTTTACTTTTTTGATTGAATGAAAAACGACCCAATCCCAATACCCAGGATCCCTTAACCGTTCTCCGCTACCCCGCCGCTTACTACCCCAGAACGCCGTTAACCTCGTCGACAAAACTGCGCCACTCCGCCTCCATTGCGAGCAATCGGCGACGGCCGATGCCGGTCAGCGAGTAATACTTGCGCGGCGGTCCCGAGGCTGATTCGACCGTATAGGTCGATACCCACGCCTCAGCCTGCAGACGCCGCATCAACGGATAGATCGTGCCCTCGCCCACCTCCATCGCGACCGAGAGCGTCGATGCCAGTTCATAGGCGTAACTATCCCCGCGGGCCAAAACAGCCAGCACGCACATATCGAGCGCCCCTTTCTTCAGCTGCGTTTTCATCTATGTCCGGAGGAATAATGCATAACAAGGAACCTTGCTATGCATAATACATGAGCCGGGCCGAAACGCCTGTTGCAACTGGGCGTGACAGTATCAGCCTCTATTTGTTTATGCAAGGTACCGATCAAAAATCACGCCTACGGTATGCTTACGCAAGATTAATACAAGCTTTAAGCGACGGCATATCAGCTCATCTTCGTCCCAGGATGGTTGGGGACGCTACACATCCCACCCGAAAGTTTTTCTATTTCCTAAGGCAAGATTTGCTCGATAGTCGATGAACGGCAGAGACGTCATACTCCGTCGTCAAAACATGCCCCACTCAAGGACCAGGCAAATGAATCGACGAGCCGTAAGCCTCATGACGATCACCGCTCTTGCATGCACGATCGCGACCGCCAGCCACGCAGCGGACGATCCGAAAGACAGAATAAAAAGCGCGGTCGATCGCGCCATGACGCCCGTCATCGCGCACAACGGCATTCGCGGCATGGCGGTCGGCATCGTCGACGGCGATGAGCACTACGTGTTCAACTATGGCGTGGCCTCGACGGAGACAGGAAAACCGGTGACGAACGAAACATTGTTCGAACTCGGTTCCGTCAGCAAGACTTTCACGGCGACATTGGCGTCGTATGCGCAGGTTCGCGGCTATCTGTCTTTGTCGGACCCGACGAGCAGGTTCCTGCCGTCGCTGCAGAAGAGCCCCTTCGGCAACGTGACGCTCCTCAATCTGGGCACGCACACTCCCGGCGGCCTCCCCTTGCAGGTGCCCGACAACATCAGCAACAATAAACAGCTGATGCAATACTTCAAGGCGTGGCAGCCAACCTATGCGCCTGGGACCTATCGGACTTACGCCAATCCCAGCATCGGAACACTCGGTTTGATCACCGCGAAAAGCATGGGTCAGGATTTTGACGGGCTAATGGAAGGTCAACTGTTTCCCGCGCTCGGCATGAAAAACACATACATCAAGGTACCGGCGGCGAAAGTGCCCGACTACGCGCAAGGCTATACAAAAGATGGCGCGCCGATCAGGATGGCGCCGGGCGTGCTGTCTTCTGAGGCATACGGTATCAAGACGACTGCCGCAGACATGAATCGCTTTGTCGAAGCCAACATGAATCTGATCCGGGTGGACGAAAAACTGCAGCGCGCGATCGGCAATACGCACATCGGCTACTTCAAGGCAGGACCGATGACGCAGGACCTGATCTGGGAACAGTATCCGTATCCGGTCACGCTCGAGTCGCTTCTGGCCGGCAACTCGCCGCAGATGATCTTTAACGCAACACCGGTCACCGAAATAAAGCCGCCGCAAGATCCACAAGACGATGTCTGGATCAACAAAACCGGCTCGACGAATGGCTTTGGCGCGTACATTGCCTTCATTCCGCAGAAGCGGCTGGGGATCGTGATTCTCGCCAACAAGAACTTCCCCATCGATGAACGAGTCACCGCTGCATACCGGATTCTCACGTCTCTGGAAAACAGCGCGCCTTGAGGGCTGTGGCTGTGGCCTTCTCATCCCAGCGAGACACCATGAATTTACCCATACCATTCAAGACGGCCGAGTTGACCATGTGGCGACTTGTGCAGCGCTACACAGGTCGGGTGGGATATCAGCGCGGCGTGAAATCCGAAGGGCTATCGCTGACTCCTCCAGTCATCGACTGCTCGGGATGGACCACCCTGCTTCTAACACAGGCCATGCAGGCGGAAAACGAGGCGGCGGCCCGGGCAGTGTTCGGCGCAGACGACATGCTCGCGTTGCACGCCTGGTCGGATCGGATCATTGAGGAGATTGGGGCACGCACGGGGTTCATTCTTGAGGCGCGCAAGATCACAGCCAACACCTTCCCTCAATACGCCACTATAGGGCTGAAAATGGGCGAGCCCGCCTGGGCGAACAACCATCCCCGTTCGCGCGGAATCACTCACATTGTTCAGGTGGTGTGCAGCCCGGAGGACGGCGCGCAGTTCGTTTCGGAGTCCTACGGCGGCTCTGTCTCTCCGGGGATAAGCCTTACTCCGCTGACAGAGTGGCTTGCCTCAGAAAACCATCTCAGGGCGGGTGAAGTGTGGGTTGTCGACCCTTTCCGGCTGGCGTCAGACGCTCAGGGCTGAAAGACGGCGAGATTGTCCGTCAACCACTCAGTCAACGATCGCGGCGCTTTTCCCGTGAGTTCCTCGACCGTCGACGTCGTCTCTCCCAGCGCGGAGTCGCGGAACACCTGGTCAAGGCCCATCAGCAGATCGATGACAAAAGGAGGATGCCCGGCGGCGAGCAAGACCTCTCGTTGTTGTGCAGGACTGCGATTAATGTAGGTAACCGGTCTATCGAGCAGGCGCGACAACGCCTCGGCAACCTGCGCCATCGTCCATGCGCGAGGACCGGTCAGGTGGTACGCCCGTTGCGATTCGGGCTGGATATCTTCCAGCAGCGCAACGCGTGCTACGTCGGCTATATCGCGTGTGTCGATGAAATTTGCGCGTCCTTCCCCTGCCGCGCCACCCCACGAACCAGCTGCCACATCCGCGCCTGCACGCTTGAGAAGATAAGCGAAAGCACTGGGTCGCAAAACGGTAGACGCCACCGGTTGATGTGCCAGATGCGCCTCGATTTGCATATGCCAGGCAAACGGAATCAGTCGGCTAGCAGGCCCCAAGGCGGACAGCTTGACGACCTGCCGGACACCCGCAGCAACGGCGGCATCGATCAATGCAATCTCGTTGTCGACCTGCCGGCCCGAGGTGCCTTGCGAGATAAACAACCGGTCGACGCCGCGCAACGCGTCCCGGAGGGTGTTCGGGCGTTCAAAGTCGACGCCGGCCACCGCCACACCGGCAGGTAGTCGTGCGGCATCAGGCTGGCGCGTCAGCGCCACGAGTTCAACCGGATCAGCGCCGAGCAGCGTGGTCAACGCCGAGCCAACGCGACCTGTGGCCCCGGCAATGGCGATCCGTGGCTTCTGTGTATTCGAGACTGGATGACTGGACATATCGGTGCCTTTCAGAGGTATCATGGAACGAACGATCCCAATATCTTGGAACGATCGTTCTCATATTGGAATGATCGTTCCTGATTGTCAATCTGTTTTGTCAACGAGGACCGAGTGAGCGGAAAACCGCAATATGACGAAGCCGCGGTCATCGACGCGGCACTGGAAGTTTTCTGGCGCCACGGGTACGCGGCTGCCTCGATCAATGATCTTTCGGAAGCGACGGGTTTGTCCCGTTCGAGCCTTTATCAACGCTTCCAGGACAAGGACGGCCTGTTCCAGGTGGTGCTCGCGACCTACACGGACCGGGTGCTAAGGAGGATGAATTCGACCGAGGGCAGCACAGGACGCGCGCGCCTCGAAGCATTGCTGCGCGGACTCCTGCCGGGCGTCCGGCAACGCCCTCCCGGCTGTTTGCTGGCGAGGAGTTGCGCCGAGCTCGTCGACCTGTCCGAAGCAGGACAGCAGGCAGCCCTCGTCGGCGTGAACGGGCAGCGCGAGACGCTGGCGAATCTGTTGCGCGACGCGATTGTGAACGGCGAATTACCCGCCGATGCCGATGTCGATGCCCTGGCCTGGCACTTTCTCGGCGTTTCCCAGGCAGTACTTAACCTGCCTCAGGCGGGCGCGAGTGCAGACGCCTTGGGCCGTATGATCGAGCTCGCCATGTTGGCGTGGCCGAGCACGCGCGTCGCCAGCAAGCGAGCCGGACCTCAAGGCCAAAACAAGCCTCGAACACCGCCTCGCCGACCCAATTGAACGCAGTGCAATACAGCGTAAAAGCCGGCCACCTGTATGCCTCGCAGCACACGGGTGGCCGTCGCCTTTACTACGCTAGTTCACGATCGGACGTGGCGCCCTGCGCCGGATCGCTGATGCCTGCGGCGGCGCTCTGGCGAGCGAGGCCGCTACCCATCGCCGGATCGCTGATGCTCGGCCGGCCGGTCTCGACACGTCCCGCGAAGCGCCGCGTGAAACCGGACGCGGTGGCCGTGAAGTCGTACCAGCTGCCGATTGCCGCCATTTCCCAGCGCTGCACGGCCGACCGGCGGGGCGGCACGAATAGCGTCTGCGGACGCAGGAACGCGCTCGCATAGGCATTCGCCGCTAGCGTCACCTGCACGTCTTTCGAGCCGTTGTTGGTGAAAGTCGCCGACACCGCGCCGCTCAGAGCCTCGTAGCCAACCTCGATTTCCACCTGCGCGCCGGTAAGGGCGTTGCCGCTGAACTGGCGCACGAAGCCGTTCGGCCCATACACCCACAGGTTGTAGTTGCCGCTCGTGCTGGCGGTCCACGCGCTGTCGTTCAACTGCTTGCCGGCCTCGACGGTGTAGCGCCGCGGGATTGTGCTGAGGTTGTTCTGGTCGTAGACGTGAAATACCGCGCCCTGCTTGCCGGTATTGCTGAACAGCAACTCGATCGTGCCGTTCGGCGACACGCGCGCGTTGGTGTGCAGCTCATAGGGCAGCGCGCGCGACGGCCGGAAGCCCGACTCCTGAAACAGCGGCTCGGGCGAGCTCGGCGGGGTGACTGCCGGCAACGCTTGCTGCGCGGCGTCGAAGGCCGCGGTGTTGGCAGTGCTCGGCAGCCGCGAATACGTGGAAGCATTCGCGTCCGGGCGCTGGAAGTCGAAGCAGCCGGTCAGATCGCCGGTGATCGCGCGGCTCCACGGGCTCACGCTCGATACCGTGATGCCGAAGCGCTTCTCCAGGAACATCGCCATCGACGTGTGCGAGAACACTTGCGAGTTGACCCAGCCGCCGGCGCTCCACGGGGAGATGACGAACATC
>Ga0302228_10001286_pt1 | contig 18636 bp, 16 predicted proteins | sample II_Palsa_N1_2_FD_193519 | JGI IMG/M metagenome (GOLD analysis project Ga0302228, IMG submission 193519) | Peat permafrost microbial communities from Stordalen Mire near Abisko, Sweden - II_Palsa_N1_2 | ecosystem: Environmental > Terrestrial > Soil > Palsa > Peat permafrost | place: Sweden...
CCACCGCGACAATCCCACCGCCCACACCGCTCTTGGCCGGCAATCCGACGCGATAGACAAAATCCCCCGCCGCATCATAGGTACCGCACGTCAACATCAGCGCCGACAACCGTTTAGCTGAACTGCTGTCAAGAATCCGCTCCCCGGTCGCCGGCACCACACCGCCATTACTCAGAAACAACGCCGCCTTCGCCAGCTCGACGCAACTCATCGAGATCGCGCATTGCCGGCAATACGCATCCACCACCGAGTGCACCGGCATTTCCATATTGCCGAAGCTGGCCATGAAATGCGCCATCGCCTGGTTCCGATCGGCGTTTTGCAACTCCGATTGCGCGACGCGCAAATCGTAGTCGATCGTCACCTCGCCGGTCAGCCGTCGCATGAACTCCACCAATGCGGTCTCCGCTTGCACGAACCGTCGGCACAGCACGTCGGTGACCACCAGCGCGCCAGCGTTGATAAACGGATTGCGCGGCTTGCCTTGCTCGGCTTCGAGTTGCACCAGCGAATTGAATGGCGTTCCTGACGGCTCGCGCCCGACACGTTGCCACAGGGCATCGCCGAGCAGCCGAAAGGCCATCGTGCAGGCGAATAGCTTGGAAATACTCTGGATGGAAAAGCGGGTGTCGGCCTCGCCGGTCCTGAAGACCTCACCGGTGTTCGTGACAATGGCCATGCCGAAGCTGTTGGCTGGGACCCTGGCCAGCTCGGGAATATAGTCGGCAACGCGACCGGTACCCAGATAGGGCTGCAGATCGTGGTGGATCTGTTCGAGGATGCCTTGGTAGTTCATAAGCGAGGGCGAGCGTGGAAGCCGGGATTTTACTGGCAAGCCATTGCAAATAGTAAATCGGCCACCATCCCACTGCCTGTCCACGCTCAACACACCCAACGCGCTCAACGGACCCAGCGCTCGCGCTCAGTGCGCCCCAGCCGCATCCGGCCCACCGCCACCTTTGGCAGGCCGCGTAATCCAGATCAGTGGAATGATCAAAATAAAAATGATCGCCGAGATAAAGAAGATGTCGTTCAGCCCCATCATCGCCGCCTGGGTATTCACATTGAAATCGAACAGTGCATTCGACGACTGCGTATTCAGATGCAGCAGCGACTGGGTCGAATCGATCTGCTGGTTGAACAGCGGATTATTGATGCTGGCCTGCTCCGTCAACCTGGCATGGTGGAGCACGGTGCGATTATTCCACTCGTTGCCAGCGATCGACGTGCCCACCGCGCCGCAAAACACCCGCGCAAAATTTGACAGACCCGCTGCCGCTGGAATCTTCTGAGGCGGTTGCCCGGACAGAATGATCGCCGTCAACGGGACGAAGAACAGCGCCATCGGGATGCCTTGCAGCAGCGTCGGCAGCACCAGATGCCACGTGTCGATTTCAATCACGTATTTGGAACGCATGTAAAACACGATCGCAAAGCCGATAAAGGCGAGCGTCGCGATAATGCGCGCGTCCGAGCGCGGCAGCAAACGGCCCATTACCGGCGCGAGAAGCACCGCGAATATGCCGAGCGGCGCGGTCACAAGGCCAGCATCCACTGACCGGTAATTCAGGTATTCCTGCATCCATTGCGGCAGCAGCACGAGGTTGCCGAAGAACACGCCATAGGCCACCGAGATCGCAATCGTGCCGCCCAAAAAGTTGCGCTGCGTGAACAGACGCAGATCGACGATCGGATTGTCTTCGGTGAGCTCCCATACCAGGAAGAACGCAAAGCTGATCAGCGCCGTGATGCCGAGAATGACGATCACCGGCGACGAGAACCAGTCGAGGTCTTTGCCCTTGTCGAGCATCACCTGCAGCGAAGCGACCCAGGTGATCAGCAGGCCGAGACCCACCACGTCGATAGGCGGCTTGCGGGTGGGCGTTTCGCGGGTGCGGTAGATCATCCACGTGACCCCGGCCGCGAAAATCCCCACGGGGATATTGATGTAGAAGATCCACGACCAGCTATAGCTATCCGTGATCCAGCCGCCGAGCGCCGGTCCGGCAATCGGGCCGACCGTGGCGGTCATGGCCCACAACGCGAGCGCCGTCGACGACTTCTCCTTCGGATACGAGCCCAGCAGAATGGCCTGCGAAAGCGGAATCAGCGGGCCGGCCACGGCGCCCTGCAAGACCCGCGCGAGCAGCAGGATGGGCAGCGTGGGTGCGATGCCGCACAGCCACGACGACACTACGAACATCAGAATTGCGCCGACGAACAGTTTGATCTGACCGATGCGCTGCGTGAGCCAGCCGGTCAGCGGAATCGACACCGCGTTGGCGGCGGCGAACACGGTAATGACCCACGTGCCTTCGTCGACCGACACGCCCAGGTTACCCGAAATGGTCGGAATGGCGACATTCGCGATCGACGTATCGAGCACGTTCATGAAGGTGGCGAGCGCAACGGCGATTGTCGCGAGGACGAGCTGGCCGCCTTTAAGCGGGGGTGGAGGCGGAGGCGGCCGCGGGGCCGATGCGGGCGCAGGGGTGGGCTGGCTCAATCGATTCTCCGGAGCGGTGTCGTAAGCGATGCGGGTGCGAGATGCTGGCTTGCTGGACGGCGGTGGCTCACCGCTGGCCCAATGGCTGTCAAAAGAATACCTGCATTCGCCAAATAGGGTTATCCACGTGCACGGGGCACGCAGGGCAAGGCTCGCCAAGGGCGGCAAAAAGATGCACGAAAGCGTATGCTCGCGGCTGTGATCCGCCGGTGCCGCGCAAAGGGCGTCGGGTCGCTCATGCGCATCGAAACAAAAGACAAAAGACAGAAAGCAAAGGGAGTCTGAAATGACTTGGGAAGAATTCGAACATGGCTGGCGCCTCGCGCCTGCCATCCCGCCGGCCGATGCGCCGGCTCGCGCGCTGGTGGTCCTGCTGCATGGCGTCGGCAGCAACGCGCAAGACCTGCTTCCGCTCGCCGACCGCTGGAGCGAGACATTTCCCGATGTCGCCTTTACCTCGCTCGACGGCAGCGAACGCTTCGACGGCGGTTTTGCTGGCCGGCAATGGTTCAGCCTGCGCGACGTGAACGAGGCGAATCGCATTGGCCGCGTTGCGGATGCTTACCCGCCGCTGCGGCGCATGCTCGAAAACGAGTTGCAACATTGGCAGCTTTCTTTCGAAAAGCTTGCGCTGGTGGGGTTCTCGCAAGGCTCGATGATGGCGCTGCATCACGCGGCGACGAGCGACGACGCGCCCGCTGCCGTCGTGGCGTATTCAGGACGCCTTGCTTCCCGGATCACCACGCAGGCGCGCACACCGCTGACGCTGGTGCACGGCGTCGAAGATGCGGTCATTCCCGTCGCCGAACTCGAACGCGCGGCCCATGCGTTCAGCGACGCGGGCTATGCAGTCGGCGCATTTGCGTTGCCGGGTATTGGTCATACGATTTCGGGCGAAGGATTGGTGCTGGGACGCGATGCGCTCGTCCGGGCACTGGGGGCAAAGGCCCCTTGAAACAGGCCGAAATAAGGTCCGAAATGAATTGGGAAATAAAGTAAGCCTAAAGAATTTGTTCTACTTGCCGTTAATGGTTCAATAGCGCGAAAATCACGCGCGCTGCATAAAGATCTTGCTGCACCCGCGGGGGTGTCGGGTGGGCTTGGTGCGGTACAACGGGGATTCATCGCAGCACCCGCAAGGGCGATAACGACAAACGCAGAGCCTTCATATGGCCAGACCGAAGCCGCATCATCCACTTTTCAGGGGACTGTTCCGTCACACCGTGGCGGTCGACCTCGGCACGGCCAATACCCTGATCTACACCGACGACGGTGGCATCGTGCTCAATCAGCCGTCGGTGGTGTGCTTCCAGAGGCAGCCCCAGGCAGGCCAGAAGCGGGTGGCAGCAGTGGGCGCCCAGGCCAGACAACTGCTCGGCCGCGCGCCCAACAATCTCGAGACGGTGCGGCCGATGCGCCACGGCGTGATCGCCAATTTTTCCGCTGCGGAACACATGATTCGCCAGTTCGTGGAGATGGCCCGGCCCAGACCGCTGTTCGGCCGCCGCGCTGCATTCACGATCTGCGTGCCGGCCGGGGCAACCCAGGTCGAGCGCCGCGCCATCAAGGAAGCCGCCGTCGCGGCGGGGGCCTGGAAAGTGAGCCTGATCGGCGAGTCGCTGGCTTCGGCAGTCGGTGCGGGCTTGCCGGTATCGTCGGCAACCGGCTCGATGGTGGTCGATATCGGCGGCGGCACGACGGAAGTCGGGGTGATCGCGCTTGGCGGCATGGCCTATAACGGCTCGGTTCGCGTCGGCGGCGACCAGTTCGACGTGGCGATCGTCAACTATGTGCGCAGCTTGTATGGGGTGCTGCTCGGCGAGCAGACCGCGGAGCACGTGAAAAAGACCATCGGCTCGGCCATGCGCGACGTGCCGATGGAGCGCATGAACGCCACTGGCCGCAGCGTCGACGATGGCCTGCCGCGCACGGTCGAACTGAACAACCACGATATCGCCGATGCCATCGAAGGGCCGCTACGCCAGGTGATCGGCGCTGTGAAAGCGGCGCTCGAATGCGCGCCGGCCGAACTGGTGACCGATATTGCCGACTCGGGCATCGTACTGACCGGTGGCGGCGCGCTGCTCGCCAACCTGGGACGGCGTCTGACCGCTGAACTCGGACTCGGCGTGCGCATCGCCGATGAACCGCTCACGTGCGCGGTGCGCGGTGCGGGGACGGCGGCGGAAGCCGGCCTGCTGGACGAACTCGTCTACGAATAACGCGTGACGGGCGATATCGAGCTCTCCAACGGCTTGCACATGCCCTACGTCGAAGCAGGCGAGGGCGAACTGCTGCTGTTCGTGCACGGCTCGCTTTGCGATTCCCGCTACTGGCAGCCGCAACTCGACGGACTGGCGAAGCATTACCGCTGCGTGGCGGTGAGCCTCACCCATTACTGGCCGGTCACGGATACGCCGGCCGACATGCCGTTCAGCTGGAGCAATCATGCGGACGAGCTGGCCGAATTCATCGAACGCTTTGGCGCTGGGCCGGCACATGTCGTGGGGCATTCGCGCGGCGGCTGCGTGGTGTTTCATTTTGCACGGCGTCATGCGCAGCATGTGCGCACGGTGACGCTCGCCGACCCGGGCGGGCCGCTGCAGATTGCAGGGCGGCCGGTTGCCAGCCTGCCGGAAACGGTCAATGCATTGCGGGCGCGGGCCGCCCAGTTGATCGAAGAAGGCAATGTGGATGCGGGCCTGCAACTGTTCGTCGATTCGGTGAGCCGTCCTGGCTTCTGGGCAAAAAGCACGCTGGCATTCCGCACGATGGCGATCGACAACGCCCAAACGCTGGCGCGTCAGTTCCGCGATCCGCTGCCGCCCTATACGCCCGAAGATGCGGCGCAGGTTCGCTGCCCCGTGCTATTGATCGACGGGGAGAAGAGTCCCGAGATGTTCAGGCGCACCGCGACTGCGCTCGCATCGTGGTTGCCGGATGGGCGGCGCGAGACGGTGCGCGCCGCATCGCACGGGATGAACCTGGCGCACCCTGCGGCGTTCAATCGCTATATCGACGAATTTATCCGCAGCGTGGGCGGCGACAACGGACAGCGCTGAACCCGCTGATTCAGCTAGCCAGTTCCTAATCCAGCCTTAAGCCTTGCGATGCGCGTCGGCGTCAAGCGCGTGCTCGGCCGCTTCGCCGACCAGACCGTGATAGTACAGATGCACGCCGATGGCGAGCGAGTCGTTGCGGATTTCCTGGAAGGCTTTCCACGCCTTCACCGGCTCCTTGAACACGAGGTAGTGCGCCTCATTGGCCACCAGTGCGGCGACCTTGTGCAGACCGTGGCTATTCAGCCTGGAGACGAGAGCGTCGAGGCTGCTGTGCGTGCGCGCGTCGGTGCGCGGATAAAGCATATGCAGCACGGCGACGTTTTGCGTCTTCAGGGCTGCGGACAACGCCACCACGATGTCCTGATGGTTCAGCGCGGTAACGATGCTGTCTTCGGTGTGGTTGAGATCCGGAAACAGCGTTTCGAGCGATGCGTTCATCTGGTAATCCTGTTCTTCTGACTGGATAAAAAGACCCGCCGCGAACGGCGGGCCAAAGACAGCGATGTGTTTTGCAGGGGAAGCAATTCACGCAACGAGTATCTCAGACGGCGCGCGCTTCTGCTGGTTAGGCAGTGCAAAACATTGTTGCAATATCTACGCTATCTTTCAGTTGGCTGGCTGAGTCTAGCTGGCCAATATTCGTAGGAATGAATTGGATTTAATATGATTCGCAACGAATGTTGCTTAGGTCGAGATGGATTGTTGTGGCCAATCGTCGCAATTAATGGACGCTGTGGCCGTAAAATGCAAAGCCTGAGCCGGCTTTAGAACCTTCGTAGTCCGGCACGTGCGCGATGTGACAGCAAAAAAGGAACACGTAGATGAATGACTCTAAGACACACGCAACGCTGAAGTTTTCCGACAGCGACCAGACCGTCGATTTCCCGATCTACAAGGGCACGCTGGGCCCGGACGTGATCGACATCCGCAAACTGTACAGCCAGACCGGCAAATTCACGTATGACCCGGGCTTTATGTCGACGGCGGCGTGCAATTCGGCCATCACCTATATCGACGGTGACAAAGGCGAGCTGCTGTATCGCGGCTACCCGATCGATAACCTTGCGGAGAATGCGGACTTTCTGGAAACCTGCTACTTGCTGCTGAACGGCGAACTGCCGAACGCAGCGCAGAAGGAAGAGTTCGTCGAAACCGTCACGAAGCACACGATGGTGCACGAGCAGATGCACTTCTTCTACCGCGGCTTCCGTCGCGACGCGCATCCGATGGCAATTCTGGTCGCTGCGGTCGGCGCGCTGTCGGCGTTCTATCACGACTCGCTCGACATCAACAATCCGCAGCATCGTGAGGTGTCGGCGGTGCGCATGATTGCGAAGCTGCCGACGCTGGTGGCCATGGCTTATAAATACACGGTTGGCCAGCCGTTCGTGTATCCGAAGAACGACCTATCGTATAGCGCGAATTTCATGCGCATGATGTTTGCGAACCCGGCAGAAGAGTACAAGGTCAACGACGTGCTGGTGCGCGCGCTCGACCGCATCCTGATCCTGCATGCGGACCACGAACAGAATGCGTCCACGTCGACCGTGCGTCTGGCGGGCTCATCGGGTGCGAACCCGTTCGCATGTATCGCAGCCGGTATCGCCTGCCTGTGGGGCCCGGCACACGGCGGCGCGAATGAAGCAGCGCTGAACATGCTGGAAGAGATCGGCTCGGTCGACAACATTCCTGAGTTCATCAAGCAGGTGAAGGACAAGAACTCGGGCGTGAAGCTGATGGGCTTCGGTCACCGCGTGTACAAGAACTACGACCCGCGTGCCAAGCTGATGCGCGAAACCTGCCACGAAGTGCTGGAAGAACTGGGCCTGCACGACGACCCGCTGTTCAAGCTGGCCATGGCGCTGGAAAAGATCGCGCTGGAAGACGAATACTTCGTGTCGCGCAAGCTGTATCCGAACGTCGATTTCTACTCCGGCATCGTGCAGCGCGCGCTGGGCATTCCGACCTCGATGTTCACGTGTATTTTCTCGATGGCGCGCACCGTCGGCTGGATTGCACAATGGAACGAGATGATTGCCGATCCGGAACAGAAAATTGGCCGTCCGCGTCAGTTGTTCGTTGGCTCCACGTCCCGTGAAGCCAAGCCGCTCGCGCAACGCTGATTGACCGCCGCAATGGCCTGAGTGCCGCTTGATTGCGGACCGTGAGCGGGCGTTGTCTCCGGACAGGAGACAACGCCCGCAGTCCGTTTACGGCAAAACTGCATGACGCGTGCCACCGCGCACATGCACCGGCCCGGCGCATCGTTCGTAGCGTTTTGTTACGCCTTCGAAATAGCTTACCGGCTTAAATCCACCACCTACCTGTGTTAAGTTCGTTCGACGGGCGCAGACCCTCTACAATCGGAACGAAGCCCATAGCACAGGAGCAAGCTGATGCAGCAACCCGAAGCCCTTGGCGGACTCTCAGGCGGCGTGGACCATGTCGAACATGAACCGGATGGCGCATTTATCCCGCCGGAAAACCTCAACGTCGCTAGCGCGAACCAGTTCGTCCTGAAGTCGGGCGACACCTTTATTGTCAACGACCCGCTCGGCGATATTACCGGGCACGACGACGGCCTGTTCGTCAACGACACGCGGGTCCTATCACAACTGCGGCTGACCTTCGGCGGGCGTGCACCGTCGCTGCTCTCAGGCAGTGTCAGCAGTGATAACACGGCATTCACGGCGCACCTGACCAACCGGCCGTTGCCACCCTTAGGCGGTGACAGCACACCCGAGGGTGTGATCCACGTCCAACGGGTGCGTGTGCTGTCCGGCACGGTACTCAACGAAGCGATTGAACTGACCAACTACGGCACGAAAGACGCTGTGGTGCCGCTTTCCATTTCATTCGCCAGCGACTTCCGCGACATGTTTGAAGTGCGTGGTCTGAAACGCGACAAGCAGGGCAAGATCGAACCAGCGCGCGTCGAAAACGGCGAGGTGCTGCTCGGCTACGTGGGGCTCGACAATGTCGCGCGTAACGTCGGCATTGCGTTTTCGCCGACCCCGGACAAGCTCTTTGCCAACCGCGCAGACTACACGGTGCAATTGCCGGCGCAAGCCTGCGTGTCGATCTATCTTGCCGTCAACGTCGAGGTGCAGGCAGAGCCGACCGCCACCAATGCCGATGTCGCAAAGTCCGTCCATGCGCTGAACGAGGCCCATCTGACGCAGATCGATGCAGCGCGTCCGCGCGTCGGGCGCGCCGCCGTGCGCGCGGCGCTGGTCGATGCTCACCTGGTGATGCGTGAACGGCGCCGGGCAACAGCACGTGTGCGCTCGAGCAATCCGCTGTTCAACGCGTGGATCGACCGCTCGCTTGCCGATCTCGGTCTGCTCACTACCGATCTGGAAACCGGCCCTTATCCGTACGCCGGCATCCCTTGGTTTTCGACCCCGTTTGGTCGCGATGCGCTGATCACGTCGCTGCAAACGCTCTGGCTGCAACCAGGACTGGCGCGTGGCGTTCTGCGCTTTCTTGCCGAGCATCAGGCGCGCGAGAACTCGGCGTTCCGCGACGCGGCGGTCGGCAAGATCATGCACGAGATGCGCAAGAGCGAAATGGCCGCCACCGGCGAAGTGCCGTTCGCGCTCTATTACGGCGGGGTCGACTCGACGCCCCTGTTTATCGTGCTGGCCGGTGCCTACGTGGCACGCACCGACGACCTGAGCCTGATCGACGAGTTGTGGCCGGCGCTGGTGCGCGCGGCGCAATGGGTCGCGGGGGTGTGCGACAAGAACCGCTTCGGCCTGCTCGACTACCAGCGCGAATCGGATGGCGGTCTTGCGAATCAGGGCTGGAAAGACAGTCACGATTCCGTTTTTCACGCAGATGGGCGCTTCCCCGACGGGCCGATTGCGCTGGTCGAGGTGCAGGCCTACGCGAGCGCGGCGTTCGACACCATGGCGCATTTCGCCAAGCTGCGCGGTCTGCTGGATGAGGCGGCCGCTTATAGTGCGCGCGCGAAGGGCATCCGCGAATGCGTGGAAGAGAAGTACTGGATGGAAGAGTCTGGCTTCTACGGCATTGCTTTGGACGGTCATGGCGAACTGTGCCGCGTGATGGCATCGAACGCCGGCCATCTGCTCGCCTTCGGCTTGCCGTCGCGCGAGCGCGGCGAGGCCGTGGTGCGCGGTCTGCAGTCGACGCTGTTCCACACGGGCTGGGGCGTGCGCACGCTCGCGGCAGGACAGGCACGTTTCAATCCGATGGCGTATCACAACGGCTCGGTCTGGCCGCATGACAACGCGCTCTGCGCGCGCGGCGTGGCGCGCTACGGCGGCAAGGCGACTGCGGTGAATCTGCTGCAGGCGCTGTTCCAGGCTGCGGTCAATTTCGACATGCGTCTGCCCGAACTGTTCTGCGGCTTCCCGCGCCGGCGCGGCGAGCCGCCCACTGCGTATCCGGTTGCGTGCCTGCCGCAGGCGTGGGCGGCCGGCTCGCCGTTCATGATGTTGGAAGCGTGTCTCGGCGTAACCGTGGATGCGGCGAAACGCGAAGTCCTGATCGAACAGCCGATGCTGCCTGAAGGCATCGACTGGCTCGAAATCGGCGACATGCGCGTCGGCGATTCGAGCGTGACCATCACCTTCCGGCGGGTCGCGGGCAAGGTGGTCGCCTCGGCGGAACAGGGCGATGTGCGGGTCGTAGCGTTGCTGTAAACGCGGGTGCCTGGTGGTGGTATTTGCGCGTGGTGCATGCGGTGTCCGGGTGGTAACATTTGTTGTCAACTTACTCTCCGGTCCATCGCATGCCCGACAGTTTCGACCAGCTCGCCGCCCTGATCCGGGCGCGCTTCTCAGAACTCAGTCCGCAATTCCAGGTGGGAGCCGCGTTCCTGCTGGATCATCCTGACGAAGTCGCGGTCTCTTCCATGCGCAAGGTGGCCGAGCGGGCCCAGGTGCAACCCGCATCGCTCGTGCGGCTGTCGCAGCAACTCGGTTTTCCCGGCTGGAACGAACTGCGCAATCTGTTCGTGGCGCGCGTGCGAACGCGGCCCGAACCGCTCGCCAGCCGCGCCCGTTCGCTCGTCAAGGCCAATGCCAAAGACGCGCTGGCGCACGATCTGCTGGTGGCGCAACAGCACAATCTCGATGTGACGGCCGCGCATAACACGCGTGTCACCGTTGAAACGGCGCGGCTGCTGCGCCGCGCGCCGCATGTGCATGTGGCAGGCTTTCGCTCCTGCTATGCGGTGGCGTTCGGTCTGGTGTATGGGTATCGGTTGTTCCGCTCGTCGGTGTCGTTGCTGACCGGCGAAGCCGGTACGCTTGAGATGCAACTGCGCACCATCGAACGCGATAGTGCGACTGTTGTCATCAGCTTCGCACCTTATTCGATGGAGGCGGCGCGCGTGGCCGAAGCAGCGCTCGAGAAGGGCAGCAAGCTGATTGCGATTACCGATAGCGCGGTGTCTCCGATCGCGCTGAATGCGGACAAAGTTTTGATTTTTTCACACGAAAGCCCTTCGTTCTTTCCTTCGCTGGTCGCGGCCACCGCCATTGCGGAATCGCTGGTTGCGCATCTGCTGGCGCTTGAAGGCGCCGACGCGGTCGAGCAACTCGAGATTGCCGAACGTTCGCTGCATGCGAAGGGCGCCTACGTGCCTTGAGCGAGCGCGGAGCGGGCAGCTGATGACCTGCAGACCCGCTACATCTAATTCTTCCACTCTGTTTTGTGCTGCCCGCTCCATTCGGTACATGCTCGATCATGTTGACAACATATGTTGTTGAGATGTATAAATTGGATTCGAGTGTTGAATCGATGCCGTTGACAATGACGGCGTCCCTTCAACTCACTGCATATGTGAGCGGATTACCGTTGCATGTCGCGGTGCCACAGCAAACCGGGTTTCAGCGAGGCATAACAGTCAATGCAGGAATGGAGTCTCTTTCGTGTCACCGGGCAACCGGATGACATCGGCTACAGGCTGGGCGAGCTGGCGCGGCCGATGATGGTGGCGTACATGCAGCAAAGCGCGGCTTGGAAGCAGGTTAGCCGGTGGCGTGGTCATCCATTCGTGGAGGCGCTGTGGCGCGCGGCTGAAGCATATTTTCCCGCGCTGGTTGCCGAGTTAGACGGTATGGCGGCTGGCCTGGGATGGCCCGTGGAAGACGTGTTCCTGTGGAACTGCCGTGGTGAACTGATTCACAACGCGCCGGACGGCTGTACGACGTTAGCCGCCGTGTCGGGCAATGCCCGTTTCATCGCGCACAACGAAGACGGCGATCCGTATCTGCGCGAACGATGCTTTCTCGTGGACGTTCAGCCTGCCGGCAAGCCCGGTTTCGTGAGTTTCTATTATCCCGGTTCACTGCCGGGACATACCTTTGCGGCGAGCCGCGCGGGCCTCGTGCAGGCCATCAACAATTTGCGCATCCGCGTGCCGGCGGTGGGCGTGCCCCGCATGATCCTCGCGCGCGCCGTGCTCGATACAAACTCGCTCGACGAGGCTGTTGCGCTGTTGCGCGATATGCCGCGTGCAAGCGGCTTTCATCACACGCTAGGTTGCGTGGGCGACTCTCGTCTGGTGAGTGTCGAAGCAACGGTGCAGCGTTGCTCAGTCGTCGCCGATACGCTTCGTTTTGGTCACGCGAATCATCTGGTTCACGACGGCTGTGATAGTGAAGGGCAAATCATCACCGATTCGTCCCGCGACCGTCAGGTGCGCGTGAATGCATTGCTTCCGGCGCTTGGCGCGCCGGTGACAGACGATGCACTGCTACGCGTTCTAAGCGACCAGGCGCCGTCTGGCTTGCCAATTTATCGCGACGACCCGCACGACCCCGACGACGAAAATACCTTGGCCACCGCGTTGTTTCGCATCGAATCGGACGGTGTGGCGATGCAGGTCTATCGGCAAGGGCACCGTGCGTTCGATACGTTTATTCCCCGGACGGCGCATTCGAACACCGTCTTCTAACTGCGAACAAGCGATAAGGATACCTATCATGTCTACCGTGTTTCACCGCGCACCGAAGCAAAATCTGCCAGTCGCGGTGGCTGGCGATGGCATCGAGATAATCGACGCCGCCGGCAAACGATATATCGATGCATGCGGCGGGGCGGCTGTTTCGTGCCTTGGCCATAGCAACCAGCGCGTAATCGACGCCATCAGGCGTCAGTCCCAGCAATTGCCGTACGCGCACACGTCGTTCTTTACGACACAGGTGGCGGAAGAACTCGCGGACCGGCTTGTGGCTAGTGCACCGTCCGGTCTGGATCACGTGTATTTTGTGTCGGGCGGCTCGGAGGCGATCGAGGCGGCGTTAAAGCTGGCACGCCAGTACTTCGTCGAAAAGGGCGAGTCGCAACGGCGTCATTTCATTGCGCGCCGCCAGAGCTATCACGGCAATACGCTGGGGGCGCTGGCGATTGGCGGCAATGCATGGCGCCGCGAGCCGTTCCTGCCGATCCTGATCGAAGCGCATCACGTCAGCCCGTGCTACGCGTATCGCGAGCAGCGCGCTGACGAAACCGAACAGGCCTTTGCGCAGCGATTGGCGGATGAGCTGGAACAGAAAATCCTCGAACTTGGCGCGGATACAGTGGCCGCTTTTGTCGCGGAAACGGTGGTAGGCGCAACCGCGGGCGCCGTGCCGCCAGTGCGGGAATATTTCCGCAAGATTCGCGCTGTTTGCGACCGCTACGGAGTGCTGCTGATTCTTGACGAGATCATGTCGGGAATGGGTCGCACCGGGTATCTGTATGCCTGCGAAGAGGACGGTGTGTCGCCGGATCTGCTGACGATCGCAAAGGGCCTGGGGGCGGGCTATCAGCCGATCGGGGCAACGCTGGTCAGCAAGCGCATCTACGATACGATCGTCGGCGGCTCGGGCTTTTTTCAGCATGGTCATACGTATATTGGGCATGCAACGGCGTGTGCCGCCGCACTCGAAGTGCAGCGCGTGATCGCCGATGACAATCTGCTGTCGAACGTGCAGGCACGTGGCGAACAGCTGCGTGCGCAGCTTCGCGAGCACTATGCGCAGCATCCGCATATCGGCGATGTGCGCGGGCGCGGGTTGTTTGTGGGTGTCGAACTGGTGAAGGAGCGGTCGAGCAAAACACCGTTCGACCCGAAGCTCAAGCTGCATGCGGCGATCAAGCGCGAAGCGTTTACGCGCGGGCTGATGGTGTATCCGATGGGTGGCACGGTGGATGGCAAGAATGGCGATCATGTGCTGCTGGCGCCACCGTTTATCTGCACGGCGCAGGATATCGACAACATTGTGAGCCGCCTCACTGATGCGATCGACGGTGCGCTTTATTCGACCGGCGTGCGCGCAGTATCCTGAGAGCGCGTCGCCGCTTTATTACTTACGAGAGTTTTCATGACTGAACGTTTGCCACGTTTCGACGCGGCGCATGCCACGCCTGAGCAGAAGGCCGTACTCGACGAGATATTGTCCGGTCCGCGCGGGAATCTGAATGGTCCGTTTCTGGGCTGGATTCACAGTCCCGAACTCGCGCAGCAGGCGCAACGGCTGGGGGCGTTTTGCCGCTACCGGACCGGACTGCCGCTGCGCTTATCGGAGTTGGCGATTCTGGTGACGGCGGCGCGCTGGCAAGCGCAGGCTGAGTGGTACATACACTATCCGATTGCGCTCGAGGCAGGTGTTACTGAGGCCGAGGCAGAGGCGATTCGCTTAGGTCAGCCCCCGTCTTTTGCCAATCCCGAGGACGCGCTGATCTACGCATTTGCCAATGAACTGTATGACACCAAGCGGGTGTCCGATGCGACCTATGCGGCGACCGTGGAGCGCTTTGGGCGCGAGGTCACGATCAATCTGGTCGGCTTGCTTGGGTATTACGCGCTCGTTGCGATGACGTTGAATGTGTTCGGGATGCGGGCCGAAGGGCAGGAGACGTTGCCGTTTGCGGAGTGAGGGAAGGTGGCAAGTGGTCAGCGCGCGAGCAGCCGGTTCGCGGCCGCTATTTCGGCGTGTTCGAAAGCTGGTTCGAATTCGTCTGCCTCGCGAGCTGTCATTCCAATCTCTTTCGAGAGTGCCATCTCCCGCCATGAACGTACAGCAAGGTATACGGTGCCGAGTACATCAAGCGCCGCGTCGTGCGTCAAGTGGAAATACGCTGCTGCTGCGACGGCTTCTTCGATCGAACCGCTCGGTCCCGCTTCTTCCGTGAGCCACGTCTTGAGTTCGCGATCCTTGTCGGGCATCGGATTGAGATCAAATGCAGGAGCAAGACGCCACTGTCCATGACCTACGTGCAGGAAACCATGATTCTGAAGATGGTCGTCCACATTGGTGATGAGCATGCTGAATACGATCCGGCGCCATAACTCAGTCAGATCTCTGCGCGGATCGTCGCTGACGACCAGGATCCGTTCTGCGATCTCGGTGTACGAGTGATCTTCTTCGCGCGAGGCCTGGAGTAGCGACGCCGCCGACAGGTACGGAATCCGGTTACCGTTATGGCGGTCAAAGCGGCGAATCAGTGCGACCGGCACGTTGTCGGAGTGCACGATGCGCGCGTGTGAAGCGTCGATACCGCCCCTCTGTGCGAGGCGCAGAGCGAGCACCTCGGCGCGCGTGACCGCGCGCTCGTCATGGACGCTTGGAAACTTGCCAATGGCGAGGTGCCCGCCTTCGTCGACTATCGTGCATTTTGGACGCATCCCGCCTAGTGACGTGCCGCGCCCTCGTAGGTAGTGCAAGTCAGCTTCAGTTTCAGTGCCGCGTTCGACCGCACGGGACGCGCCGAATAGCTGGGCCAGTTCGATTAGTGGCGGAGTTCGGCGGTCACCGTCCTCCACCATGCGTTGGAATATTCCCTGATCGTTCGCAAAGCGGATCGCGCCGACTCGACTTTCGTCGTCGACGCCAAGTAGGTAGTCCATCTCCGTCAATGCGCCGCCGAAGCTTTTGCCTTGTTCCTGCGCGATCTTGCGTCGCTTGGCGTGGTCACGCGCAATGACCCGGCAGCCCCAGCCGTCAGGTTCGGTATCCGCAATCGCAAAATGAAATACCGAGTCGTTTCTAGTGGGGGCTTTGCGGAACTGTCGTTCGGCGGTCAGAACAAGGTCGGGAGAGATGGCGAAGTGGGCGTCGTGTTGAAGCCAGCTTCTGTCGTAGACGAACGCTGAACTTTCACGTGAGCCAAGTTTGGCATAGGTCAACCGGCCGACGGGCAATGCCGACGACCCCAGCGCGACGCTCACTGTGCGCTCAACCGGCACGGCCATCACAGGGCTCCTGACGACCTGGCGGCCTTCTTGCTCCGAATACGTTTGGGAAGGTTTTGATCCATTAGGGCTAGACCGACATCGTCGTGGGCGGTGTCCAAAAGGTTCGTAAAGCGCTCCAACTCGCTCAACACGAGCATTGCGGTCGCAACCGTGCCCACGGCAACCGTTGGGTCGCCTTTTTCAAGCCGCTGCAAGGTCTTTAGCGAGACCTGCAGGCGTTCGGCCATGGATTGCGTGGAGATGCGTCGACGACGACGGGCCAACGCGATGTCCTCACCGAGTTTTTTCAATCCGCGACGCACCGGCAAAGGCAGTGCATCTACTTTTGCAGTCGTATGTGATTGAATAGGAGAATTTAGAGGTTCCATATGACTGATTATAGGTCGAAATCAAATTTTCGGCAAAAATCATAAATTAAGGAGTTGCATGTGACGCCATAAACTAATTAAAAGGTTGTATATGACCATTTATGATCGATGTCCGGATGGACTTGTCGAGGTTACACCCTCGTATCCGATGTCAGGGTATAAGCCCGCCGCCGCTGTGCAAACAGGGGCTCCGAGCCTGCTTGCGCACTCGCCCTCGACTCACCACCGGCTCTATCTCGATCGCGACGGTCCGTGCGGGACCCCGCCCAACACTTACCCGCATCGATTTCCAGAAGCGCCTATGATGAAGTTCGGTCTACGCCCGCGTCCGTCGCGCTGCGTGGCATGCATCGACCGGCGCCGAGCCCGCAAGAACCGGGCGTGACCGTTGCGGCAGGCGCCATGATGGGATAAGCACAGCAGCGCTGACAGGGCACCAACAGGAGAGAACGATGAAGCGCAAGGCATCAGCGGTCTGGCAAGGCGGCCTGCAGGACGGGAAAGGCACGATTTCTACTGACAGCGGGGTTCTCAAGGACACCCAGTATTCGTTTGCGACGCGTTTCGAGGACGGCATCGGCACCAACCCGGAAGAGCTGATCGCGGCTGCGCACGCCGGGTGCTTCTCCATGGCACTATCGGCCGAATTGGGCAAGGCGGGTATCAAACCGGAGCGTATCGGCACCACGGCAACCCTGACGCTCGACAAGGCCGATGGCGGGTTCGCCATCACCGCCGTTCATCTTGACGTCAAGGTGAAAATCCCCGGCGGTGACCGGGCGGCGTTTGAGAAAGCCACCGCTGACGCCAAGGCGGGATGTCCAGTTTCGAAAGTACTGAAAGCCACCATCACCATGGAAGCGACGCTCGAAACCTGAGCGCGAACCGGTGAAGCAGCAATGAGAGTCTGAGAGCCGGGTGTACGGCGCCGTCTGGTGCCGCACACCCGCGTTGTCACGTTGACAGTTACATCGGCGGCGCTACGCCGTCCTTCTCGACCACCACGCGTTGCGCCACAAACGCACCCTGCGCCGCAGGCGTTGCGACCACGAACACTTTCTTGCCTGCCGTCAGGTCGGTGCGCGCTGCCGGAACGAAGGTCACGACCGGCACATTCGGCGGTACCGTCACCACGTTGTTACCCCCCTTGTACGAGAGCTTCAGATCGCGGCCGCTAGTGCCTTCGGCCACCTGGTCGACATTCGCGTTCGTCATCGAGCTATTAGGACCGAGGTCCCACGCATAATGGCCTTCACCGGTACCGCGAGCCGATTCCGGAAATACCACCACTTCGGTGGCGGTCAGCTTGCCGTCGGTGCCCGTGGTGGCGGCCGTGCCGATGAACGAGCCGGGCTTGATATCGGCCAGTTGCATTGCCTTGACGGCGGAGACCGCGACGGTCGGCGCCAGATTGATCGTGACCGTATCGCCGCTGCGGCGATGCACCTGCAGGACGTCGCCATTCAGGGAGACGACTTCGCCGCGAATCCGCGACGGTTTGACCGCGGGCGTCTGCGCGAGCGCGACACCGGCAATAGCGAGCGAGACAAGCGTAACGCCGAGTTTCAGGCGGATAGACATGGAATCTCCGTACATTTAGTGTGGGTTGACTTGAAAACAGGGATGCTGCTCAGGAACCGCCGAACCAGTTGTAGCCCTGGTTCTCCCAGTAACCGCCGGGATATTCATTCGTCACGGTGATCGCGACGATGTGCTTCGGATTCTTGTAGCCAAGCTTGGTCGGCATGCGCAGCTTCATCGGAAAGCCGTATTTCGGTGGCAGCACCTGGCCGTCGTAGGTCAGCGTGAGCAGCGTCTGCGCATGCAGGGCCGTGGGCATATCGATGCTGGTCCAGTAGTTGTCAGCGCAATGCAGCGAGACGAAACGCGCTGTTGTATCCGCGCCGGAACGCTTCAGGAAGTCGGCAAAGCGCACGCCGCCCCAGCGGCCGATCGCGCTCCACCCTTCAATACAGATATGCCGTGTGATCTGGTCCTGCTGCGGCAGCGCATGCAGCTCATCGAGCGTCCAGACCCGCTTGCCGTTCGCGAGGCCGCCGACCTGAAGGCGGTAGGTGGCGGCATCGACTTCCGGTACATCGTCGACGTCGTAGAACGCGTTGAACGGAAACGGCCGCGTGATCATCGACTCCGGATAAGTCGGCGCCATGTGTTTCGGATCGAACAGCAACGCCTGCACGTCGTCGTTGAAGAACGAGATCTTGCGCAGCATCGTGTTCACTGACTTGTCGGTGCTCAGGTCGCAGCCCGATAGCAGCGCGAGGCCACCGAGCGAGAGGATCCGCTTGCCGAGCAGGCGGCGCGCCGGGTCCTTCAGTTCCCGTTGGGCATCCTTCAGGATCACGTCGCCATGCGAGGCGAGCGTCGTGCCGGGTTGCGCGTTGCGCTTGCGAATCGCCATGCCTACCGTCCCCGGATCATCAGGAGCAGCGAGCGCGGCACCAGCGCGACCATCACGACGTG
>Ga0302228_10001291_pt1 | contig 18583 bp, 44 predicted proteins | sample II_Palsa_N1_2_FD_193519 | JGI IMG/M metagenome (GOLD analysis project Ga0302228, IMG submission 193519) | Peat permafrost microbial communities from Stordalen Mire near Abisko, Sweden - II_Palsa_N1_2 | ecosystem: Environmental > Terrestrial > Soil > Palsa > Peat permafrost | place: Sweden...
GTGCCATGTGTCTTTGTCGTATTGCTTACCATCCACCCAAGCCTGGTCGGAAATAGACTTGAGCACCGCGCCCCAGTAGAAACGGTTCTGCTGGGCGTTTCGCTGGCGCTCCTCTGCGGTCACGATCAGGCGCAGTGGCTCGCCCTTGTCGGCAAAGCTCGGCGCATTGGCCTTGATGAAGGCGACAACGGCATTCCAGACGCCTCCGTTCTTTAATGTGAACTCGCGGTATAGGGTGGCTTCACTCATCGCGTAGCCCTCCAAACAAGGAATCCAATGAATACAGCAAGAATTGCGATCTGGAGGGTGGATTCGGTCATGGCGCAGCTCCAAAAATGACCTTCTTTATCCCGGCCTCAAAGGCCGCTACTTCGCAGGGTCCGCACAGGTACGTATGCCCGTCCAGATATAGCGTGGCGCCCCTGGCCTTATCGCCTGCTGCGCGAATAGCTGCAACCTCCGCGTGCGCGTCTTGCTGGCATATCTCCCGACACAAGTGATAGCCGACGCCTGTCGCCATCCCGGCGCGAGGGCAAACCTTTTGCGGTTTCCGGCAAGCATTTGTGCCAACGAATCGCTCCCCGGATGCGGTGACGATGGTTGCAGTCACCGTCTGCTTGGCGCATGGTCCGCTCATGATTTAATCTCCGGCAAAATCCGAATCTCAACCGCCGGCCCATCCACAGCAACAAACTGGGCCAGTGCTGCAGATTCGATGAATGCGGTGAGTGCGTCGAACTCTGCAATAGAGCAGTGCAGGTTGTATTTCTCGATCGCGGCGCATTTCTCGCGGTGGGTGAATTTGAGTGCGGTCATATCGTTACCGTCCAGCCGAGCGGCAACCAGAACATCAGAGCAACCCAGAATGCAAGGTCATCGGTCGCAACCAGCCCTATCCAAAGGGCCACCATTACTAGCAAGTAGAGGCTCATGCGATCTCCGTAAGTAAGTCGGATTGACGAAACCGTTCGTCTTGAGCCGCCATGCTGGTCGGATCGTTTTCGCATCCAATCCAGTGGCGTCCGAGTTGTCGTGCAGCAATTGCCGTCGACCCGCTGCCCAGGAATGGATCAATCACCACACCGCCAGGCGGAACCGAGTAAGCGATCAGCGGAGCCAGGATGCCCAGCGGCTTCTGTGTCGGATGAAATGCTTTGCCGTGTTCGTTGGCTTGGTAAATGACGGATCGTTGCAAGCGCGGGCCGCCGTCTTCGCTCGAGTAGGTGGCATCCGACCCGGCGACTTCTCCGAAATGCGTCGGGCGAGTCTTGCGGCGAAGAGTGCGAGCCGTCGCATCTTGGGTGAATTGGGGCTCTTTGTAGACGTCAGCCCAGACGCCGCGGTAAAACTGCACGGCATACTCATGCACTCGACGAAAGCGGTCGTTATGAAGTCCAGAACCGTTCTGCTTCTCCCACACGATGTCTTGGGCAAACTTGAATCCATGGACCTGCATTTCGGAAAACGTTTGAGCAATGAAGCGCATGCTTCCGAAAACCCAGGCGCTGGCAGTCGGCTTCAGAACGCGAGCCATGTATTCAATCCAGAATCCACACTGGCGATCCCATTCGAGCGAAGTGTCACCGTAAGGTGGGTCCGTTATGCAGGAGTCGGCGATACCTTCCGGCATTTCGGCCATCAGGTCGCGGCAGTCGCCAAAGTGGCACTTGTCGATCCAATACTCCCCATCCCGCTCTGGCGGCTGGCTGCATGAGAGGGTCATGCGGCCTCCAGTTCGTCTTCGGTGACTTCCATCGACTGTTTGTAGACGCGTCCAGCAATCGGTTTTGATACCGTGGCCACGGCGCGACCGAACATGATCTCGATGAACGGGTCGCGGAATACGCGGGGCTTGGTTTCTTCCTTGACCTTCCCTGAACGCTGGAGCTGAGTAGTGCTCGGAGCGTTTTCACCTGCGCCCAATACCCACAGCGGCGCATCCTTGCCGCGGCCGCCGGTCGGGCGGTAGGCAGCAATATGGCAAAGCTTCGTGATGTGCGGCCGGCGCATCAGGTCATTTACTGCGTGGTGCCCGATGCCCATCGCCGCCGAGATTTCCGCGACGCTCATCGGAACGTCGCTTAGCACTGACAGGAACCGGTTTATTGACTCCACCTGCAGATTTGGCCGGTGCAGTCCCATTGCCAATCCTTTCTTGACGACCGACGATCGCGAGCGACCCAGCATGTCGGCTACGTCATCGACGCTTTGAGCGGTCAAGTAATGCTTGAACATGATCGCTTCCTGTTCTTCGTTCCAGCGCTTACCCATTTTTCGATCTCCACAATTCCGTTAATCCGTCTTTAATCTGCTGCACCGCTTCCGGGCCGAATACCTTTCCTATATCGGTCAGGTAACCGCGACGTTGATCGAGAGTCCATTCGGCGATTTCCTCGATGACTTCGCGGAGGCGGGTGGGGTCGTGGATCATTCATCAGCCCAATCCGTTCCGGTTTTCGTCGGGATGCGAACCTCGGTCTTGATGCCCTTCAGCGAGAGCCGGTTAGCCAGCGAATACGCAGCGTTCTGCCCGGTGAAGTTTTCATCGTTGTCGCCGAACACGATCAGGTGCTTAAGGCCTTCAGGCGCTTCCCAATCGCGCATTCCGCCGGCAGAGATCGCAGCCCATACCGGCAGGCTGAACAGCACAGAAGCGCGTAGGGCGGTTTCTATCCCTTCGGCTAGACCAAGACATTCGGCCATCGGCGCGAGACGGATAGCGCCTGTCTTGATCGTTCCGGCCATCACTTTCTTAGGTTCGTCGACCGGCGCCTTGCCGCCTTTCCCATCCAGCCAGGTACGATGCATGGTCGACGGCTTGCCATCGGACATCGCCACCAGTGCCAGCATCGCCGGGTAGGCTTGACCTGCGTCATAGCGTAACGAGGGGTGCAGGCGGATCGTGTTCGGCACGTCGACAATGCCAGTGCGGTGATTCAGGTACGTCCACACCACATCGCCGGTCACTACGGCGCGAGACTGCGAATAGACGCGGCGCAATGCCTGTTGCTTCTGTTCGTCGGTGAATTCCTGGCGCGGGGCGTCCTGTTTCGAGATTCCCAACACGCGCTCAACTTCTCGCGCTGCCTCGGCGAACGACCAGCCATTTAGCTTGCGCAGCAGGGAAAACCCATCACCGGCACCGCATTTCGAACAGAACCACGAGCCGCGGCCATCCTTGTTGTCGAAGCGATACCTGTCCTTCCCTTTGCACGCGGGACACGGGCCATGCTTCTTCGACATGAATTCCGACGCGACGCCCAGGGATGTCAGGATCGATTCCCAACGGCCTACGCAGAGATCACCGATGCGTTCACGCTGCATGTTTGGCTCCCTTGGCGAAGCGGATCAGTTGTGACTGGACAAACTTTTTCGTTTCTTCGGATGGCTCGCACGCGTTATCGAACAGCCCCTTCGGCCACACATCGAAGCGTTTGCGATACGTCTGGCTGACCCATCCGTCTGAATAGCCTCGCATCGCGCGCATCGCCAGCAATTCGGAGTAGAACTGCTGCTTCTCAGCCTGCGTAGCCTTGACCTTCTTCGCACCACGCTCCTGCTTCACGAGTTCGCCATCTGCCTCGGCGATGTCGTTCTGCTTCTCAGGAGCGAAACCGCACTGCGGGCACTTGTGGCTGATCTTTAGGTATGAACACTTGGCGCATGCCTTGGGCAATTTTTCCTTCGGCTTGGACTGGCTCGCTTTCTTGGGCTTGCCGTCGTCCAGTTCCATCGGCATTTCATCGGTCGGGAAGCCAAGACGCTTCACGGTGCCGGAGTGGTCCAGAATCAGGGCTCGATCCTTGTCGTCGAACGGGCGCAGAACGCGGCCGGCCATCTGGATATAGCGGATCAGGCTATTCGTCGGGCGCGCGAGAATCAGCGTCTTGCAGGCCGGGAAGTCCCAGCCTTCGCAGAGAATGCCCACGTTAGAAATGACGGTTGTCCTGCCGCTTGTCACGCGGGACAGAATCGCCTTGCGCTCGTCCTCATCGGTGTAGCAATCCAAGTGTTCTGCGGTCACGCCAGCAGCCTGGAACCGCTCGACGATGTGCTTGCTGTGCGCGATGTTCGATGCAAAGCAGACCGTCGCCGTGCCGTTAGCGAGTTTCAGCCAGTGGGAAACGATGTCACCGACCAGTTCCGGCTTATCGGCCGCCTGGCCGACTTCCATGTCCGACCAGTCAAGCTCGCCGAACGAGTTCCGAACCTGCTTCACGCCGGTCATATCGGGTTCGCCGGGGGCGTACACATCGGCGTCGACGAGGAACCCGTCTTCGATGAGTTCGGCGATGCTGGTAGCGACGATCATCTGCTCGAACAGCGCGCCTCCCAGTTCCGGGTAGTGCTTACCCAGTCCCTTCGACCAAGGCGTAGCGCTCAGACCGATAATGGGCTTGCCCTTCGCCAACTCGACAACCTTGCGATACGCCGCGGAGCCCGCGACGCCATGCGCCTCATCGATCACGATCAGGTCGCAATCGGGGAGTCCACGTTTCGCCACGGTCTGGATCGAACAAACGATGACACGCTGCCATTCGCCGCGCGTATTCGCACCCTGGATCACGCCGCAATCTATGCCCGAGCGGTAGAAGCGTCGGTGCGCCTGATCGACCAGGTGAATCCGGTTGCACAGGAACGCGACCCGCTTGCCCTTGAGCCGTGCGCCTTTGATGATCGACATGCCAATCTCGGTCTTGCCCGAACCGGTCGGCGAGGCGAGCATCAGGCGCAGCGCACCGCCAGCCAGCGCAAGGCGCAGGGCTTGAACCGCTGCGGCCTGGTACGGGCGCAAGCCGTCAGCGGGGTCCGGCTTTCCCGAGCCAAGGAGTGGGGTCGTTTCAACGGCGGTGGCAAATTCGGTTTCAGCGAAATCCATGGTTCCTCCCTAAGGCGTATCAAAGGGGTTAGTAGATTCATCCCTTGGCTGGGGGTTTTTAAGAAACTCTCCCTGTCCCTCTCCCTCTCCCTCTCCCTCTCCCTTGGATCCTGTTTCCCGAGGGACAGGATGGGGACGAGGTGCTGTTGTCTCTCCGGACTCTTCATCCGTGTCCCTGAGGACAACTAATCGTGTCCCTGAAGACAAAAACTGTTCGAAGGTGGGACATGGCATCTTGTCCCCAGTGCGTTGGTTATGTTTCTTGATCCGGGCGCATTCCGTCTTCCACCGTTGGTGAAGTTTCTGCATCCATGCGTCTCGAGCCTTCGTTGCGACGACCGGGTGATAGAGCCGTTCGTCGGAGCAGAGAACCCATCCGCGTAGCGCTCCGGTACGCACACGCATCCATTCTTTGACGACCTTGCCAAAGCCCGCCAATTGAGCCAGGATGCGGTCGTCATTTGGCAGGGATGCGGCCGGCAGTTGGTGCCATGAGGCACACCACAGCAGCACCGCACACCAGCACGCCTCAGCAGATTCGAGCGCGGCAAGATCACTGTCGCGCAGGCGGACCACATCGAGCGGCATAAAAACAAAGTCCCGCAGATCGCAATCAGGCGGCGTCAGCGGTGCCGGAAGTTCTTTCATTAATGGTCCCGTTTCCCAACACAAGCCGTAGCCGTAACATCGCGCAGGTACGCGGCGATCTCAGCCTTAAGTTCTTTTCCCAACTGCATGCGAACCTCGATTGCCGTCGATACCGTGATACGGGCGATCAGTTCATTGATTTGAAACATGGAGGCGTCGAGCGCCACGGACTCACGCGCATTCATATGAACCCCTGACATTGCATAACGAGATAGCAGCCGGCCCACAGCAGCAGGAAGCCGCCAAGAAGGATCGAGCAGGTGATCAGCGCGGGCTTCATGCCGTCACCTCGTCAGTGATCTCTTCGTCGACTGGCAGGCCACTCACTGGGCGTAGCCACGCATCAGGTAAATCGCCGTCTTGGTCGAAGAAGAAGTCCCCCGTATCGACATCAACGCATTTCAGGGGACGCCCTTCTGATACGACCATCCAGTCGTCAGTTGCGAGCCATCTAGCGGGGCCCACCACCTTGACGATCAGCCCGATGTTCACCGGATCGGTGTCGTAGACGACAATCGCCAGACATGGCACTTTCTCGATGTTCACAGCACACCCCCAATCACAAGCCCAGCCATTACTACGGTTGCCGCCAGCAGAAGGAGTAGCGCAAACATCGTGAAAGGCTCGTCATGCATCGGGTCGGCGTGGGTGTTGGATTCCCATTGGGCACGCTGGAGCTCTGTTGTGGTTTCGTGGTTCATGCCGTGATCTCCAGGTCATCCGTAACCTCATCGTTGACCGGAACCCCGGATATCGGTCGAAGGTTCGCATCGGCAATCGAACCGGATACCGAGCGGCATTCGAGATCACCAACGAATGCCTTCAATGCGGAACGCGCTTCGACAATCCAGAACGTCCGCTTTTCAATGGCAGACCATTCGGCATCGAACTCGACAACGGTTACGATCGCATCGACGTTCGGGCCGCGAGTGATGTAGGCGAGAACGCCGGGATGACATCTATTGGTCATGCTGCCCTCGCCGCTGCAAGTTGTTCTTCGAGCTGGCGAATCTTCGCGTCTTTCGACTCGACCAGATCGCAGCCGCTTTGCATCGCTTCATACTGGATCGGGGCACGGTTCCCACACAACTGCATGAGCGCCAGGCGCTTGTGCGTCGGGAACCCTGCCTGTCCCTGCATCATGCGAGAGAAATGGCCCTTGTCGATCGACAGTTCCTTGCCGATGTACTCGTGTGTGAAGCTGCTCAACTGGATGCACAGCCTCACCGCGTCAAGCTCGTCATCACACATCTTCAAGAGTTCGATAGACACGTTCTGTAGCTTCCTGGGTTCACCGTGGACTGCCATTTCGCGTTGCATTTGAAGCTCCTTGTCGGAGGTTGATTTGAGTTGACGGTCCCTCGCAAACAAAAATGGAGGCATATTGAAAGCACTCCATCCGGACTACAACTTATGAACTACCCCCAACCCGCTAGTTATGAATTGTTGTTAGTAGGCCTAAACGGCCTGCTTGGCTTCCCACTCAAGCAGAGCATCCTTGAAGGGGAGCCAGTGCTCGATCGTTACGTTGTCGGGCAATCTCCAAATCTCCGCTTCGATGCCGATCTGCTTCAAAATCAACTTCATGGTGATTCGTTTGGTGTAGACGCCAACCTCTGTCTCGAACATCTCAGCGAAAAATCCCTTGCGGGGAATTGCTGGGCCCCGCTTTGCGTTGCAGCTATGGCAAATTGGATCGACGCGCAGCGGATGGTTGTAGTCCCGGTGGTCGTATCCAGTTGCAGGGCCGCAGCAATCAACACACAACAGCGTTTTAGGGTGGGCAAGAAGGCCATCACGAACGGCCTTTGCGACCTTGCCTCTCGCGATGACTGCGCCGTTTCCATAAATTCGCCTGGTCATTTACGCCGCCGTCTTGGATGCTTTGACCCCGGCCGCCGATTCGCTGGTCGACAGCTGGGCCTCATCACTTGCCTTGGCCGCCTGGAGCTTTTTGATCGTGTTCCAAGTCACCGAATACTCGGGGTCGTTGGCAATACGCCCGAGCGTTTTGGTGCTGAGCCCGGTCGCCTCGGAGATACGCGGGAAACTCCCGCGCATCCCTACTAGCCACTGCCTGATATCGTTGAAGGTATCCATTCCCCTATCTTAGACATATTTGTCCAATGACGCAAGACGCAAATGTCCGGAACAAGTCGCTAGACTCCGGCGGCATGACGAAAAGAAAACCGAAACCGCCGTCCAAGGCGCTGCGAGTGCTATCGGCCAATCTCGAACTACTAATAGGCGAGGGGAAGCGCTACGCCTCTAACAAGGCTCTGGGAGAGTTGCCTCGTTACAACCCATTAGGCGAGAAGCTGGTCTACCGGATAAGGAAGCTTGAGAGCGAGCCAGGACTGGATACTATCGAGCGCCTGGCGGACGCCACGGGCGTACCGATGTCGCTCTTACTTGTTCCGGACATGTCAGTACATCTCCTTACGGCAGAGGCCGGGATCAGAAGGGAGATAGCACTGATAATCGAGGATTTGCTGAAGAAGGACACCCTGCGGCCACTCACCAAGGAAGAGATTGAATTCGTATCGGGGGCGTTGAACTTGGTGAAAAGGCCCGCGCCAGCAAGTGGCGCTACGGGTTCCAGTGGAGTAAGGTAGGAAACAAGTACTTAACCTGTCTGTATGGCCGACAGACAGTAAAAACTACCTTACGAGAAAATTAACATGAGTGACGTCGTAGAAGTCAGCAATGTTCGGGTATTGAAAGGTGGCGGAGACAAGAACTCAAAAACAGCCCGCCCGAGGTCCGCTGTAGTCATTGAAATTTGCCCTGATGGCACCATCGGCAAGACGTTCGTAAACTGCGCAGAGGAAGACTGCATTGAGATGCTGGGTGCGCTGGCGATGGCGCACATCCGCATTCTCAATATCCTGCAGGGCCGGTAACTGGTCGCTCAACTACCCGGTCTGTAACGCTCCTCCAAGAGGGGCGATTTTTTTCGTCTGTGAAAAGACAAATATGTCTTGACCAGTCGGACAAACATGTCCTAAGATTTCCATTAGAGCAGCAAGCGACATCGCACCACCCACCCCAACAACTGAACGGGAGTCGAACATGGAACAGCAGCCGATCTTCAAAGGTTTTGACGACGAAGGCATGGCCGTGTTTGAACTTCCGTTTGATCTGTGAGACGCGCGATGAGCGAGCAACTCCGCGAGTTTCTGAGCGACTGGATCAAATGGGTCGATGCGGGCGGCGATGATGGCAAGCCGTTTTGGTACCGTCACGGCCTGTGCGCGAGTTTCAATTACTGGCTATCGAACAAGGGCGCTGCCTGGTATGACATCGAAAGTGAGCGATTCCAGCTGGTTGAAGTTTTTAAGAACGATGGTCTGTCGGCTATCTACCCGTTTAGCAGCGTCGAGCAATTCTACGAAGAGTCGGACAAGGACGCGATGCATCTAAACAAATCGCGCCTCGCCTGGGTCCGCTCAAAGGTTGCGCAGTACGAAGTGGTTTGACTTTCCGCAGTAGATGCACCCAACCAACCTGAGGAGTTTTCATGAAGACAAGTCTGATGCCGGCGGGGAATTTCTCCGATGAACCGCAAGTCCAGTGCGCAGTACCCGCGGCAGTTGAAGAACTTCAATCGGCAATCGCGACGCTTGAAAGCAATGCCGAGCGCCTGAACGATCGACTCATGCCAGTGCTGTCTGGTGAGCGCAACAGCGACAGCAAGGACTCGGTACGCACCGATGCGATGCACAGCGTACCGCTTGCCGCCGAACTGACGGCCCTCGTTGACCGCGTCGAAGCACTGAACTACCGCACTCTCGACGCACTGGATCGGCTTCACGTTTGATTGTCTGTAGCGCCTAGCCAAAGGGTTAGGCAGTACAGATAGCACCGCAGTAAAGCGCACCCGGCAGAGCCGCTTGCGAATCGATCTTTAAAAATTCGGAGTATTGACGGTGCATGGTGCGCCGTATAAGGGCTCGTTTAGCCAGCCATCCTCGAAAGAGGCACCGAACAAAGCAGCCGCTGGTGTTGAAAGCGGAGCGCCCAATCTAGCCAGGGAGACAGGATCTGTCTGGTTAGGTCGGAAGGCGTGGGGCCGGGAATACAGACCGAGCCCCACGTGTAGCAGTTTTCCCAACAGAGCATTGAGCTCCCTCGATGGCTGAGTATCGTTCCTGTGAACTGCCCTGTAAGTCTGAAGCAGCTAACAAGCCCCAGCATGGCCGGTACGGAACTGAAGGTCATCCGAAAGTAACAATGCTCTGCTGAGAACACTGCTGAATTCCCGCGCCCCGATACGGCGCACTACCAAAGATACCCGCGTGTAGCGCTTTGCTGCACGCATTTAGTATAACGAAAGGAAAGTGAAATGAAACGAATCGGAATTATCGGCGCCAGTATGGGCGTTGCCGCTGCGCTCATGAATGCTGGTATGGATGTCGTGACGCTTTCGGATGACCGGCCCACTGGCAACAATCCTCGCCGTATGGATCGCACCACGCACTTCGCGGGCAATCGCAGCAAGTACATGCCGCACATTGGCGCGAAAGAGCAAGCCCGAGCCAAGCGCTGCTACATGTCGTTCTACCTCAACGAGCAGGTCGCCCAGTTCCATCCCCGTGACGGCCATATGCGCGCATCGCCGACGCTCTGCCAGATCGGCAAAGCTGCGCACGAAGCGTATCTCGCGGCCCGCGAGCAGGAATACGAAAGCGTGTTCTAACGCTCGTCAAATCACCCCTTATCCCCTCAATGCTCGCGATATCGAGCAAGGAGAAAGACATGGAAACGAAATTCACGGACGGCAATTGGTTCGTCTATGTAGACGCAAATGATCATCCCGGAATCGAATCCAACGCCGGCCAGTCCATCGTCATTTGGGGCGATAAAGATTCGGAGAATGACGACGCCGGGGTTCGTGGCAGGACGCCAGAAGAGGCCTTGGCGAATGCGAACCTGCTCTCTGCTTCGCCTGACATGTTCCGAGCCCTGACGGCGCTCCGTGATGCGGTGGATCGCTACTTCGGGCCGAGCCAGGCAGGGGCCGCATGGCCGAAGTATTTTGATGCCGAAATGCACGCAGCCTGGTCGGCGCTGAACAAGGCAAACCCGACCGTCAAAGAGGCGGAAACCGCTTAGGAGACTGAAATGCCCTGCAATTGCGTCCGCGACAACGAATCGCGCCTTGCCGAACACTACTCGAAGCAACTGGGAGTCCCGGCCAAGGCTGAGGCGAAGAACGTCGCGTTAGTTTTTGGTGCCGGTCTGAGTGAGCGTCCTTACCTACCTTACGCAATCAAGGCTGACAAGCCCGGATTCAAAGCGGCCAAGGGCAAGGAAATCAACATGTTCTTCAACTTCTGTCCGTTCTGTGGTGTCGCGACGGAAACCAAGGAGTAGGTCATGAAAACCTTCAACCGCCTGCATACAGTCCTTGTCCTGCTGGCAAACGCCTACATGGAAATTGCTTGCCCGGACTATGACCGCCCCGAAATGGAGCGTCACTGGATCATGCGTCGTACGGTGGATTACGCGACTGGCGTGGTGTGGTGCTGAGGAGATGAGATGAAACCGTTTTCCCTAGAACGCGCGGTATCCGGCGATCCTTTCGTCCTGCTGCGGGCAAGTGAGCACGACGCTATCCCTGTCCGCTTCGTTGGCGAGTTGACTGATGGCCGGGTGGTAGTCGAGAAGTGAGCGGATAGCGGCGTGTATTACGTCGAGGTCTGTGTGGAGACCGAGCTTCGGATGGTACCGAAGAAGAAGACAGTCTGGGTCGTAATCGAGCCGGATGAGTCCAAGTACAACGGTTACAAGGTCAGCCCGTACACCTACCCGTGCGCCCAGATTGACTTCCCATCCTACCCCATCGAGATCGAGGACTAACCCATGTTCACATACCTTACTACCGCCCTAAGCATCGCGGGCATTGCAACACTTCTGGGACTGGCTGCCGTGTGGCCGTTGTGCCGCGTGGCTGCTGATGCTGACCGGGCCATGGGCCTTAAATGAAGCCCGAAGGCGACGAAGACCCCGAGGAACCTGCTAACGGTGGCTTCTGCCCGAAGTGCGATGGGACCGGGCGCGACAAGTACAGCGACGGAATTATGGATTGCGAACACTGACAGGGCGAAGGCTACGAGTGGTGGTAATAACTGGAGAGTGATATGGAAATCAACATGACGAAGAAGGTTCCGGTGCAAGCCAAGACGCTGAAGGTTTGCGTCAAGGTAACCGACCGGTTTGGCGCGACGCTGGTCGATCAGGACGGCGCAACGATTCACGACTTCGAGGATTGCTACGTTCCCGGCTTCATGCCTGGTAATCACTATGGCGACTACCTGATGCTCGATATCGACATCGATACCGGCCAGATCACGAACTGGAAAACGCCGAGCGCGGAGCAGATTCAGGAAGCTATCGGCGGGGAGGGCGACTGACATGACCAAGGACGAATTGCTGGTGGCGGTAGAAGATACCAAGACGGCTCATGATGCAGCGGTAAAGGCGCTCGAAGACTTCGAGCGCGACCCAAAAAACAACGTTTTCGAGTCCCTCGCCAAGGCAGAGTACGAGCTTGAAGATGTTCTGCGCGACAGGGCATCGGCTGACTGCGAAGGCTCATATAACTGCGGCGCTGAGGAATACCGCCAGGGGTTTTTCGTTGATGGCGTCGAGCATGTAGCCATAGCATCGGTCGAATACAACCGGCACGACAAGACGTATTACTACGTTGAAGAGTTCGATTTTCGGATTGAGAAAGTCGCTTAACCAAGCCAGCGCGGCTCCAACAGCGTCGAGTCAGGTGGGAAGCCTGGCGCCCTGAAGTGTGGTTCGCTGCGACCGGTTCGACTCCGGCGAGCGACAGACGGTATCCAGCCCGTTGAGCGAGGGATCAGCCGCCACCCTTCAGGGCCAAAGCGGATGCGCACGGAAGGCAGTACGAGTAAGTGCGACGCAGCGAGTAACCCTGACAAACGAATAGCAGTCCTACAGGAGATTGGCCGTGGATGATCTTAAGAAAGACGCTGATGCGCTCTACACGATGGATCAGATGCGCGAGTACGCCGACAACTTCCATCTGTCGCGAATGCGTGTCATGGTCGCCGAGAAAGAGGCCTACGAGCGGCACACTCCACCTAGTGCGCTGAGGGAGGCTGTTGACCTGACGATCAAAACTCTCGAGCGACAACTTGACCTGATTGACGAACGCGCGCCGGGAATCTATCTGGACAAGATGCCGGTTATCCGGTCGCTGCGCGCACATAAGCAACGTCTTGAGCGCGCCATTGGGCAGGCCAAGGAGCCGACATGATCCGCTTCATCCTGAAACGCCGCTCATATGACGGCCACACAGACATGCGCGATGAGGCGCTCTACACAATCGATTGCGATGTTCCCGCTCTCGAAGGCGCGCTTGGAAACGGCGGCCACGGCCCGTACGGCTACACGATCCACGAGTTGGTTGGCGTGGAACTGCTGCCGAAGGAGCCAACATGACCACCTGGACCGTTGTAGACCCCCACGAAGGCATCGTCACCCACATCTCTGACGCTGGGCGGCAGAAATACGAAGACGAGCAGCGTATCCAGCGCGTAGACCGCCTATATGCCGATATCAAGATTGGATCTATCTGCGGCGCGTTGATCGTTATTGCCGCGCTTGTCATCAAACACATTTTGGGAGTTTGACCATGTGCATGATCGATGGAGCTGAGCCGGTCCAGATGCTTTCTGAGGGATACCGCAAGGCGCGCAAGGAACACAAGTGCTCCGAATGCAGGCGTCCTATCCGGACAGGTGAGGCGTACTACTACGAGCGGTTTAAGTGCGAGGGCGACTTGAACTATCACAAGACGTGCGCTCACTGCGAGGTCGTTCGCCAGTGGCTGAGCGACGAATGCGGTGGATGGGTGTACGGCGGCGTCGAAGAAGACATCCGCGAACACGCGCAGGAGGGCTATGGATGGCCGATTCTGCGCCTCACCGTGGCAATGCATAACAACTGGTTGCGGCGTGATGGATCGCTTAGGCCAGTTCCAGCTGTCCCGAAAACGACCCACGACATCATGCGCGAGCAGGGAGCGAACCATGTTTGATGCCAACGAGCAGCAACGAAAGGAAATGCTTCGCCAGTGGGGCGAATACGTGGACTCCATCGAAGATCGGCTAGCAGAGGCGAAAGAGCGGCTGGGAGAGAAATGGCTTTTGCACCCTAGTAACCGCGTTCAGCGCCGTCAAACGCCTTACGGGAGTATCCGATGAAATCACCAATGGTCACCAACCTGGACTTCGTACCGGACAAGGATAGCTATTCCGAGCTTCAGGTCTTGCGTTCGGCGGCTGGCTTCTATGTCGGCACGCTCCACACGGGCGAGGATGGCTTTGAGCAACCCGGCTCGCGCGATTCGGGTTACTTCGGCACCCGGCAAGAGGCAGAACAGTATCTGCGGATGGTGCAAGAGGTTCCGAACCCGAGTGAATATTTGAGGATGGAGCCATGAGCGACCCAACACACATGGAATCCGTCGCCATCCGCAAGGCTGGGGTCGAGGGCTGGGAACCGTTTCGCTACGAAGTTATCGGCACAGATGGAATCCTGGTGACCGGCGGCATTCCGCGCCTGCTCAAGAGCGGCCCGCGAAAAGGTCAGAAAACGTGGGGCGCGAAGAAGGGCAGCAAAGTCGTCGTCACAAATTCAGAGGTTGCGACCGAGAAGGCCCGGTACGTGGCAGAGACTGGAAATTGCCCGGAGTGCTACGGCAAAGGCGAAATCTTTGCGAGTTGGCATGTTGATCACGGCACGAAATACAAACCGTGCCCACATTGCTGCGCAACGGGGAAGGCCAGAAAGGAGGCCGCATGATGCTTGTCGATTGCGACCCCGACCCAACAGAAGAGACCACCTACGGCTATTGCAGCAGATGCCGGTGTGAATGCACTGTGGTTAAGCGGGATCAGGGGGTTGGGCGCGACGAGGCTTATGGTAGGCCGATCGTTCACGTGGACATGCAGTGGTGTTGCTGCGAGTGTGGTGACCCACTATGAGCGACTTCTCTTTCTTCGACGCAATCCACACCGCCCGCCAGTCGAACGCCCAGTACTGCTGCCCTGACATGACCGGCGACGATGCCCGCGGATTCTGCCTTGATGCCATTGAGGATCTACCAGCAGGTAGCACGGTAAGGCTGGAGCCGGAACCGGATATGACGATTGGGCCGTTTTGTAGCACAACATTATTTTGGAGGGAATCGCTATGGCTGAATCCACAGAGTTGACCGTCATCGAGCGCGCCGCAATTGCGCTTGGTGCTGACAAACACGAGCAAGAGCTTTTGGCGCTGTCGAAGCAATACACCGACATCGTTGAAATCAAGAACAACGCTGGCCGGGATCAATGCCACGCTGCGGCGATGGTGCTGTCGAAGGCTATCACGCACACCGACAAGACCGGCAAGGAAGCACGCGAGGACGCGAATGCTTTCCAGAAGGCCGTGATCGTGGAAGCAAAGCGGCGGATCGCGATTGTCGAGCCCGAGCGGGACCGGTTGATTGGACTCCGGGATGCGTGGGATGAGGCAAGGGCTGCTGAGAAAGCCGCGATTGCTGCCAGGGAGAAGGCCCGCGTTGATAGCATCCGGGCGCGAATCGAAGCGTTCATGCTCGACGCCGTGACTGCCAGTAGTGGTACGGCGGCCGAAATCGATGAGCATGCGACCCGCCTTTCCGAAACCGTTATCGACCTGGAAGGGTGGCAGGAATTTACCGAGGAAGCACAGGTAAAGCGTGATGACACGGTGAAGTGGTTGCGCGAACGTCAGCAAGACGCGGCGAACCGGGAAGCGGAAGCACTCCGGCTCGCTGAGGAGCGAGCCCAGCTCGCCAAGGAGCGCGAAGAAGCCGCCGAACGCGAGCGACTTGCAGAGCAGAAGCGGCAACGCTTCGCCGAGGAACAGCGCGAGGCACAGGAAAAGGCAGCAGCAGCGATGCGAGCGGAACGGGAAGCGCACGAACGTCGCCTGGCCGCCGAAAGCGAAGCCGCCAACGCAGCATACCTCGCCCAGCGAGAGGCAGAGCAGGCGAGTTTGCGCGCCCAGCAGGAAGCCGCCGACAAACTGAACGCCGCCATGTCCGAGATTCAGGGCATCCAGCAACAGGTAATCATCGCCCAGTCAGGCCGCCTAGGTGTGCGCAAGGGTGGAACCATCGAATGCCTGCGCGAGACGCTTGCCGAGACCGAGGCATGGGAGATCGACGACCGTTTCGGCATCTTGCGCGGCGCAGCGGAAAGCGCCAAGACGACTGCGGTTGCGGAGATTAGGCGGCTGCTGGCTGAGGCTGAGGCGCGAGTAGCCGCTGAAGTGGAAGCCGCTCGCATTGCCCATGCTGAAGCGGAACGGATCTTTGTCGAAGAGGAGCAACGCCGGCAGCAGGCCGCAGCGGAAGCGGCACGCATTCAGGCTGAGAAGGATGCAGCCGAAGCGGAACGCCAACGCCGCGAGCGTGTGCAATTCGAACTGAATGGCCCCGGCGAGTCGGAAATCATCCGCGTACTGGCTGAGCAGTTCAAGGTTACGCCCGAGGTTGCCCTTGCCTGGATTGCGACATTCGACATGGCGTACAACGATCACATGGAGAAAGCAGCGTGAGTAACGCCGTCACACTAATTACGGACGAGATTTACGGCGTCCGCGCCAGTTTCGAGGCCGTGAGCGTCGATCGATCGATTAACTTCGAGCGCGAGGCCGGGTTCGCTATCCAGATGATCACGGCGAGCGATTACGCGCTTGGCGTGGCCATGAAGAACAAGCAATCGGTTATCGATGCCGTCACCAACGTGGCCGCTATTGGTATCAGCTTGAACCCGGCCAAGAAGCAGGCCTATCTCGTCCCGCGCAAGAACAAGATTTGCCTGGACCTTTCGTACATGGGCCTGATCGACCTTGCCATTCAGGAAGGCGGCATCAAGTGGGCGCAGGCGCAACTGGTCTATGAGAAAGACACGTTCGCACTGAACGGCATGGACAAGATGCCCTTGCACCAGTTCAACCCATTCGGGAAAGACCGCGGCGAATATGTCGGCGTGTATGTAGTCGTCAAAACATCTGATGGCGAGTACCTGACGCACACGATGGAGATCGGCGAGGCTTACGCAATCCGTGACCGCTCCGACTCCTGGAAGAATCAGCAGCCCGGTAAGCGCGGCCCATGGGAAAGTGACCCGGGCGAGATGATCAAAAAAACGTGTGTCAAGCGTGCCAGCAAATACTGGCCGAAGACCGACCGTCTGGACAAGGCAATTCACTACCTGAATACGGACGGCGGCGAAGGGCTGGCAGAACTGCGCCCATCGCAAGCCGCCGGGTGTGCGCCTGACGTTCTCACCGCGTGGTGTAACAGGGCCAAGGAAGCGGCCACAGAGGCGGCGCTACAGACGGTCTGGAGCGATGGCTTGGCAATCATCAACGCGAGCGGGGACAAGCGGGCATACGACACGTTCAAAGCGACCGTAAAGACCCGCAAGGATGAGCTTATGAAGCCCGCTGACGACGGTCGAACAATCGATATGCCAACCAGCCCGCCACGCGAACCCGGCGCCGACGATGAGTTGGCGGAAGACTTCAAACGACATATGGCCAGAGAAGGAGCATCGCAATGATTCCGTACATCCTGTCTGAGCATCCTCAAGGTTCGAGTGAATGGAAAGCTGATCGTGCAGGCCGGGCGACCGGCTCCAAGGCATCCGCCGTCCAAGCCAAGGGAAAAGGCAACGCAGAGGCGGTGACCCGTGCCGATTATCGTGTGCAGCTTGCGCTTGAGCGTCTTCTGGGCGAACCGTGCGACGACGACTTTACGTCACGCGACATTCAGAACGGCATCGACCGAGAGCCTTTCGCCCGTATGGCCTTCGAAGCGAGGACGGGCCTGTTCGTGCAGGAGGCCGGATTCGCCTACTGGGAAAAGCTGATGGTCGGCTGCAGCGTGGATGGATTCTCGGAAGAGGCTCGGCGCAAGGGTTTCGTTGAGATCAAGTGCCCCAAGAGCAAAACGCACCTGGAGTATCTGACTGGTAATCGCTTGCCGCCGGTCTATAAGCCGCAGGTTCTGCACAATTTCCTTGTTACCAATTGCGACTACGCCGACTTCGTTTCTTTTGATCCGAAGATGCCCGAGAAGCTGCAACTGTTCGTGTTTCGCATCGAACGCGATGAGGCAGAGATTCGCGCGTACGAAGCGGAGTTGCGGCAATTTCTGCTTGAGGTTGAGGCGACGCACAAGCAACTGATGCTGATGGCCGCCTAGCCGCCACATCCAATCCGCTTCCGCCGAAAAAGCGAGGCAAGCGGCGTGAAGATTTAACGCCGTCCCCGCATGCACGGCTCAGTAGAGCGTATTCGCATGATCCATGGGGGCGGCCCTAATTGAGGATGACTATGGGATTTCGAACCGTAGTGATGTTGAGCAATGATATGTGCCATGAGTGGCAGAAAGACGCGGAGCTGGGCAACAAGATTGCGCTCGCTATGAATTACACCGGCGACCCGCTGCGTCAGGATATGGCTAGGATTGGCGGCTATGGTCGCGCCGTCGAATGCACTCATGCCGACTGCCAGACGCTTGCCATGCTGGACGGTTATACCGCCTTCACGCACATCGATTCGCAAAGTTGGATGCGCGGCGACGGCGATGATACGGCGGTCGTCCGACTGCTCAAGAGCGCGGCCAAGAAACTGGGCTATCGGCTGGTGAAGCAACCGGCGGCCTAACCCCGCAGTACCACTCGACGGTCCATTTCGGCCGGAGAGCGGTGTGTTTGGCCCGATGCCTGGTTGGGTCGGGTCCTTTTTCTGGAGATGAGATGGGCCGCTTTTATCGATCATTTAATACCATGTGCTGGCCCGCTCCCGGACCTGACCTTGGTGACCTGTCGCACAAGTTGACATACGGCGAGCCGAGCAAAGAGGATTTGCTGGTCTGTGCGTCGGTCATCAATGCATACCAGCACATGATCCGGCTCGATGCGAAACGCCGCGCCGCAGTTATTCGGGAATTACGACTGGGGCCTAACGGTCCAGTCGCCG
>Ga0302228_10001295_pt1 | contig 18546 bp, 15 predicted proteins | sample II_Palsa_N1_2_FD_193519 | JGI IMG/M metagenome (GOLD analysis project Ga0302228, IMG submission 193519) | Peat permafrost microbial communities from Stordalen Mire near Abisko, Sweden - II_Palsa_N1_2 | ecosystem: Environmental > Terrestrial > Soil > Palsa > Peat permafrost | place: Sweden...
ATGCCTTCTGCGGCCAATGGGCGACCTCCTGGCATCATGGCCGCCTGATTCTCGCCGGCGACGCCGCGCACCTCATGCCGCCGTTCCTCGCGCAGGGCTTCAACAGCGGGGTCCGGGACGTGGCCGCGCTCGCGTGGCGGGCGGACCTGGTTCTGTCCAATCGCGCGCCGCTGGACATCTTCGCTAGCTACACCAGCGAACGACTGCCGCACGTCCGGCAGATCATCGAAGAAGCCGTGCAGATCGGACGGATGCTGTGCATCACGGATCCGGACGAGGCTGCCGAGCGCGACCAGCTCATGCTGGCCGCCCGCGACCATCCGGAGATAGTGCCACCCCCGCCAACCTGGCGGCTCGGCCCCGGGCTCGGCGCGCACGACGATCCGGGCGCCGGTGTGCTCGGTATCCAGGCCATCGTCGAGCACGACGGGCGCACCGGGCTGTTCGACGACGTCTTCGGCGGTGGGCGGTTCGTCATGCTTAGCCGGGCGGGTGACCCGCGCGGTGTCCTCGGCGAGTTCGCCGCGCATGCGTGGGGCCTGCTCGGTGGTGTCACCGCCACCTTCGGGTCCGGCGGCGACACCACCGACGTGGGCCAGGCCTATGCGCGCTGGTTCACCGAGCTCGACGCCGACCTGATCGTGCTAAGGCCCGACTTCAACGTGCTCGCTACGGCAAGACAGATCCAGGACGCGGACCGGCTGATAACGAACCTGGCTGAAGCCCTGCAGCTGTCCGATCCACCCTGACCCGGGTGCCACCCGTAGCCACGATTTGCTCCTGGTCCAGCCGACAGCAAGAGGAGGACGCCATGACGTTCTGGGAAGACCTGATGACCGTACCGCACGAACTGCGCTTCGTTGATGTTGACGGGGTGCGGACCCGGGTCCTGCACGCCGGCAGCGGCACGCCGCTGATTTTGCTGCACGGGATCAGCGGGCACCTCGAGACCTACATCCCGGTCATGGAGGCCCTGAGTGCCGAATTCGACGTCCACGCGATCGACATGCTCGCCCACGGCTTCACCGGCAAGCCCGGCGGCGATTACCCCGTCAGCCGGCTGGCGGCGCACGTTATCGGCTATCTGGACGCGATCGGTGCCGAGAAGGCTCACATCCTGGGCCTCTCGCAGGGCGGCTGGACGGCTGCGTTCCTCGCCGCTGAGCATCCCGAACGGGTTGAGAGGCTGACCCTGGTCGTCAACGTGGGCAATCCGCACATGCCAATCGAGGAACTCGGTGCCTTGCTCGCCGAGACCACCAACAAGGCGGTCTTCAGCGACGACCGGGAAGACACCCGGACCCGGATCGAGACGGTGATCTCGGACAAGACCACGCTGACCGACGAGATGGTCGACATCCGCTTCCGGATCTATCAGCAGCCCGAGCTGCGCGCTGCGATGCCCGGCATCCTGGCCTCCACCGAGCCGGCGGTGTACCGGCGGGATTCCCTGACGCCGGCGCGGCTCGCCTCGATCACAGCAGAGACGCTGATCGTTTGGTCCGAGGACGACCCGTCCGGGGCGCACGGCGGCGACTACTACCGCGATAATATCGCCAGCGCCAAGCTAGTCCTATTCCGCGATGTCGGCCACTGGCCTCCGTACGAGCGTCCCGACGAGTTCGCCAAGCTGGTGATCCCGTTCCTGCTCGAGGGCCTGGACACGGTTCAGGAAGCGACGATCTGATGCCGCTGGCCAATGTCGCCGGACGCGCCGCGCCAGGCCAGGTGCTGGCGGGCCGTGCCGCCGGGCTCGGCGAGATGCGCAACAACCTGGTCCCGCCGCAGCCTGGCGGATCGGGCACGTGATGAGCCAGACCAGTGACCGGGAGCAGTTGCGGTACTTCGAGGACTTCGAGGTCGGGATGACGTCGGAGTTCGGCCCCCGGGTCATCACCGAAGCCGAGATCATCGACTTCGCCGCTCAATGGGACCCGCAGCCGTTCCATCTCGACAGCGAGGCGGCCCGCGCGTCGATGTACGGCGGCCTCATCGCCAGCGGCTGGCACACCGCGGTCGTCACGATGAGCATGCTGGCGACCAAGAGGCCGCTCACGGCCGGTGCCGGCTCGCCCGGGCTGGACGAACTGCGCTGGCTTGCCCCAGTGCGGGCCGGAGCGACGCTGCGGGGGTCGAGCGCCGTTTTCGAGACGCGAGCGTCGCAGTCTCGCCCCGCGATCGGCATCGTCCGGTCACGGGTCGAGACGGTCGATGACAGCGGTGCGGCCGTGCTCCGCTACCTGAGCACATTCTTCGTCCGCCGCCGGTACTCTTCCGGAGACGTGCCGCCGCACCTGCTGGCCGCAGGCAAAGAATAGGGTCGCCATGACGGTTCAGCCGCCGATCCAGGGTTTCGCAGAGGCTGCCCGGGCCGTGACAGCCGCCGGCCAACGTTTCGAGCTCGTCACGGTCAGCGTCCGCGGACAGAGCTACCCCGCGTTTAAGGCGGCGCCGCCGACGCTGGGTCAGCTGTTCAGCGCTGCCCGCCAGCATCAGGACCAGACGTTCGTGGTCTACGAGAGCGAGCGCTGGACCTTCGGTCAGGTGCTAGGCCAGGCCGACGCCCTCGGTGCCGCGCTAATCCGCCGTTACGGCGTCCGGCACGGCGACCGGGTGGCGATCGCCATGCGCAACTACCCCGAGTGGATCGTTGCCTTCGCTGCGATAACGTCCATCGGCGCGGTGTCGGTGTCGCTTAATGCCTGGGGGACGGAGCCCGAGCTGGATTTCGCCCTGGTCGACAGCGGTGCCCGGCTGCTCATCGCTGATGGCCCACGGATCAGGCGGACTGCCCAGACGCGACGGCGACTTGGCATCCGCGCGGTGGCCGTCCGGTCTCCGGCCGGGCCGGGCGAGGGCGTGGACAACTGGGCCGACGTTCTCGCGACTGCGGCCGGTCCACAGCCAGCAGACGTGCGCCCCGACGACGACGCCACTATCCTCTACACATCGGGAACTACCGGACGGCCCAAGGGCGCTGTATCTACGCACCGGTCGATTGTCCAGGCCCTTTTCGGGTTCGCCTGCCGGACGGCGATCGACGTGCAGCGGCGCCCGGAGGTCGCCGTCCCCGCCGGGCAGCGCGTGATGATCCTGGTTGTTCCGCTGTTCCACGTCACGGGATGCGTTCCCATCATGCTCTCGTGCTTCATCACCGGCTCTAAGCTGGTGATGATGCACCGCTGGGACCCGGAGAAGGCCCTGGAACTCATCGAGCGCGAGCGGGTGACGACCTTGCTCGGAGTACCCGCGCAGAGCTGGGACATGCTCGACTCGGTGGCCGTGAAGGAACACGACCTGAGCAGTCTGCGGTTGATCGGTGGCGGGGGCGCACCAGCACCGCCAGTCCTCGTCCGTCGGCTGGCCGAGCAGTTCCCGGCCGCCGGCCCGGCGATCGGCTACGGACTGACGGAGACCAACGGATACGGCACGGCTAACACCGGAGCGGACTACGTCGAGCATCCGGCCAGCGCCGGACGGCCTGCGCCCATCCTGGAACTCGACATAAGGAATGAGCAGGAGCAGTCGGTCCCAACCGGGCAGTCCGGCGAAATATGGATGCGCGGCGTGCATGTGTTCCGCGGCTATTGGCGGCAGCCGGACGCGACGGCGAGCAGCCTCGTCAACGGCTGGTTCAGGACGGGCGACATCGGGCACCTCGACGAGGAGGGATTCCTCTATATCGAGGACCGGCTCAAGGACGTGATCCTGCGCGGCGGCGAGAACATCTACTGCGCCGAGGTGGAGGCCGTCCTGCATGAGCATGACGGCATCAGGGATGTTGCGGTATTCGGGCTGGCAGATGCGAGGCTCGGGGAAGAGGTTGCCGCGGCCGTCGTCCTGAAGGCGGGCTCGGCTGTCTCAGCCGAGGATCTAGCGGACTTCACGGCCGGGCGTCTGGCCCCATTCAAGGTTCCGTCCAGATGGTTCATCGTGGCTGGGCAGCTGCCGCGCAGCGCCGTCGGCAAGGTGCTGAAACGAGAGCTGCAGAAGCGCTTCAGCTCGGCCCCCGATGGCGACCAGGCCGCCCGGCACGTTCGCTCCTGATCAACCAGGGAAGCGCCGGCCTTGCATTATGGGCTCCCGTAGGGTATCAAGGAACTAGATATCAAGAACCTTGTCACTTAGGACGGCTGTCAGGCGGCCGAAAAGCTGAGGCCGCCATATCACGAAGCGAGAAAGTGAGGCGAGGACGCCATGACCGAGTCCGCCTTGACAGACCAGGTCGACACCGGCACTGCCTACGGCCTGAAGCAGGGCACGTATGACGCGGCCCTTACCGAGGTTGGGCCGGGTACTCCCGGCGGCGAGGCGCTGCGCAGGTACTGGCAGCCCGTGGCGTTGTCGCGCCAGGTCAGTGATCTTCCCAAGAACGTCCGCCTGCTCGGCGAGGACCTCATCCTGTTCCGCACCAGGCGGGGCCGGGCTGGCCTGGTGTACCCCCGGTGCATCCACCGTGGCTCGACCCTTGCCTACGGCAAGGTCGAGGACGACGGCATCCGGTGCAACTACCATGGCTGGCTGTTCGGTCCCGAGGGTCACACCCTCGACCAGCCCTGCGAACCTGACGGTGGCCTGAAGAAGCACAAATACCGGCAGCCCTGGTATCCCGTCGAGGAGCGCTACGGCATCGTGTTCGCCTACATGGGCCCGCCGGAGCGCAAGCCGCCGCTGCCGCGCTACAGCATCCTCGAGAACGTGCCCGAGGGCCGGGTGCAGATCGCAACCGACCGGACCCGCATCTTCGGCGGTCCCGAGATTCTCCCGGCCAACTGGGTCCAGTCATATGAGAACGTCGTCGATCCGTGGCACGTGTATGTCCTGCACAGCACCCTGACCGGCACTCAGTTCTCCCGGCTGCTCACGGTGGTCCCGAAGATGACCTGGGAGTACTCGGAGATTGGATTGCGTTCCATCAGCCGCCGCACCCTCGAAGACGGCACGATCTTCCGGCGGGTTTCCGAGCTGGTCCTGCCGAACGCCTGGATCGTGGCGCCGCCGACCGATGTGGAGTTCGGCCCCTGCCAGGAAGTCATGTGGCACCAGCCGATCGACGACACCCACACGCGGGTCTTCCTGGTCAAGAACACCACCCCCGAGCTGGCCGAGGGATGGCTGGATCGCTCCCGCATGCCGCTGTATGACGGCAACACCAAGAACTGGTGGGAGCTGGACGAGGAAGGGCACCAGCGCTATCCGGGGGATTACGAGGCGCAGGCTGGCCAGGGCCCGATCACACTGCACTCGGAGGAGCACCTGGCTAGTAGCGACCGGGGCGTCAGCATGTACCGGCGGCAGTGGAAGCAGATCATCAAGGCCGTGGAGGCCGGCGAGCAGCCGATGAACGCCGACCTGACCCTGATAACGATCACCGCAGGCAATTACCTTGACAAGCCGACGGGCGCCCCGCAGCCGCCGAGCCCATCGAGCCGGGTCGGCGCGCCGCCCGCGCGGTAAGGAAGCGCCGGCGATCATGTCCTCCTGGCTGCGGATGGCACCGCGCCAGCCGACCCCGCCGAGGATGTCCCTGGTGTCGAGGCCGTGCCGTGCGGGACGTTCGGCCTGACGCGGCAAACTGGAGTGCACGTCGCCGTAGCCGAGGGTTGAGCGTCGCCCGGTCAACCAGTGCCGACCCGTCCTGCAGCGAGCGGTCCAGGCCGCCGACTGGAGGTGGCGCGCAGCACGGCGACCCGGAGTCCGGCCTCTTCGACCCGGCACGCCCCCGGCACGGGCCTGTGCGGGGGATCCCTCCCCGGTCTTGCCCGAACTCTTCCACCCAGCCCGCGGCCATCATTTATCAAGCTTCATGATAACAAGGTTCTTGACATTGGTAGGCAACAATGTCACGCTGAGCGCACTATGGCGGATGCAGTACCGATTTAGCAGGAGCGCGAGGAAGCTCGCACAGCACGCCGCTCCGGAAAGCCGCCGCAAAACTAAGGAGAATCATGAAATCGCGCTATCTCCTCGCGGCGGGTGCGCTCACCGTTGCCACGGCTCTCATGCTCACAGCATGCAGCTCGTCCTCGGCCACATCGACATCCGCGGGCGCCTCGGCGGCGTCAGGGAAGCAACCGATTCAAATCGCTCTCCTCGGTGACATCACAGCGCCCTCGCTCGGCGGCGGCTCCCCGGAGACGGGCCAAGGCGCGACCGCCGCGGTGAACGCGATCAACAAGGCCGGGGGCATCAACGGACGCAAGCTCGAACTCACGATCTGCAACACCGAGGGCGACCCCAACCAGGTGCTCGCGTGCGCGCGCCAGGTCGCCGACAACAAGAGCATCATCGCGGTCGTCGGTTCCTCGACGGTCGTCGGAAGCCCCGAGTCCGCGCTCAAAGACGCAGGACTCGCGGACTTCGGAGAGTTCCCCATACCCGGGCCGGACACCTCCAGCGCCGTCTCCTTCCCCGTCATCGGCGGCCCGGTCGTCGAGACCGAGTGCTCGGTGTCCCTTATCGCACAGCGAGTCAAGGCGCGCAAGATGACCGTCGCTTACGAGGACGTCCCCGCGGCCGCGGCCATCCTGCCGCTGATCTCGTCCCTCGCCGGGGCCCAGCACGTGACGGTCGTCCACAAGGTCGGGCTTCCCTCCACCGCGACCGACCTCTCGCCACAGGTCGCCACGGCGGACAGCGGGGTCGGGGCGACCATGCTGGCGACGGACCCGCAGCAAGAGCAGCAGTTCATCCTGGCGGCCAAGTCCAGCGGGTCGACCGTGCCGCTCGTGGCAGGCGACACCCTCACCCCGACGTCGATCAAGGCGATGGGCTCGGCAGCCAACGGCGTATACGAGTGCGACTCGCTGCGGCCGGTTTCAACGGCCTTCGCCGGAGGGCGGCAGTTCCTCGCTGAAACCAGCTACCTGGGCAAAGGCTTCGCCGTGGACGACACCTCCACGAACGCCTGGCTCGCTGTCCACATGTTCGCCAACATCTTGAAGACGATGCCGACGATCACCCGGCAGTCGGTGCTCGCCAAGCTGAAGAACCTGCACAACGTCTCCGCTTACGGCTTCACGACGCCACTCACGACGGCGAGCACCTACAGCGGCCTCGGCGGCCAGTTCCCGAGGCTGTTCACGAGGACGGCCTTTCTCGAGAAGATCGAGAACGGGAAGACCGTCGAGCTGCCGAACAGCGAGGTCCACTTCTAGCCCTGGTTGCCGATCGGCGTGGCCGCCGGCGCTCCGGGACGGCGGCCACGCGGCACGGGCATTGCTGGCCAGGAGATTGCCATCAGGTAGGGAGTTGGTAAGGATGACCGAGACCCACCACATCGGTACCTGCCGAACAGCACACCCCGGCACCCTGGCGAGGCGGTCGGCGTGAACGGGTTCATCGCCTTCGTCTTGCTCGGGCTCGGTGTCGGTGGAGCGTATGCGCTCGCGGCTCAGGGAATGGTCCTCATCTACCGGGGATCCGGCGTCGTCAACCTAGCCCAAGGTGCCGTCGCTGGCTTCGGAGCTTTCTCCTACCTCGCCCTGACCAGCAGCTTCGGCCTTCCTCCTCTCCTGGCCGTCGCGACTGCGACGCTCATCTGCGGCGCCATCGGACTGATCGTCCATGCCACGGTGATGCGGCCGCTCAAGGACTCGTCACCACTCATGAGGCTCATCGCGTCCACCGGAGTGATGACCGTGCTGAGCGCTCTGCTCCTGCTCAGGTACGGCAGCAACGTCCAGGTCATGAAGCCGCTGTTCCCGCGTACTCCGATCCATTTCTCCTCCGGAGTGGCGCTGTCGGAGGACCGGATCTGGCTGCTCGGGATCGCCCTGGTGCTCACGGTGGTGCTCGGCGCTTTCTATCGGTACACCCGGATTGGCATCGCAAGCAGCGCGACGGCTGAGAGCGAGCAAGTCGTCGCCGCACTCGGATGGCCGCCGGGACGGCTCGCCGCGTTCAACTGGGGCCTCGGTTGCGCTCTGGCCGGACTTGCCGGAGCACTCATCGGACCGGTCGTCAATCTCACGCCAACCTCGGCAACGCTGCTCGTGGTGCCAGTCCTCGCGGCGGCACTGCTTGGCAGCTTCCGGTCCTTCACCTGGGCCTTCGTCGGCGCACTCGGGGTCGGGGTCGGCGAATCACTGCTGAGCCGCTACGTCAGTGCGCCGGGCTGGGACACCTCGTTGCCGTTCCTCGTGGTGCTGGTCATCCTGGTCTTTCGCGGCCGCTCAATCCCACCGCGCAGCCACGTCTTCGACCGGCCACCTCGGGTCGGCGACCCCAGGACGCGACTCCCCGGCATCGCGCTCCTCGCGTTGCTCGGCATCGTCTTCGTGACGTTGCTCCCGGCAAACTGGGCTGCTGCTGCTGCGGTCACCGCCGGAGTCGGCACGGTAGGGCTCTCGGTGGTTGTCGTCACGGGGTACGCCGGTCAGCTCTCGCTCGCGCAGTTCGCGCTCGCCGGGATCGGCGGGCTCGTCGCCGCCCGCATGGTCGCCGTCTGGGGGGTGCCTTTCTGGGTGGGTCTGCTCGGGGCAATTGTCGCCGCCGTTCCCGCCGGGCTCGCCGTCGCGTTGCCGGCACTGCGCGCGCGGGGAGTCAACCTGGCGATCGCTACCTTCGGCCTTGCCGTTGCGGTCGAGAGCGTCATCATGGACAACTCGAGTTACACCGGCGGCCTCGCGGGTACCACCGTCTCGCCCCCGAGCATCTTCGGCTTCACCTTCGACCCCGTTGCCACACCACAGCGCTACGCAGCGCTCTGTGTCGTCGGATTCGTGCTCTGCGCCATTCTCGTCCGCAATCTGCGCCGTGCCCCAGGCGGTCGTCGGCTCATCGCCATCCGGTCGAACGAGCGGGCCGCAGCATCGCTCGGGATCAACGTCACTTCGGCGAAGCTCACCGCCTTCGCGCTCGCTTCCGTGGTTGCGGCGGTCGGCGGCGTGCTCATCGCGTTCGAAACAACGTACGTGCTGTTCAGCCAGTTCACTGCGCTCGACAGCATTCAGATAGTGGTCTTTGTCGTCATCGGCGGCGTGGGCTTCGGCATGTCCGGGCTCCAAGCAGGGATAGTGGCCACGGGTGGGCTCGGTGTCTACCTGATCAGCGAGATTTTGCCGATCGGCAACTGGATACCGCTTATCGCCGGCGTCGCGCTCCTCATCGTCATCGTTACGCACCCCGACGGTGCGCTGCCTCCCATGATCGACAGGCTCGCGCGGCTGACACGACGACTTCCGTCGTGGCTCTGGCGAGAGACGGACACGCAACTCGGGGACACGTCGGGCAGCGGCGCCGCGAGGGTCACCCCGAAGGCGCTCGAAGTCCGTGACATCTCGGTCCAGCTGGGAGGCGTCCGGGCCGTCGACCATGTGTCGTTCTCGGTCCAGCCGGGTGATGTCGTCGGCCTCATCGGCCCGAATGGGGCCGGCAAGACGACCTGCATCGACATCATCTCGGGCTTCACCACGGGAACCGGCGACGTGCTGCTCGGTGGGGAAGCCTTGACGCGGTGGAGCGCCACCAGGCGGGCACTGGGCGGCATGGCGCGATCATTCCAGTCACTCGAGCTTTTCGAGGACATCTCGGTATGGGACAACCTGGCAACCGCGTCGGAGGGCAGGCGGGCGCGTCGATTCGCGCTCGACTATCTGCTCCCGCGTCCGCCGAGACTGTCCGGGCCGGCCTGGCATGCGATCCGGATCTTCGGACTCGCCGAGCATCTGAGCCTTCTGCCGTCGTCGTTGCCGACCGGCACGCGGCGCGTGCTCGCGATCGCACGAGCGGTCGCAACCGGCCCCTCGATCCTTTTGCTCGACGAGCCCGCTGCCGGCCTCGACGAGGTCGAGTCGCGAGAGCTCGGCGTCCTGATTAGTCAGATGGCCAAGCAGTGGGGACTGGGCATCCTGCTCGTCGAGCACGACATGACCCTCGTCATGAAGGTCTGCGACCGGGTAGTCGTTCTCGACAACGGCCGCATGATCGCGGATGGTGCCCCGGCGGACGTTTCAAGGGACCCCGCCGTGATCAGCGCTTACCTCGGGGAGCCCGCCCACGAGTTCGGGTCCGACGAGCTCACCGCTGTGCCACTCGCCGCGGCCCTGCTGGGTGATCCGGTGCTCGACGCCGCGCATCTGCCCGCCCGCCGACCAACGCCGGGCTCATCCGCTGACAGCTCCGAGACGGGGACGCCGTGACAAATGTCCACTTCGCGGCCGTTGGCCTCGCGGCCGGCTACGGCGGAATCCCGGTCATAAGGGACGTCAACCTCGAGTTGCGTCGGGGAGAGGTGACCGTCATGCTCGGCGCGAACGGCGCTGGGAAGACGACGACGCTACTCGCGTTGAGCGGCGACCTGCCGCTCACGGAGGGGACAGTCGAGTTCCGTGGTGCGATCCTCACCTCCAGCCTCTGGCAGCGGGCGAGAAGCGGCATGTCGTACATCTCCGAGGAACATGGCGTCATCCGCAGTTTGACCGTGCACGAGAACCTGCGCCTCGCCCTGAAGAAGCCGCTGGCGGCACTCGAGCTCTTCCCCGAGCTCCGCGAACACCGCCATCGCAAGGCGGGCCTGCTCTCTGGTGGCCAGCAGAAGATGCTGACGCTGGCCATGGCGATCGCGCGCAAGCCCGATGTGCTGCTCGCCGACGAACTCTCGCTCGGCCTCGCCCCTCAGATAGTCCAGCGACTGTTGCGCGTAGTCCGCGGCGCGGCCGACGGCGGGAGTGCCGTTCTGCTGGTCGAGCAGCACGCCCGCCAGGCGCTCGCGATCGGAGATCAGGCCGTCGTGATGGCCCGCGGCCGCGTCATGCTGACCGACAGCGCTGAGGCAGTACGCGCGAATTTCACCGAGCTTAGCGCTGCCTACCTTGGCAGACGCAGCTGATGGGCATTCGCCTCCGGTGGCCTGCGGGGCCACGCACCCTCATCGTTCGCCGGAGACCAGCCGCCGGGGGGAGCGGAACCCCGTACGCGCACCGTATGGCCGGGGGCCTGGCGCAGGCACCGATCCGACGGTGGTGTCCCTGGTCGGCCAGGGACGGCTGCCCATTGGCCGACTCATCACTGAATACGCATTCGAGGACATCGGCTGGGCGGCGCAAGACATGACGACCACCAGGGCCATCAAGCCCGTCCTGCGGCTCTCAGCCTGGGTCCAAGCCACCCCGCCTCTGCGACGACACCAAGGCGCAGGTGCTGCGGCTATCGAAGGAGATCCTCATGAACCTGTCCGGCAAGGTCGCCATCGTGACCGGCGGCGGCCGCGGCCTCGGGCTGGCCTACGCGCAGGCACTGGCCAGCGCCGGCGCCGCCGTGGTCATCAACGACGTGGACCAGGCGGCAGCCGGCGCGGCCGTCGCCCTGGTCACCGGGGCTGGCGGGCAAGCCGTCGCCCATGTTGGGGCGGTGGGGCCGTCCGCGGTGGCGGACGCGCTCGTTGATCAGGCTGTTTCCGCATTCGGCCGTCTGGACATCCTCGTCACCAACGCCGGGGTCCTGCGTGACACCGTCTTGTGGAAGATGACCGACGAGCAGTTCGACCTCGTTCTGGACGTCCACGTGCGCGGCACGTTCAGCTGCGCACGCGCCGCGGCGATCCGGTTCCGCGAGCAGGGTGACGGCGGCCGGATCATCTGCGTCGGTTCCCCGACCGGCCAGGTCGGCAACTTCGGGCAGACGAACTACGCGGCTGCGAAGGCGGCCATCATCGGTATGGTGCGCACCTGGTCGATGGAACTCGCCAGGGCCGGCGTCACCGTCAATGCGGTGATTCCCGTCGCCGCAACCGGAATGACAGAGACTGTCCCGTTCCTCAAGCCCTACGTTGAAGCCCTGGCGGCCGGGGAGGCCCTCCCGTCCTACGCGCGCCGCGAACTGGGGTTCGGTTCGCCACAGGACGCCACAGGACTGGTGGTCTTCCTCGCCTCTGACGACGCAGCCGGCATTACTGGCCAGGCCATCGGCATCGGTGGTGACCGGCTCGCCCTGTGGTCCCACCCTGCGGAGACCGTCGTGGCGTTCGCCGACGGCGACGGGTGGAGCGCGGATGCCATCGCCAAGGTGTGGCCCTCCTCCTTCGCCGAACATCAGCAGAGCGTTGGCCAGCAGTTTCCGGAGCCTCCGAGATGAGCATCGACCTCGCCGCTGTCACCGCGATCGACAGCCATGTGCACATCGAAGCCGATACGCACGGCTGTTTCGCCCTGGATGACGAGCTGATCGCCGCGTCCGCCAAATACTTCCGCGCCGACGCCAACCGCACCCCCACCCTGGACGAGGTCGCCGGCTACTACCGGTCCCGGAACATGGCCGCTGTCGTCTTCACTGTAGACGCCCACACCGCGACCGGTCATAAGGCGCTGTCGAGCCGCGAGATCGTGGAGGGGGCCGCCCAGTACGCCGACGTGCTTATCCCGTTTGCGTCCGTCGACCCGCACGACGGCGCCGCGGCGGTCGACTCGCTGGGCGAGCTGGTCGCAGCGGGTGCGCGCGGGCTGAAGCTGCATCCATCGCTGCAGGGTTTCCGCCCCGACGATACGGCGTTCTACCCGCTGTACGCGGCTGCGGCGGATCTGGGCGTGCCGATCATCTTCCATACCGGGCAAACCGGAATCGGTGCTGGGCTGCCGGGCGGACGGGGCATCAAACTTCGGTACTCCGACCCGATGCTGCTCGACGACGTAGCGGCCGATCACCCGGGCCTCACCGTGATCATGGCGCACCCGTCAGTGCCTTGGCAGGACGCGGCGATCTCGGTAGCGACCCACAAGGCGAACGTGTACATCGATCTGTCCGGCTGGTCGCCGAAATACTTCCCGCCTCAGCTGGTCCGGGCGGCGAACGGGCTGCTGAAGCACAAGGTCATGTTCGGCTCCGACTATCCGCTGCTGACCCCCGACCGGTGGATGAAGGACTTCGCTGCCCTCGATATCAAGGACGATGTCCGGCCGCTGATCCTTAAGGACAATGCGATTCGCGCCCTGGGGCTGGACCCGGCATGACCAGCTCGCCGGTCGACAACGGACTGGGCTCCTGGCCGGCGAGACGCGCCCGGATGGAACCCGAAGCCATCGCCCTGACTCAGGGCCGCCGGCAGCTGACCTACCGGCAGCTGCGCGATCGCAGCGCATCCCTCGCCTCGGCCTTGGCGGCGTTGGCCGCCGGGCCCGGCGACCGGGTCGCCTACCTCGGGCCGAATGGGATCGCCACGTTCGAGACGCTGTTCGCCGCCGCCTCCCTCGGGGCCATCTTCGTCCCGCTGAACACGCGCCTGGCGGCGCCAGAGATTGCTTACCTGCTCGACGACAGCGCTCCTACCGTGCTCGTTGTCGCTCCCGAGCTCGAACCGATCGCGGCGGCGGCACTGGCCCGTAGCAGCGCCGCGGTGCACGTCCTGCGCCTCCAGGACGGGACCGGCACCGGGTACGAGGCCGCAACCACCGAGCATGACGGCTGTGTTCCGCCGCCGGCCGGCGTGGCGCTTGGCGACCCGGCCCTGATCCTCTACACCTCCGGTACCACCGGCCGGCCCAAGGGCGCGGTCCTCACGCACGGCAACCTGACCTGGAATACCGTCAACCAGTTCGCGCACGTCAACATCTCACGTGCCGACGTCAGCCTGTGCTCCGCTCCGCTGTTCCATATTCTGGGACTGGGCCAGATCACCCTGCCGACACTGTTCGCGGGCGGCACCGTCGTGGTCATCCCCAAGTTCGACCCTGGCGCGTTCCTCGCGACCATCGCCGCCGAGCGCGCGACCGCGTTCCCGCTCGCGCCCACCATGCTGCAGATGCTCTGCGAACACCCCGGATGGGAGACCACCGATTTGTCCAGCGTCCGCTGTGTCGCCTACGGCGGCTCTCCGGTCCTGGAACGGGTGGCCAAGACGTGGCTGGCGCGCGGCATCCAGGTCCTGCAGGGCTACGGAATGACCGAGGCATCCCCGGGGGTGTTCATGGCGCTGCGCCACGGCTCGCTCGAACGCCCGGTATCGGTCGGCGTCCCGCACTTCTTCACCGATACCGCCCTGCTCACCGACGATGGCCGCATCATCAGCGGGCCCGGGCAGGGCGAGCTGCTCGTCCGCGGGCCGAACGTGTTCAGCGGTTACTGGAACCGGCCCGCCGAGACGCAGGACGCCTTCCATGAGGGCTGGTTCCGCAGCGGCGACATCGTGCGCGTCGACCCGGACGGCTGGGCCTACGTCGCCGGCCGGGTCAAGGACCTGATCATCTCCGGCGGGGAGAACATCTACCCCGCTGAAGTGGAAGCCGCCATCGCCGGGATCGACGCCGTCGAGTCCTGCGGGGTGGTCGGCGTTCCCGACGACCGCTGGGGCGAGGCGGGGGCAGCCTTCATCGTCGTCCGGGAAGGCGCAGACCTCACCGCCAGCGACGTCCGCGCGCATCTGGACGGTCAGCTGGCCAGATACAAGATCCCGAAGCTGATCGAGTTCGTCGCTGAACTGCCGCGCAACGCCACCGGCAAGCTACTCCGGCAGCCGCTCCGCGAACAAGCCCGCAACCTCACGACACCACAAGGAGAGCGAGACCAGTGACGACCACCATCAAAGAGCCAACGGATCTGCTCGACCTGATCGGGCAGCAGCTCGGCACCAGCAACTGGCTGGTCATCCCGCAAAGCGACATAAACCTGTTCGCCGAGGCCACGCACGACAAGCAGTGGATCCACGTCGACGTCGAGCGCGCCAGAACCGGCCCGTTCAAGGGACCCATCGCGCACGGCTACCTCACCCTGTCGCTGCTCATTCCGCTGTGGTCGCAGATTCTCACCATCGAGAACCTCGGCATGGCTGTGAACTACGGCCTGAACAAGGTTCGCTTCCCGGCCCCGGTCCCAGCCGGATCGCGCGTCCGGCTCAGTGCCACCCTCGCCTCCGCAGAGGAAGTCAGCGGCGGCATCCAGGCGAGCATCGATTCGGTGATGCAGCTCGAAGGCGCCAGCAAGCCTGCCTGCATCGCGCAGATGGTGCACCGCTACTACCCGTAACACACGCCGGCTGGTCGGAGGACCGTACCTCAGCGCCGGGTGCTCGGCTCGTAGCGGACCGCATCGGCTACGCCCAGATTGCAGCGGCTTCAGTAGTGGCGATCGCCCCTACCGGACAATCGGCTCTCGCGCTCGAGCGGGTTCACCCCGACTGCTGGCGGTCACCCTAGGGTGCCGCGCAGGCTATGCGCATTTTGACAATGATCAAGCCAGATTTGTTATCCACACGAGCGCTGCAGTCCGTAATTGGCCTCACGCCGGCCTCGCTGGTGCACGGTCACCCGAGCAAGAGGCTGGCCGCCTTGGCCGCGGTGTGCACGGCTACACCACCGCGTTCCGGTGGTGTGCGGCGATCTTCGCAGGCGGGGCCGTGATCTGCGGCGCGCTGCTGCGGCGGGGGCCGCTCGTCCAGCCGGGCAGCCCAGATCCCTGGCGTCCCGCACGTCTAGAGCGGCATCCACCAACGTTCACCGGATGAGTGCCAGCGGCGTGCCTGGACCTCCGTCCAAGGACAACCGCCCCTGTGTCGGCCTCAACTACGCGGCCCACATCAACCCCGGTGACGTGATCGCGACTGGCACGCCCGGCGGTGTCGGCTTCGCCCGTGACCCGAAGATCTTCCTCCGGCCCGGTCACGTGCTCCCCACCGGGATCGAGGGCCTGGGCAGCTGCGAGAACCGCTGTGTCGCGGAGCGCGCCGGTGTCTGCTCCGCAGAGAGCAGTGCACGGCCATGACCATCGAAAGGAACGAGATGACGACGCAAGGCCGCACGGGCTCAGGGAGCCCCTGGGACTACATCCAGGACTGGGACGTGGAGCTCGTAGGACCGGAGATCCGCGATCCGCTGGCGGTCGGAAGGTGGGCCAGGGCGTTCGCCCTGGCGGGCGGACTGGGCTACATGTGGAACGAGCTGGCCCGCCCGGTGAGCGAGATCGTCTACGGGCTGCTCGAGCTCCGGCCCGGGGACAAAGTGCTGATCATCGGCGAGGCTGTCGGCCGGCCGGCTGGGAAGAAGACATGCGGGCCATCGTCGGACCTTCCGGTGCCGTCGACGTGGTGGAGATCCTCCCCCAGGGGCGCCGGGCTGTCGCGGAGCAGTGGCGGGGTCGCAACGGCATGCTCGGCTGCTGGCGCTGGGACTACACCGAGGCGATGGAGTCCGAGAGCTACGACTGTGTGGCGATCATGCAGTCCACCCAGCACTGCGACGACTGGTCAGACGTCGGCCCCGAGGTGCTCCGGGTCATGAAGCCCGGCCGGCGCATCGTGTTCGCCGAGATGGTCCTCGGCGGTCCCCGCTTTGACCAGCGCGTGGGCGCCGATCTCCACGTACGGCAGTGGTACGAGAAGATCATGGGCCGCATGCGCGACTCCCTGGACGGAGTCGTCTCCTTCTACAGCGGCGAGGACCTGCTGCGTGCCATGGGTGACTTCCTCGAGAGCCCCCAGACATTGGAGTGGAAGGGGATCGAGATGTTCTGGGGCCGGAAACCGCGGTTACCAGCTATCGAGCAGACTTCGACGTGGACGTCGTCGTCGTCGGGACCGGACCGACAGGTACGGCCGCAGCGCTCGCCCTCAGCACTTACGGCATCGACGTCCTCGTGCTCACCCACCACGGGCGGCTGTCCGACAATCCGAGTGCCCACATCACCAACCAGCGGGCCAAGAGGTGCTCCAGCCGCTCGGCATCCAGCCACCGGCTGATCTGGCCGAACTGGCTGAGCCGGTGCTGGCCGGGCACCGGCGCATAGCCCCGGCTCTCCAGTTCCGCCCTGAAGCCGGCCGCATACGGTGACTGACGAAGGCCCCCGCACCCGGCCAGACATGGGTTGACCTACGGCCGGCCCCTTACTGGCTCTTGTGCCAGCTGACCTGATGGCTGGCCTGCGCCTGGACCAGATCTGGGCTGGCGAGCCCCAGGCAGATGGTGCGGCGCGCCGGTTATGCGATAGCTCCTTCAACCATCTGTACGGCCTGAATGCTGACACCATGCCCGCCTGGATATTGTCCGCGCGATCCGCCGTGTTCCCGGCTTGATGCCGGAGGTATTGAGCCAGATGCGGCGCTGTGCCGAAGCGAACTGCTGCTGGTCTGCTTCGCTGCCGCCATAGCAAGCGACGATCCCGGCGCCTCGCCGTCGGCCGAGTACCTGCCGACTGCTAGCGGCAAGAATGCCTGCCGGTACGGATCTGCGATAGTGCGGGTCGCCGCTCGGGCTTGTGTGCGTAGGGCACTGGCCGGGCGGGTGTGACGCAGCCGTCGGCATCTCTTCATATCAGGCGTAGAGGTGCGGCTCAGTCCGGGTGGAGCTTGTGCGCACACCATCGGAGCATGCATCCAGCTGATTCCGTACTCCGGGTCCGGCCAGATGACCGGGCCGCTGCCGAGCCTGGCCGCACCACGGTAGAGATCGTGGTCCCGGTCCATAACGAGGCCTGCGGCCTTGGCCTGGCCATCCGGCGGGTGCACGCCTACCTGACTGACCAGCTCCCTTTCCCCGCCCGCATCACCATTGCGGAGACGGCAGCACTGACGCTACCTGGATGCGCGCCCGCGAACTGGAAGACGAATTCTCATTGGTGCGTGCGGTCCAGATCGGGCAGCCGGGACGAGGCGCTGGTGTCTGGTCACAATGATGTCGCGATCGGAACCCCCCTGGGCTGGGGCGCGCGGGTGGTCCGCGGCCCTCGTCGCGAGATCATCTCGCGCTGTTACAACCTGCTGCTGTACGCGATCGGCACCCGCTTCTCCGACGCTCAGTGCGGTTTCAATGCGATCCGCCTGAGGCAGCGCGGGCGCTGATGCCGCTGACCACGGACGGGGGCTGGTTCTTCGACACTGAGCTGCTGGTGCTGGCGGAGCGGGCCGGACTGCGCAGCCACGAGGTCTCGGTGGACTGGATCGACGACTGCGATTCCCGGGTCAAGGTGATCGCGACCGCCCTAGCTGCGAAGTCGGCTCAGGTGACTGAGGTCACAGTGCTGGTCGCGGCAGCCTGGTGGCCACGCTGGCCCGATTCGGGCTCTACCGGGGGGTGGGTCTTCCACGGCTGGGGCGACAGGCCACCGCCCCGGCAGGTGCGGCGCCAGCCCAGGTACCGATCCAGGAGGCTGCCCCAGTTCAGTCCGCTCCCCGATAGGACAATGATCCACGATGAACGCCCTTTCCACCCAGTCCTCGCCGCCCGGGCGGGCCGCGCGCCCAGCTGCGGGTCGTGGCCCGCTTATCCGGCTGCTGCGCGGACACCGGGGCGACCCGGCCTGGGCCCGGCCGGCACTGCTGGGGCTGCTGCTGGCCACAGCCGTGCTCTATATCGCTGACCTGAGCCGCAACGGTTGGGGTAACGAGTTCTACGCGGCCGCGGTCCAGGCCGGCACGAAAAGCTGGAAGGCCTTCCTGTTCGGGTCGGTGGACTCCAGCAACTTCATCACCGTAGACAAGACCCCGGCCTCACTGTGGGTCATGGAGCTGTCCGGCCGCATCTTCGGCTTCAGCTCCTGGAGCATGTTGATACCCCAGGCCGTAGAAGGGGTGGCCACCGTTGGCGTGCTCTACACAACGGTCCGCCGCTGGTTCGGGCCCGCAGC
>Ga0302228_10001307_pt1 | contig 18479 bp, 14 predicted proteins | sample II_Palsa_N1_2_FD_193519 | JGI IMG/M metagenome (GOLD analysis project Ga0302228, IMG submission 193519) | Peat permafrost microbial communities from Stordalen Mire near Abisko, Sweden - II_Palsa_N1_2 | ecosystem: Environmental > Terrestrial > Soil > Palsa > Peat permafrost | place: Sweden...
TTTACGTTCTTCGACGGCGGTAACGTCTGGGGCAATGAAGGCAACAGTATCGGCGCGAATGGCCTGCGCTATGCGTACGGTGCGGGACTCGCGTGGATCTCGCCGATCGGGCCGCTCAAGCTGAGTCTTGGTTTCCCGCTCGTCAAGCACGCCGGCGACCAGTACCAGAAATTCCAGTTCCAGATCGGGACGGCGTTCTAGGCCGGCATGCGGGTTACCGGCACTAGTGGGAAATCTTCTCCAGTTCGATGCCCTTCGTGCGCGGCCCCATTACACCGATTACCAGCATCACGATCAGCATCGCCCCGGCGATGAACACGAACACGCCGGTCGTGCCAAACTCCTTGAGTACCGAGGCAATCAGGAACGCCGTGAAAATCGCCGAGAACCGGCTCCACGAGTAAACGAAGCCCACCGCTCGCGCGCGGATGCTGGTTGGAAACAGTTCCGACTGATAGGCGTGGAAGCTGTACGAGATGATGTTGCCGGCCAGCGTCAGGCACACGCCGAGACTCACCAGCAGCACCGCCTGCGCGACCTGGCTGAACAACAGCCCGCAGACGATGTTCACCGCCGCCATCACCACGATCACCGTCTTGCGCTCGAAGCGGTCGCCAATAAAGAGGCCGATGATCGGCCCAACCGGCGCAGCCAGCGCGATCACGCTCGAATACATCAGGCTCGTCGTGATCGTAATGCCCTGCTTGATCAACAACGTGGGCACCCAGTTCGCGAAGCCGTAAAAGCCCACCGTCTGGAACACGTTGAAGATCGTCATCATCAGCGTACGGCTGCGGTAAGGCGGCACCCACATGTCACGGAAGCTGCCGCGCGGCGCGACCGGCATCGGCAGCGCAGGCGGCGGCAATTCGCGGCCGTATTCGCTGCGCACCTTCGCTTCGAGATCGCTCATCACGCGGTCGGCTTCTTCGAGGCGTCCTTGTTGCGCGAGCCAGCGCGGACTCTCGGGCAGCGCCCGGCGGATCCACCAGACAAACAGCGCGCCATGTGCGCCGATCAGCACTACCCAGCGCCAGCCGTCGAGACCGAACGGTGCGTGCGGGACCAGCAGGTATGAGAGAAACGCCACTACCGGTACCGCCGTAAAGCCGACCGCCTGCTCGCAGGCGAACGCCCGCCCGCGAATCTGCTTGGGCACCAGCTCCGAGATGTACGTCCCGATCGTCACCAGTTCGACGCCGATCCCGACGCCTGCCAGGAAGCGCCAGAAGTTGAGTCCGGTCGCGGTGTCCTGAAACGCCATCACGACGTTCGCCACGGTGTACCACAGCAGCGAATACGTGAAAACCGCACGACGCCCGAAGCGGTCGGCGAGGAAACCGCAGGCGATGGTGCCGATGAATAGCCCCGAGAACAGCGCAGCAATAAAGCTCGCGACGCCGGTGCTACCGAACAGGCCGTGCGTGGTCGCCGTCAGCAGGCCGCTTTTGACGAGACCCGGCGCGACGTAGCCCGTGTACAGCAGATCATAGAGTTCGAAGAAAAAGCCGAGGCTCAGCAGAACGACGAGCTTCCAGATGGAACGCGTCGCCGGCAGCCGGTCGAGGCGCGCGGAAATCGTGCCGGCGTCGAGCAGCCCTGCGGCGTGAGGACCGCTCGAGTGGGCCGCGCCGGTGTGGGCGCTAGCGCTGACCGCGGACCTGACGGACCCGGCTTGTTCGGGGTTTGCCATGTTGTCTCCTTCCTGTGTGAGGCCGGTCTTGAGCCGGCTCTCCGTAGCGAGCATGTGTCAGGCTGCCGCAGCAGCCTGGCGCCGGGCGTACCCGACCGTTGGGACCATCGGAGCGCCGGCGTGCCGGTCTGATGAAATGCCGGGCACAAGGCCTGGCCAGCATTCTAGCCGCGTGTGCCCTTCAATTGTTCGAAGGTGGTAATTTTTCCGGCCAGCGCACTCGCCGCGACCGTGTAAGGACTCGCCAGCCAGACGTTGCCCGGTCCCGAGCGCCCCGGGAAATTGCGGTTGATCGCGCTGATGGTCACCTCCTCCGCTCGATCTGACTGACCCGGCCCGCAGTTCGCGCAGGAACCGCAACCCGGCATCACCAGTGTCACGCCGGCCTGCTCGAATACCGGCAGATAGCCTCGTTCCTCGCAATAGCGACGCACGGCCATCGTGCCGAACTGCAGATAAAGACGCGTTCGCGGCGCCACCGCCATGCCGTGTTCGACGCCCCAGCGCAGCACCTCATGATAGAAATCGAAGTCCTCGCGCTTGCCTGCGGTACACGAGCCGCCGTAGGCGATATCAATGGCCACCTCGCCTTCGAGTTGCAGCGCTGGCACGCCATTGCCCGGGTCGCCTGGACGTGCCAGCATCGGCTGCAAGGCGGTGGCGTCGATGTGAATGATGTCGTGATACGTGGCGCCGGCGTCGCTCTTCATCCAGCCTTCGAGCGCGAAGTCCACGCCGCGCCGTTCCTTCAGAAACGCGACCGTGCGTTCGTCCGGTTCGACAATGCCGGTGAAGCCGCCGAGTTCGGCGACCATGTTGGTCAGCGTCGCGCGCTCGTCGATGGACATCGCACGCACCGCCTCGCCGCCATATTCGAACACCAGACCAATTGCGCCGCCCGAACGGATCGCGTCCATCTGCAGCAGATGGAGTACGACGTCCTTCGCGGTCACGCCGTCGCGCAATGCATCGTCGATCTCGATGCGCAACGTCTGCGGCACCTTGCAGCGCACGTAGCCCGTCACCCAGCTATTGGCGATTTCCGTTGCGCCCGCACCGAATGCGAGGCAGCCGAGTGCGCCGGAGTGCGGCGTGTGCGAATCCGTGCCGCTGACGACCTGGCCCGGCAGCGCATACTGCTCCGCCATCAGCGCGTGACAGATCCCTTCCGACCCGGGCACGCCATCGAGCGCGCCATGCGCGCGCACCGGATAGTCGCGAGAAAACGCGGTGTGCCCCTGTGCGAGGTTGGCCACGCCAGGCAGCAAACCGTCGCGCACATGCGGGATGCTTTGCGCAGCGAGCACCAGATGATCCTGGAACGCAATGATGTGATCGGGTGCGTGCAACGGCGCGGGTTTTCCGAACGCCCGATGCATCAGGTGGGCGCACATCCCGGTGAAATAGTCGTGGCTAAAGCGCCAGTCCGCGGCGATAAACACGCCATCGCCGCGCTGCGCGCTGGCGATGCCCGGATGCAGATGTCGCTCGATGATTTTCTCGACGAGGGTTCTGGGCTGCGGTGTGGGGATGGCGGCTGATGCCGTATTCGAGGCCTCAGCGGCGCCAGACGTATCAGCCGCCTCGCGTACCTGCGGCGCCGGCCAGTCGGCGAACTTGCTATACGCCAGCAAGCCGCCGCTGCGGATAATCTGCTGCGTGAGCGCGTCGCGGCCTTTGAGGAATTCGTCGATCGGCACGGCTTCGCCCGCGATGAGACGGTCGAGCACCGAGAGATCGGTCGTGGTCAAAATGCCGATGTTGTCGCAATTCTGCTGATAAATGCGCTCGAAACTCTCCGCGACGATCAGGCGGATACCCGCCGAGAGTTCCGCCAACGGACTCGACTCGCGCGACGAACCTTTGCCGTAACGCTTGCCGGCTACCGTCACACGGAAGCCGCCGTTTTTCACGGCATCCCGTCCGATAGGCAGCACCTCGCCCGCCTTGAATCCCACGTAGGGAAACTGCCCGAGACGCTCGTCGTAAGTGAGCATCACGGTGACGGGGGTGATTTCGTCGGTCGAGACGTTATCGCGCAACGGGCCGGCCGTGGCCGACGTGAAGTCCTGACCCGCAAGCTGGGCGGCGATAACGGCGGGGTCCTGCGACAAAAACAGCACGCGGCCGTCGAGGCGGATGGCATCTTCCATAAGTCGTTCTCCTTTCGCGAACTATACGTCGGGTCGATGCGCTGCGCGAAGTGCTGGTGTGGCAACGCTGAGGTCTCGATTGGAGAGGGTTGCGCGTGGTGTGTGCCGTACGGGGGACAGGATCGCGGCGTTGGGGGCGTTGGGGGCGGCCTGTTGCGTCAGAAGCTGCGTGAGCGCGCTTTCGCTTCCCCTACTCCTGCTCAGCCTTCAGCGCCTTATAAAGCTTGTCGATCTCCTTCATGCTGGCGGGCAAGCGGTCAGGGTGCATGATGACGACGCAGCGTCTCAGGCCGCATCAACTCCATTTCTGCCGCTGTGGTTGTATTCCCGTCTGACAATGTGCATGGCCCGTATGTTACTCGAATCCATGTGGCGGACGGGAATGAACTCTCTGATTTGGAGGCGCGAGAAAAACGGGCGAGACCGTGACACGACCCCGGAACCCGCACGCGCCCGCTTCGCTTACTCGCTGGTGGAATCCTCGGGACTTCCGGAGCCGCCGCGCGCTGCAGCGCCCCGTCTGGGCCGTCGCACGGCTCTCACCTTCCCGCTAGTCCCGCCGCCACAGAAGAATTGATCGGCACCATCGGATTCGAGTCCCGACACGATGAGGCCAGGTGGCATCTCAAGCCTCTCCAGCACCTTGCCGCTTTGAGGATCGATTCGCCGCAGTTCGCTCTGCTCACCTTCCCAGGTGCCGTGCCAGAGTTCGCCGTCGACCCAGGTAACCCCAGTGACAAACCGGTTGGACTCAATGGTGCGAAGAATCGCCCCTGTAGCGGGATCGATCTGGTGGATCTTGCGGTCCCGATACTGTCCTACCCAGAGCGAACCTTCGGCCCACGTTAGCCCCGAATCGTAGCCACCGCCAGGCGCGGGAATCGTGGCGAGCACGTGACCGGTCTTTGGATCGATCTTCTGGATACGGTCCTCGGCGATCTGGAACAGGTGCTGGCCGTCGAAGGCCGTGCCTGCGTCGGCAGGCACTTCAATCGTGCGCAGCATCTCCCCGCTCACCGGATCGAAGGCATTCAGCTTGTCTCCGGTGGCAATCCAGACTTGCTGACCGTCATAGGTGACGCCGGCCACCTTGTCGACACCCGGAAACGGTCCATACTCACCGACGATTTCGGCCGCTGATCGATTCATGTTTCCACCTTGGGGACCAGTTAAGGAAAGTGCCGGGCTGGAGGGCTCAGCCATCAACGATTCATGCCCCCTATCCTACTCACCCGGGAGTGGAACGGGGAGTAACAAGGTCGTCGCGAATCCCGGCACGGGCGAAGCCATCCAGCGACGCGCCCGCCCGTGACCGAACGGTTGCACCTTGCCGGCCTCAGCAAGCGAGTCGAGCGCCCGCTGCACGGTGCGCTGGCTGGCGTCCAGCGCAAGCGCGAGCGCCGAACTCGACCACGACTCGCCGTCGGCAAGCACGGCCAGCACCCCCGCATGTTCCCCTTCGACGGGCCGCTCCAGCGCGACCACCTCCTCAGCACCGTGCGGCACCAGCACAAACCCGCGCTGCGTCGCCTCCACGCCGGCCAGCGTCGCAAGCATGGTGCGAAGCCGCCCGACTTCGACCCGCAGGCGCGCACGATGCGATTCGTCGGCGCGCTTCGCCCGAAATGCCCGCGCGACGAGTGTGTCCCTCGGCACATCTGCCGGCCACACTTCGGCCAGCGCGCGTGCGATCACGAACAGGATAGGCCTCCTTGCAAGCGAGACCACGGTGTGCGCGTCACGCACGACCAGGCGGCAAGCGTCGACGACGAGCACCTTCGACGCGAATAACGCCTCAACCTCCTCGAGCAGCAGCAGCCGTGCTTCGCCGCGCGCAATCAGACGTGCCGCGGGCGTATTGAGGGTAAGGGACGCGCTTTCGACCTCCGCCGTCAGCGCGGGAATGCCGGCCTGGCGCGCGGCGTGTTCGGCCCGCACGAGCGCAGCGCGCGCGGTCTCTGTCTGCAGGCGGCGCAGCGCGACACCCGCCACGGCCAACTCGTGGGCCGCTCTCAATGCGGGCGGCAAGGGCGCGGGGTCAAGCCCGGCCAGCGTGCGCTCGGTTTCGTCGAGGCGCCCGATGAGAAGCTGGCGCCGGACCTCGAGATACCGCGCATGCATAGCGTTGACATGATCGCCGTGGGCCTCGAGCGTGGCCCGTGCTGCCTCGAGTGCCTTCGCAGACCAGCCGAGGTCGCGCGAGGCAAGCGCGATCTCAGCCTCGGCAACGACACATCGCGCGCGGGCCACGGCCTCCTTCGAACCGAAGGCACGCGCCGCACTTCGTAACAGCGCCTTCGCCCGCACCAGATCGCCCAGCTGTGCCATCGCGATGCCACGCAGCGCAAGCGCAGGCGGGTCGTCGCGCAAGGCGACGCGCTTCAATGCGCCGAGTGGGTCCCCCGCAGCAAGCGCACGCGCCGCGGCCGTGATTAGCGAGTCCATCACCTATTTGAATCCCGCCACACTTGTCACTCCCATCGTTCGAGGCCCTGGACCTAATCTATCACGACCGACCACCCATTCGCCGTATCGAGAGTTGAACGAGCGACGCAGGACACCTAAAGAACGTCCTCAAACCGCGCAACGAGTCGGGCATCGGGTGGTGCCGTCATGACGAGTACGACCAGCGCCAAGCCAGGTCATGTGTAACGTTGCCGCGCAAGGAGAAAGTGATGTCAAGACGCAGGGTTTCCAGACGCGCTTCGCAGTGCGTCTTTTTCGGCATCGCTGCGCTGCTCTTCACAGCCAGCGCAGCGGCGACGATCGTCTGGAGCGCGTCCATGTCGTCAATGGGCCGCATGCCGATGCCCGGCGGCTGGAGTATGTCGCTGGCGTGGACGCGCATGTGCGGACAGACGTGGCTGGACCTCGCGGCGTCGTTCCTCGGCATGTGGGTCGTGATGATGGTGGCCATGATGCTGCCATCCTTCACGCCCGTGTTGTGGCGCTATCGTGAGGCCTTACGCAGGGCAGGCGCAACGCGTCTCACGCGGCTGACCGCAGTGGTGGGGCTCGCGTACTTCCTGGTATGGAGCGCGTTCGGCGTGGCCGCCTTTGCGCTCGGTGTGGTGCTCGCGCCCCTCGAAATGCAATGGCCGGCGCTGGCACGCGCCGCTCCAGCCGCCGCCACGGTCGTCCTCGCCGCCGGCGCGCTGCAATTCACGGCGTGGAAGGCCCGTCATCTTGCCTGCTGCCGCAAGGCGTCAGGGTGCGGCTTTACGTTGCCCTCGAACGCCGCTGCGGCCTGGCAATACGGCCTGCGGCTCGGCATGCGCTGCGGCTGTTGCTGCGCCGGTCTGACGGCAATCCTGCTCGTCATCGGAGTCATGGACCTGCGCGCAATGGCGGCCGTCACCGCAGCCGTCACCGTCGAACGTCTCGCACCCGCCGGCGAACGCGTGGCGCGAGCGATCGGCGCGATCGTCGTCGGCTCAGGGTTGCTGCTGATCGCACAAGCGGCCGGGCTCGGATGATGGATGGCCGAACGCGCTTACCGCTCCCAAGACGCTCCGCGATCACTGCTACCTTTTCCATATCGCGCCAGCGCGTCTGCAAGCACCTTCGCTTCAAGCTCTCCGTCATCGACCAGCGCCTTCAATGCCGCAACCACAATCGACGCCCGATCCACTTCAAAGAACTCACGCAGCGCGGCTCGTGTGTCGCTGCGGCCGAAGCCATCGGTGCCAAGCGTCACATAACGTCGCGGCACATAAGCCCGAATCAGCTCCGGCACCGCCCGCACATAATCGGTCGCGGCAACCACAGGACCCTTCGATGCCCCAAGCACCGACGTGACATACGGCGCTGAACCCACTCCACCAAGCCTCGAAATCCGCTCAGCCGCCATCCCGTCACGCTGCAACTCGGTAAAACTCGTCACGCTCCAAACCGCTGCCTCTACACCCCAATCGTCCTTCAGCATCGTCTGCGCGGCGATCACCTCGCCGAGAATGGCCCCAGCGCCGAGCAGTTGCACGCGCGCCGCTTCGCCCGAATCAGAAGGCAGTGGATAAATCCCCTTCAGAATCCCCTCGCGCACCCGTTGCAAATCGCCCTCAGGCGCCGAGGGCTGCGCATAGTTCTCGTTCATCACGGTGACGTAATAGAACACATCGCGCTGCTGCTCGACCATCTCCCGCATGCCCTCGTCGACAATCGCCGCCACTTCATACGCGAACGCCGGATCATAGGCACGGCAATTCGGAATCGTCGAGGCCGCGAGATGACTGCTGCCGTCCTGATGCTGCAGGCCTTCGCCGCCCAGCGTGGTTTTGCCTGAGGTCGCGCCGATCAGGAAGCCACGTGCGCGTTGATCGGCGGCAGCCCAGATAATGTCGCCGATCCGCTGAAAACCGAACATCGAGTAGTAGATGTAGAACGGCAGCATCGGCAGGTTGTGCACGCTATACGAGGTCGCCGCCGCGATCCACGACGACACTGCGCCCGCCTCCGAAATCCCCTCTTCGAGAATCTGTCCTTTGGTATCCTCACGATAATACAGCATCGATCCAAGGTCTTCGGGCTCGTACAACTGTCCGAGCGGCGAATAAATGCCAACCTGGCGGAACATGTTCGCCATGCCGAAGGTGCGCGCCTCATCGGCGACAATCGGTACCACGCGCTGGCCGATTTCCCCATCCTTCAACAGCGCGGTGAGCATGCGCACCAGCGCCATCGTCGTGGACATCTCCCGTCCGTTCGCTTCCAGCGCGAATTGTCCCCAGGCGTGCGGCGAAGGAACGGTCAGTCCCTTCGCCGCCACGCTCCGCCTTCTGGGCAGATAGCCTCCCAGGGCAGCCCGGCGCGCATGCAGGTACTGCATTTCCGGGCTGTTTTCTGCTGGCTTATAAAACTTGACCTGCTCGACGTCTTCGTCTGAAATCGGCAAGCGGAAGCGATCGCGGAATGCTTTCAGGTCGTCGAAATCGAGCTTCTTTTGCTGATGGGTTGTCATCCTGCCCTGCCCCGACGTGCCCATGCCGAAGCCCTTCATGGTCTTCGCAAGGATCACGGTGGGCTGGCCGCGATGCGCCAGCGCTTTTGCATAGGCCGCATGCAGCTTGCGCACGTCGTGGCCGCCGCGGCGCAGGCGGTCGATCTCCTCGTCGCTCAGTTGCGCGGCCAGCGCCGCGAGTTCGGCGTTCTGGCCGAAGAAGCGCTCGCGGTTGTACGCGCCGTCATTCGCCGAAAAGGTCTGGAACTGACCGTCCACCGTGTGGGCGAAGGCTCGTGCCAATGCGCCGGTGCTATCGCGTGCAAACAGCGCATCCCAGTCCGAACCCCACACCACCTTGATCACGTTCCAGCCGGCGCCGCTGAAGTGCGCCTCCAGTTCGTCGATGATGCGGCCGTTGCTGCGCACCGGGCCGTCGAGCCGCTGCAGGTTGCAGTTGATCACGAAGAAGAGATTGTCGAGCCCTTCGCGTGCGGCGAGCGACAACGCGCCCATCGACTCCGGCTCGTCCATTTCGCCATCGCCGAAAAAGCCCCACACTTTGCGGCCTTCCGTTTGCGCGAGGCCGCGGTTTTGCAGATAGCGCATGAAGCGCGCCTGATAAATCGAGTTGATCGGCCCAATGCCCATCGAGCCGGTCGGAAACTGCCAGAAGTCCGGCATCAGCCACGGATGCGGATACGAACACAAACCCGGCCCAGCGATTTCGCGCCGGTAGTGCTGCAGGTTCTCTTCGTTCAGGAATCCTTCGAGATACGCTCGCGCATACACACCCGGTGACGAGTGCGGCTGAAAGTAGACGAGATCGCCGCCGGTGCCCTCGCCCGCATCCGGCGCAGCCGCCCGGAAGAAGTGATTGAAGCCCACCTCGAACAGATCTGCCGCCGACGCATAGCTCGCAATGTGTCCACCGAGCTCGCCGTACGCCTTGTTGGCTCGCACCACCATCGCCAAAGCGTTCCAGCGCAGCGCCGCGGCGAGCCGCTCTTCGAGTTCGAAATTGCCCGGATAGCGCGGCTGCTGGTCGAAGCTGATAGTGTTGACGTAAGGCGTGATACGCGCACCGGGCGACTCGACGCCCAGCGACTGCGCATGTGCCGCCAGCCGGTCGAACAGGAACTGCGCGCGCTCACGGCCAACGTGCGACACGACCGCATCCAGCGCCTCCAGCCACTCGGCTGTTTCCTCGGGATCGCTGTCTTCCCGACCGCGCTCAAGAGCGCCCAACTGCACTGTACCGCTCGACAAATCCGTCATGGCACCACTCCTGCAAGGAGGCATCCGGTTCAAAAACGATTAACTCCATGGTAACCATCAACCTGCAAAATAGGCCTCTCATTTGCTTGCCATTCCCAGTCTGGATAGTGTATTTATTCTGTAGACACCTCCATTTCCGGAATCTTTCATCTATGACAACGCCGCCGAAACGGCTCGACCGCATCGATATCGAGATCCTTAGCCAGTTGCAGAAAAACGCCCGCATCACCAATTCCGAGCTGGCGCGCGCGGTCAACCTGTCGCCAACGCCCTGCTTCAATCGCGTGCGCGCCCTCGAGAAGCTCGGCCTGTTCAAGCAGCAGGTGACGTTGCTCAATCCCGAGCCGTTGGGGCTGCGGATCAACGTGTTTATTCAGGTGAGCCTGGAAAAGCAGGTGGAGGACGCGCTGCAGCGCTTCGAGCAGGCCATCTCGGAGCGGCCTGAAGTGATGGAGTGTTATCTGATGACGGGCGATGCCGACTATCTGTTGCGTGTCGTCATGCCGGACATGCCGACGCTCGAGCGCTTCATCCTCGAACATCTGACGAAAATACCGGGCGTTTCCAACATCCGTTCCAGCTTTGCGCTCAAACAGGTGCGCTACAAGACGGCGCTGCCGCTGCCGGCGTCAGGACTGACGCTGGTCGATCCGGATGACGTCGCGACGGACTGGCAGTGAAGCGCGCCGGTTCATAACCGGCACCAGCGGCTGCTAAACAGGAATGCTCGTCGTCGAAAGAATCTCTTTAAGCACGACAAAGCTGCGGATCTGCCGCACTCCCGGCAGGTAAAGCAACTGCTCGGCATGCAAGCGGTTGAAGCTATCGCTGTCTCTCGTGCGCACCAGCATGAAGTAATCGAACTCCCCCGTCACGACGTGACACTCCATACAGCCGGACACCTTCTGCGCGGCCTTTTCGAAGTCGGCAAAGGACTCCGGCGTCGAACGGTCGAGCACCACGCCGATCATCACCAGCATGCCGGCTTCGAGCGCCTTGGCGTTGAGCAGCGCCACCACGCCGCGTATCAGGCCCATTTCCTTGAGACGTTCAACCCGCCGCAGACAGGCCGGCGCGCTGAGATTCACCTTGGCCGCGAGCGCCACGTTGGAGATCGACGCATCGCGTTGCAACTGGCGCAGGATGGCCCGGTCGACGCGATCGATCTCCGGGCTTGACTGGCTTGACTGGCGGCCGTCTCCGGAGCAGACGCACGAAATTTTCTTGCGGGCATGGCATTCCACACAAAGTAAATAAAGGCCAAAAATACCACTCACCTACTTAAAGGCCAAATTAGCCAATATTTTTGCAACCTCATTTCTTCGATATTTTCTTACCATACTCTTCATCGCAGCATCGGCCACGAGCCCAACGCGTGTCGACCGCTCAGGGTAACGGGGTGCTGGGACTCTCTTCATCACCGGAGCCTCACATGAACCTCAAGAAATTCCCGCGCCATTCGCTCACCTTCGGCCCCACGCCCATCCAACCCCTGCGGCGCCTGAGTCAGCACCTCGGCGGCAAAGTCGAGCTATTTGCGAAACGCGAAGACTGCAACAGCGGGCTGGCGTTCGGTGGCAACAAGACGCGCAAGCTCGAATACCTGATTCCCGAAGCGTTGGCACAGGGCTGCGATACGCTGGTGTCCATCGGCGGGATCCAGTCGAATCAAACGCGCCAGGTGGCAGCCGTGGCAGCGCATCTCGGGATGAAATGCGTGCTCGTGCAGGAAAACTGGGTGAACTACTCGGATGCGGTGTATGACCGCGTGGGCAACATCCAGATGTCACGCATCATGGGCGCGGATGTGCGGCTCGTGGCCGACGGTTTCGATATTGGCTTTCGCAAAAGCTGGGAAGACGCGCTGGAAAGCGTGCGCGCGGCAGGCGGCAAGCCTTACGCGATTCCGGCCGGATGCTCGGATCATCCGTTGGGCGGCCTCGGCTTTGTGGGCTTTGCGGAGGAGGTCCGGCAGCAGGAAGCGGAACTCGGCTTCAAGTTCGACTACATCGTTGTTTGCTCGGTGACCGGCAGCACGCAAGCAGGCATGGTAGTAGGGTTCGCCGCAGATGGCCGCGCCGACCGGGTGATCGGTATCGATGCGTCGGCCAAGCCCGCACAAACGCGCGACCAGATATTCCGGATTGCGAAGCAAACGGCCGAGCAGGTCGAACTGGGACGCGACATCGTCGCGAAGGACATCGTCCTTGATGAACGCTACGGCGGCCCGGAATACGGTCTGCCGAATGACGGCACGATGGAAGCCATCCGCCTTTGCGAAAAATTCGAAGGCATGCTGACCGATCCCGTCTACGAAGGCAAGTCGATGCACGGCATGATCGACAAGGTACGGCTTGGCGAGTTTCCTGCCGGTTCAAAGGTGCTGTATGCCCACCTGGGCGGCGTGCCGGCGTTAAGCGCCTATAGCTTCCTGTTCCGCAACGGTTGACAGGAACGTTGACGGTAATCCACGAGCTTGAGCGTCAACGGAGAACGTTATGCAACCCCGTGTTGAATCACACCCCTCGCGTTGGCTTTGGCATCGGGAGCCGTCGCGCCTCACGCAAGTCTGCATCGTCACCGACGCGTCGGTGGAGAACACCTTCGAGCAGGCGTTGTCCACGCGCCTCGGAAACGCACCACAGGTCGCATGGCTACACCTGATCGATCCTGCCGCGACACATGGCGAATGGCTGGCGTCACGCGAACACGCGCATGGTCAGGCCCATGCGCGTGGATCGGAAAACGCCTTGGAACAGGCCATCGATCCCCTCCCGCGCGACAGCCACTTATTGCTGTGCTCCGAGGATCTGGCCGCGCTGGAGTGGCTGGGCGGCGTGCTCGGTCAGCAGGTTTTGTTCGCACACTATCGTCCTGGAGCGGACCACGAGACGCAGGCCAATGCCGTCATCGCCACCGTGGAAGAAGTACTACGCGCCGCATTGACGGACAAGTGGGGAGACAGTTACTGAGCCCAGGGAGCGCGCTGCGCGCGTTGCCCGGCGCAGCCTGCTGATCGATTAAGCCGCCTCGGTACCGAGATGCGCCTTGAGCGCATCGATAAACACGCGCACCTTGGGTGCCGGATACCGCGCCGACGGGAATAACGCATGAATGCCTGCTGGCGCGGTGGACCACTCCGGCAGCAGGCGGACCAGCCGTCCCTCTGCGACATCCTCGCCGATCGAAAAGTCCGTCAGCGCCGCGATGCCGCCGCCCGCGAGGGTCGCCGCCCGGCATGCCGGGGCGGTGTCCGCAAGAAAACCCGCCTTGAAGCGCACGGTCTGCTTCCGGCCTCGGGCGTTTTCCAAAGAAACCGACAGCGGCTTGACCAACACCGCCATGCCGACGTACGGCAACGCCGCCAACGCCCCAAGCGTAGACGGTGTGCCCCACGCCTCCACAAACGCAGGACTGGCGACGAGCCAGCGCGAGTAGTTGGCGACTTTTACCGCGCGATGGCTCGAATCGGCCAGCCGCCCCACCCGGATCGTGACATCGATACCCTCTGTGAGCAGATTCACCAGACGGTCGTTCGACACGAGTTCGATGTTGAGTTCTGGATGCTGTTGCCGCATGGCCACCAGCACGGGTGCGACTACGATCGTGCCGTAATCGACCGGTGTGGCGACGCGTAGCGTACCCCGCAACGCGGTACCGCCCTGTTCGACCGCCTGGAGCGCCGCGTCGGCAATGCTCAGGATGAGCCGGCTCGCTTCGTAGAACGCCCTGCCCGCCTCCGTGACGGTGACGCGCCGGGTGGTGCGCACCAGCAGGCTGGCCCCCACTTCCGCTTCGAGCCGCTGCATGTGCGTGCTGACCATGGTCTTCGCGATCCCAAGCCGGTTGGCCGCCGCCGTCAGAGAACCCGCCTCGATTACCGCCGCGAAAACCGCCAGCCGGTTGAGGTTCACATCGCTCGCGCTAGCCATTCGATTGTCCACTTTGAGAGGATAGAGTAACCACGATTATCCGTCTTCTCAGTTCATTCGGCGAGGCATAAGCTACCTGAACCTACCGATCATCCCTTTTGCTTCAAAGGCGCATTCCATGTCCGCTTCCAAGTCCGCCCACCCCATCCGGCTGCATACCACCTTGCTGTCCGGCCACGGCCATCGCGTCAAACTGTTTCTGACGCTGCTCGACCTGCCGTTCACCACGATCGAGCTCAATATGGCGGCCGGCGATAACCGCAAGCCCGCGCACCTGGCGCTCAATCCGTTTGGCGAAGTGCCGGTGATCGAAGACGGGGACGTGGTTTTGAGCGACTCGAATGCGATCCTGGTCTACCTCGCACGCAAATATGGCGATTCGTCCTGGCTGCCCGACGATCCGCTCGGCGCGGCCGCCGTGCAACGCTGGCTCTCGCTTACCGCCGGCAAGATTGCCTACGGACCGTGCGCGGCGCGTCTCGTCACGCTGTTCGGGGCGCCGCGCCACCTCGAAACCGCGCAAGACATTGCTGTGAACCTCTTTAAGGTCCTCGACGACGAGTTCCGCGACAAGCCGTTCGCGATTGGTCAGACACCAACAATTGCCGACATTGCCGCCCATTCGTATATCGCCCATGCGCCCGAAGGCGGCATCTCGCTCGAACCGTACCCGCATATTCGCGCATGGCTCAAGCGAGTCGAAGCGCTGCCGCGCTTCCTGCCGATGCCAGCCAGCAAAGCCGGGCTGCTCGCTGAGGCTGAATAGCCTAGCCGCTGCCCGCTCTCATCACCGCTCCACTCACGGGAGTCCATCATGTCAACGCCCGCTCCTGCGCCTGGCTGGCGCGCCGCCGAATCACCCTTTCATGTGGGCGAACTCGCTGCGCAGGAGCGCGCCGGCGTGCGGGAGCGGATGAACGTCGATGCACGCCGCGGGATTCGTGACTACATGCCACCGCAGCATCGGCTGTTTTTTGCGGAACAGCCGTTCATGGTGCTGAGTGGACTCGACGCAAGTGGACAACCGTGGGCCACGCTGCGTGTCGGTGAGCCTGGTTTTGTGTCGACGCCGGATGAGCGGACCCTGCGCATTGCCGGACGAGGTCTGCCAGGCGATCCGCTCGCCGCAACGTGGCAAGTCGGGGCGCTGATCGGCGGGCTGGGAATCCAGCCAGCCACGCGGCGGCGCAATCGCGTCAATGGCGTGATCACCGCCATGGATGACGGCGTGCTGTCGGTCAGCGTCAGTCAGAGCTTCGGCAACTGTGCGAAGTACATTCAGAGCCGCACGCCCACCTTCGTCGCATCCGAACCTGAAGAAAGCGCGCCGCAGGAATTGTCGTCCGCACTTAGTGACGCTGACCGCGCACTGCTTGCGCGTGCCGACACATTCTTTATTGCTACCGCCAACGCATCCAGCGATGCTGGCCTCGCGCGCGGTGCGGATGTATCGCATCGGGGCGGCAAGCCCGGTTTCATTCGCGTTGACGACGCGAACACGCTGACCACGCCAGATTTCAGCGGCAATCTGTTCTTCAACACGATTGGCAACCTGAACCAGGACCCGCGTGCAGGTTTGCTGGTGATCGACTTCGAAACCGGCGATATGCTGTATCTCGCCGTGGATGCCGAGATCATCTGGGAAGGTGCGGAGCTTGCATCGTTTGAAGGCGCCGAGCGGCTTATGCGCTTTCATGTCCGCGAGGTTCGACGCAGTCCGCGCACGTTGCCGTTTCGCTGGTCTGCGGTGCAATACGCGCCGCAGCTTGCCAGGATGGGAAGCTGGCAAATGCAAGGGGCGGTGGCTTCGGCGTCCGTTTCGGGTCCCGTTTCGGCCTCGCCTTCCGCTTCAGGCGGCTGGCGTAAGCTGAAAGTGGTCGACGTCCGGGACGAAACGCCGTCGGCGCGCTCGTTCTATCTGCAATCGGTCGACGGAGCCGCGCTACCCCACTTCGAACCCGGCCAGTTTCTGCCCATCCGCTTGCAGGTGCCTGGGCTCGCCGCGCCGCTGATTCGAACCTATACGCTGTCCGACGCGCATCACGGCCGGCACTATCGCATTACCGTCAAACGCGAAGGCGCGGCATCCGCGTGGCTGCATGAGCAGATCAAGCCCGGAATGGAAATCGATGCGAAGGTGCCGGATGGCGCGTTCAAGCTGGAGCGCAGCAATCGACGCCCGGTTGTTCTGCTGTCTGCGGGTATTGGCATTACGCCGATGATCGCGATGTTGAATACCCTGCTTGCGGACACCCAAGGACAACCGCAGCCCGAGCACATCTATTTCATTCACGGCGCGCGCCGCTCCAACGAGCATCCGTTTGCCGATGTATTAAGTGCGGCTGAGCAGTCGCACCCCAACCTGTCTGTCTATTTGCGTAACAGTCAGCCCACCGAGTCTGCCAGCACGATTGCTTCGCAGTCCGTTGGAAGAGTCGACGTTGATTTTCTCAAGCGCGTGCTGCCGTTCGGCGACTATGACTTTTATCTGTGCGGTCCCGGCGCGTTTATGCAGGACCTTTATAACGGACTGCGCGCACTGAATATCGCGGACGAACGGATTCGCTTCGAGGCGTTCGGACCGGCGAGCGTCAAGCGTGGCGCGAGCGACGCGGTTGCCGCGGTCGCTGCAGTTGCTCCGATCGCCGCGATCACGCAGCCGTCTGCGGTGCCGCAAGACACTGCGCAGTTATCGAAAGTCGTGTTTATGAAGACCGGGCGCGACGCGATGTGGTCGAAGGAGGATGGAAACCTTCTTGACTTCGCCGAAGCGAACGGCCTGACGCCGCCGTCCATGTGCAGATCCGGCTACTGCGGAACCTGTTCGACGCGCGTGCTTTCAGGCGAGGTGAGTTACCCCGTGCCGACCGACGCCGAGATCGAGCCGGGTCATGCACTGATTTGCTGTGCGATACCTGCGCGGACTGGCGCAGGCGAAGAGTCCACGGTTGTGTTGGACCTTTAAGCCTTCGACGGCCTCTCTGTAGCGCTAGCGGCGCGAAAGGCAACGGAGAAGTGAAGCTTAATGCGGGCGGCGATGCGCTTCAGCGACGATGGCGCACGTTTGCAGATGCAGTTGCAGTGCGTGGCGAGCGACGGCTGCAAGACGGGCAAGCCAGCGGTTAGCGGCGGGGGTAGAAGTCGTGGTGATGTGGCTCATGGCAAGCTCCAAGTCAGGCTAGGGTTAACTACCTAGGTAATAACCCTATTATAGACCTGTCATGCCGCGGCGCAACAAAACAAAACAAATTTCTTGGACACAGCGCTCAAATACTTATTTCTTACATACAAATAACACTGTAATTAAATCAGAAGCCGCTCTCTCGCCTCCAGACTTACCCCAATCCCCGAGCACTCTTCCCGCGCCGCACCAATCCCGCCAACACCGCTCCAGCCATACCGCTAAGGGCAATCCAGACGACCCGCGCGAACCGCGTCGCACCAATTCCCGGCCTTGACTCTGCCCGCCTGCCCTGCTGTACTAAATAAACCAAAGTGATTTAATCTAAACCCAGCCCGCCTTGCGTGATCCAACGCAGCCAGCGGGCTACGAGAGGCGCACTCAGCGCTCAATAGCTATTGAATCGACCGCAGTCCAAAACGTCGTTGTCAATTATCCGGAGGAGCGTCCCCATGAATCTGAAATCCCGCAGGCATCCCGTCGCCCGTCGCATCGTCACGCTGTGCATCGCGGCATCCGCCGTATGGTGCGCCAGCGCCACCCAGGCCGCCGACCAGGCCGTCGTCGGTCTGATTACCAAGACCGACACGAATCCGTTCTTCGTGAAGATGAAGCAAGGCGCAGAAGCCGCCGCGCAGAAGGATGGCGTCAAGTTGCTGACCGCCGCCGGCAAGTTCGACGGCGACAACGCGAGCCAGGTCACCGCGATCGAAAACATGATGACGGCGGGCGCCAAGGCGATTCTGATTACGCCGAGCGATACCAAGGCCATCGTGCCGAGCATCAAGAAAGCCCGCGCCGCCGGCGTGATGGTGATCGCGCTCGATACGCCGACCGAACCGCAAGACGCGACGGATGCCCTCTTCGCCACCGACAACTTCAAGGCCGGCGTCCTCATCGGCCAGTACGCGAAGGCGGCGCTAGGCAGCAAGCCGGCGAAGATCGCCACGCTCGATCTGGCGCCGGGCGTGTCGGTGGGTGTGCTGCGTCATAACGGTTTCCTGCAAGGCTTCGGGGTCAAGGAAGGCGACCCGGCCATCGTCTGCAGCCAGGACACGCGCGGCGATCAGTCGAAGGGACAGACGGCGATGGAAAACTGCTTGCAGAAGTCGCCGGACATCAATGTGGTCTACACGATCAACGAGCCGGCTGCAGCAGGTGCGTATCGCGCGCTCAAAGCGGCAGGCAAGGACAAGGACGTGATGATCGTGTCGATCGACGGCGGCTGTGAAGGCGTGCGTAACGTCAAGGCCGGCGCCATTGCCGCGACGTCGCAGCAGTATCCGCTGAAGATGGCCTCGCTTGG
>Ga0302228_10001331_pt1 | contig 18343 bp, 14 predicted proteins | sample II_Palsa_N1_2_FD_193519 | JGI IMG/M metagenome (GOLD analysis project Ga0302228, IMG submission 193519) | Peat permafrost microbial communities from Stordalen Mire near Abisko, Sweden - II_Palsa_N1_2 | ecosystem: Environmental > Terrestrial > Soil > Palsa > Peat permafrost | place: Sweden...
CATCCTGGACGACGCGGTCGACATAGCGACCCGACATCACGATTTCCGTGCCACGATCAAGCATGGTCTGGACGACCAGGAAATTCGCCCCTACCTCATACCCCCCCTCTACGACCTCGCGGACAGCGACGCCCGTCACGAAGTGCCGCAGCGATCGCGGTTGGGCAATAGTCGTTTCGACGGTCGTAAAAGCGCGGTCTTCGATCATCCCCTTGCCATCGCAATAGATAATTGCGATCGGCAGGTTGCGGTCGTAGTTTTCCTTGGGCACGAGCCGGTAAACCGCATCGTCGGTAAAGAACGAGACCCAGTCGCTGTAACGGCCCTCGTCCAGTGCCGCGCTATAGGCGTCGTACAGGTCCGTGATGCCAAAGCGTGTTTCGAGCGAAATTGCCGGTGCGGCCGGATGAGCAAGTGCGTTCATAGTCCCATGACCTTGCGATAGTGTTGATACAGGCCGCGAACGGCCACTTCGGTGATCGTGTGATCGTGGTCCTCGACGGTGCGGCCAGCCATTTCGGCGATGCCCGCCCGGTCGTCGTAAGGCGTCGTGCCTTCTTGCGACATCACCATCACCTCGCTATCGTCAACCGAAACAAAGCCTGCAGGGCCCATCAGGTTGGCCTGGCGAATCCGGTGTGCGCGCATTTCCGGCGTATCGTCCGCGTAGCCGAAGAACGTCCAGTGCAGGTCGTGTTGCCCCGGGCCATGCGGCACGATGTGGCGCATGGCCAACGTGTTCGACTGTTGCTGAAGAATCAGGTTGGGCCAAACGGTACTCATGACCGCCGTCACATCACCAGGAAACTCGCGAATCAGGTCGAGCACCCGCGTGTCCTTGAGCTGCATATCGCCACGCAGGGTCTGGCTCATTTCGCGTGCGGCTTCGGCCTCCAGTGCGCCCGCGCGCCGGTTGACCATCGCGCAATGGCGTCCCGTGTCGTCCATTTCGATCGCCGATTTCGCATCCATGCGAAACAGACCGAAGGTGACGAAGAACACATGCAGCAGGCTGGCGTGGTACGGATCCTTGAGATTTTCGAACATCAGCTTCCAGTTGCCGTCGATCCGTTGCCGCATATAGCCGAGCAATTCGAGTCGCCGGCCATCGAACACGCGGTCGAAATACTGGAGCATGTTCGGACCCATGTACTCTTCGAACGATTCGACGCTCGCGTCAAACGATGCGAAGACCGCGCCATTGCGGACCGTGACGACAAGCGGGCGTGCCCGATGTTCGCTGACGTCGAAATCTTTCGGCATGCCGCCCTTGCCCTTGTATCCCCGCTTGAAAGGCAGCCCCGTGACGTTGCCCTTCAGGTCGTAGCTCCAGTGGTGGTAAGGACAGGTAAAAGACTTGGTGTTGCCGGAATCGCTCTGGCAGAAGGCGATGCCACGATGCGCACAACTGTTGGCGAAAGCGTTGACGCTGCCATCGGTGTCGCGCACGACGACGATCGGCATGTCGCCGACAAAGCTACGCTTGTAGTCGCCGGCGTTCGGGATCTCGCACTCGAGTGCGACGTATGACCAGTTCGGCCCCAGAAAGATTCGTTCTTTCTCGAGACGATAGACTTCCGGATCGCTATAGACCCAGAACGGTATGCGCGAGCTTCCTTCCTTGGGCCAGGTGCGTTCGACGTTTGCCGGTGCCGCACACGGCGACGCAGGACGGTCAACCTGTTTGATTTCAATCTGCATGCTTCATCTCCATTAACTAAGGACTACTTCGATATGCCGCGAAACGGTATATCGATGGTCAACCGGGGGTGGTGTTTGGACAGTCAACCGGTTTCCAGAGTGAACCGAGGCGCGCTTCGATCGTGCGATGGCCACGCTGCCCGGCTCACATCACGGTTCACGTCGAATCAGGCAGTAACCAGACTTTTCAACGGACGGCCTGGGTCGCCGAGCATGGCGCAGTCGACGATCTGCCGTGCATCCATGATCTGCCTGACGATACGGCGTTCACGTCCCGCATTCATCAACACCGCGCCGTGAAGCCGACCGTGACGCACGAAGAACGCACACCACGACGGCGCGGCGGCATCGCCCCGGATCACGACCGCATCGTCTGGCTCGCAGCCACCGAGGATCTGGATGTTCTGATCGTACTGATCCGTCCAGAACCAGGGGGCCACGTCACCGGATACAGGTTCACCGAGAATCGTGCGGGCCGCGGCCTGCGCCTGCAATTCCGCGTTCTCCCATGATTCGAGGCGAACGGCCGTCAGAGACCACCGTTCACGCTGCCGGGCGACATCCCCGACCGCGTAAATCCCGGCTACCGAGGTACGTGTATGCGGATCGACCAGCACACCATCCGCACATTCGAGGCCCGCGGCTCTCGCGAGCTCGTCGTTAGCGACCGCCCCAACCGCGACGACGACGGTGTCCGCCGGTATCGCCGTGCCGTCTTCGAGCATGATGGCGCTGACCGAGCCCTGACCTTCAATTGCCATAACACGAGCATTCGTCCGGATATCGACACCATTCGAGCGGTGCAGTTCAGCAAGGCGCTTACCGAGAAAGCCACCGAGGATCCGGCCAAGCAGCACTGCCGCGCTCTCGACGACGGTTACCGCACACCCACGCTTAACGGCTGCCGCGGCGATTTCAAGGCCCAGAAAACCACCGCCGAGGATCACGATCCTCGCGTTCGGGGTCAGGCGTTCGGAAAGTCGTGTACTGTCACGCGCCGTGCGAAGCGTCAGCACACCGTCCAGTTCCGCGCCCGCGATATCGAGCCGTCGCGCCCGCACGCCTGTCGCCAGAACGAGATGGTCATAGACGAGCCGCGATGAATCCGCGAGTGCGATCTGCTGCGAGGGCGGCTCGATCGCGCTAACGCGTGTGTCGACGCGCACATCGATATCATGTTCCGCGTAGTACTCACGTGGAAAAATGACGGTACCCGAAAGCGGTGCGCCGGCGAGGATATCCTTGGATAAGGGCGGCCGCTCGTAGGGCAGTTCGGCTTCGTCGCCGATCAGTACGATCTCGTCCGTGCTGCCTTGCTTGCGAAGTGCCGCAGTCGTCCGGGCGCCGCTTTGGCCCGCGCCGACGATGATGATTCGCTGTTTCATACGCCGCGCCTCCCGGCCCGGCGAGGGGTCATGCCTTGGCTGGAGTTCATTAACGCGTCAATCCATTTCCACGAGGACGTCGTCGCTCTCCACGCGCACAGGGAAGGTCTTGAGATTGATGTCGACCGGACCCGATAGGGCGTTACCCGTGCGTACGTCGAACACGCCCTGGTGCAGTGGGCACTCGATCTTGCCGTCTTCAAGATATCCGTCCGACAGGCACGCATGCGCGTGAGTGCAGATATCATGAGTGGCGAAGAATTCTCCGTCGAGGTTGTATAGCGCCAGTGGAACGTTGTCGACCCGACAGGCCTTCACTGCGCCCGGTTCTAGGTCGGTAACGCGGGCGATTGCTTTCCATGCCATCGTGTTGCTTCTCCAGATATTTTTTGCGAAATGCACACGGCGTTCCGCCGGAAACGCTCGGCTGAGCTCGACGAGCCGGATGCAGACCAATGAAATTGTGTACCTGGGAGAGGCACGTGTGTCACTATTTCATTGAGCGAGCGTTCGCGATCGACGAATTCATCGCGACCAGGAGACCTAGATGCGTTTCGATGTAACCGATCTTCGACTGTTTGCGGCGGTAGCCGCCTGCGGCAATATCACCAAGGCGGCGGAGAGTTTGCCGATCGCGGTTGCCGCGGCGAGTTCGCGGATCAAGAGCCTTGAGGAATCGGTGAACGCGCAGCTATTCGTGCGCCGCAGCCGCGGCGTCGAACTCACGCCGGCGGGCGAAGTGTTTCTGACCCGAACGATCGCGATTCTGCGTGAGACAGCCAAGCTGCGGCAGGACTTGTCCCAGTTCGGTGAGGGGACGCGCGGAAATATTCGGCTGTTTGCCAACACCAACGCCATTCACGAATACCTGCCCTCGCTGCTGCCGCGCTTCCTTGTCGAACACCCGAAGATCAACGTGGAGATCGAGGAGCACACGAGTCCCGAGACCGTGCGGGCGATTGATGAAGGTCTCGCCGACCTGGGGATTATCGTCGGGCTGGTGAACACGCGAGGTCTTGAGGTCGTGCCGTTTCGCGAAGACAGACTCGTCGTTATCGTGCCCAACGGCCATGCGCTGGCGGGCGCGAAGTCGGTGCGCTTCTATCAGGTCCTCGAATGGAATTACATCGGGCTCAACGAGCGGTCATCGCATCAGCAATACGTCTCGAAGACCGCCTTGTTGCTCGGGCAAACTATCCAGTTCCGCATTCAGGTAGAGAGCTTCGAGTCCGTCTGCCATATGGTGGCGGCGGGTGTTGGCGTGTCGCTGGTGCCCGAATCCACGACGCGCCGGCTCAGTGGGACGCTGCCGTTTTCGATCGTAACGCTTAACGAACAGTGGTCCAGGCGCGAGTTGCAACTTGTCTGCCGGTCTTCGCAAAGGCTGGCGCCCCACGTCAGGAAACTTTTCGATGCACTGGAGCCTGCGCGCCAGCCAGCATAGGCAGCGTGCTGGCAGCACACCGCCTGGCGCCCGCGGTGCGGCCTGCCGCTACCGCGCCGCGGGCGAAGCTTCGCCGCGACTCAGGCCGCGGCGTTCGCCTTCTGTTCGACCAGCACGGACTTCGCGCGCCGCAACGCTTCGGCCGCGACCGGGATGCCCGCATACACGCCCGCCTGCAGCAGCACTTCGGCGATCTCTTCTTCGGTTACACCGTTGTTGAGCGCGCCGCGCGTATGCACCTCGAATTCGTGCCAGCGCCCCAGCGACGCGAGCATCGCCAGATTCAGCATGCTGCGCACCGGCCGCGTCAGCCCTGGGCGGCTCCACACGTTGCCCCAGCAGAAGTCCTCCGTGAACGCGAGGAAGACCGAGTCGAACAGATGCGGGGTGTCGGTACGCTGGATGTGCGATGCCCCCAGCACTTCCTTGCGAATCTGCGCCCCAATGGCCCGCCGCTCGGTTGATGTGATGTCTTGCATGGAAATCCTCTTCAGTACCATGATTGAATCGGTTGTAGGATTGTACAATCGCTTACAGTATGCAGAGCCGTACACATGCTGTCAATATGATTGTATGACAAGAAAGGACTGGCAAGTACCAGCAATCCAGATAATGAAAAGGGAAGGAATGAATACCAACCGACAAGTGGTCCGGCCGGCTTCAACGCTGCGTCAGCAGGTGATCGAGGGGCTGCGCCTGTGCATCAGCGACCTGACCTTCAAGCCCGGCGACCGGCTGATCGAGCGCGAACTGTGCGAAATGCTCGGCGTGAGCCGGACGCTCGTGCGCGAGGCCTTAAGCCAGCTGGTGGCCGAAGGCCTGGTGCAGATCATTCCGCACAAGGGGCCCATCGTCGCGGTCATCACCCGGGAGGAAGCGAAGGGACTGTATGAAGTACGCGCCGTGCTGGAAGCGCTCGCGGGGCGGCAGTTCACCGAGCGCGCCACGCCGGACCAGCGCGTGGCGCTCGTCCAGGCGCTCAAGGCGCTGGCCGTGATCCGGGACCTGAAGGCGGAAGATGTGACCCTGCTGTTCCTGCGCCAGAAGGCGCAGTTCTACGACGTCATCCTCGAGGGCGCCGGTAACCCGGTGCTCACCGAGATGCTGCGGCTCATCCATACGCGGGTGATGATGCTGCGCGCCACCACCCTGTCGCAGACCGGACGGCTCGAACAGAGCTACACCGAAATTGCAGCGATCGTCGAGGCCGTCATGCGCAACGACGCGACCGAAGCCGCCAACGCCTGCAAACGTCACGTCGAACAGGCCGAGAAACTCGCCGCCGATGTGCTCGCCGATATTCACTGACGGAAAATCCCGCTGAAGTCTCACGTGGCGTCTCGCTCCAGACGCCACTCGACACGCGCTTTGCAAACCGACAAACATAGTGTCCCGGGACGCGGCGCGCTGTCTCGCCCCCCGCGGTCTGCCCCAAAGTATCCGCCCACACCTGATCCTCAACCCGGTCATTCGGCGAAATACCATACATATTGCAATATCATTGTATTACGGCATATACTTCCGCCAACGGATGTGAGCGCACGGTCACGAGCCAATCGAAGCCGGCGTTTGAGCGCACGAAAAAAGAAAGCAGTAAGGAGACGGCAGCATGGGCAGATCGCAGGACATTAGCGCGGCGGCAACAGCAACGGCAGGGACGCCGGCTTTCCGTCTGTCACGCTATCAATGGCTTACGCTCATTTCGGCGTTCCTCGGATGGATGTTCGATTCGATGGACCTGAACCTGTTTACGCTCGTGCTCGTGCCGAGCGTCGGTCAACTGCTCCATAGCACCGATGCCGCCGAGATCAGCAAGATTGGCAGCCTGATCATCTCGGGCAAGCTACTGACGTGGGGCATCGGCGGGGTGCTGTTCGGGGTCGCAGCCGACCGTCTCGGACGCTCGCGCGTGATGGCCTGGACCATTTTCATTTATGCGGGGTTCACCCTGCTCAGCGCATTTGCCCGCACGTGGCCCGAACTTGCCATCACGCAGGCGTTAGCCGGTTTCGGCATAGGCGGCGAATGGGCCGCGGGCGCGGCACTCGTCGCAGAAACGTGGCCGGAACGGCATCGCGCCCGCGCCATGCAGATCATGCAGATGGCCTTCGCGCTTGGCTTCCTCGTCGCGGCGCTCGACAATCTGCTGCTCGGCAGCTTCGGCTGGCGCTGGGTGCTGGGCATGGGCGCCGCCCCGGCGCTCGTGACGATTCTCGTGCGCCGCTTCGTTCCTGAACCGCAGCGCTGGCTCAAGGTGCGCGACAGCGTCGACGCAAAGCCCGCATTGCAGACCTTCGCCAGCATCTTCGAACCGGGCCTGCGCCGCAAGACGATTGTCGGCGTGGTGGTCGCGTCGGCGGCGATGCTTGGCTGCTGGGGTGGTCTCACCTTCCTGCCCAGCTGGATCCATCAACTGTCGGCCGCGGTGGCCGATCATCGCGACGCCGGTAGCACGGTCAGCTATGCCTTCATCCTGATGATGATCGGCGCAACGCTCGGCTACCTCACGCTGATCTGGATGCTCGAAGCCCTCGGTCGGCGGATGTCGTATTTCATCTTCTCGCTCGGCTCGCTTGTGGTGTCGCTGGTGCTGTTCATGACAGTCCACCAGCTCGACGGCGTGCTGTGGATGATGCCGGTCTATGGCTACTTCGTGATCGGCGCTTTCGGCACATTTGCGGCCTATCTGCCTGAACTGTTTCCGACGCGGGTTCGCGCGACCGGCCAGGGGTTCTGCTGGAACATGGCGCGCGCGCTGACCAGCATTGGGCCGCTGGCCGGTAGTGTGATTGTGGCCCGCTTCGGTTCGTTCCCGGCAGCATCCGCCGCGATCTCGTTGCTGTTCATTGTCGGCATGGTGGCAATCTGGCTCGGTCCCGAAACGAAAGGCATTCCGCTGGACGACTGAAGCAGCGCGTGCCCCTGGGGTAACCCACCGGTCCCGATACACGTCGCTGCGCAACCCGCCTCATTAGTTAAAACCCGGGCTTGACAGTTTCTTTGTCGTCGCCTGACAAATTAGTACTCCATAAAAATAAATTTCAATCGAAGATAACGAGGTAATACGGAGGAGACGTGAAAAATCAGGTAAATGGCAATTTACCGGCAACGGCTTGCAAGTTCCCGATGAGCAAGGTGTCCGTGCTGGCTGTACTTGGTCTTTGCTCAGGTGCGGCGCATGCACAAAGTAGCGTGACGCTGTACGGCGCGCTGGACGGCGGTTTGCGGAATGTGGTGAATGGCACCAAAGCCGGCGGCGCGGCGCTGACGATGGCGTCGAACGGCGTTTACGACCAGAATCGGTGGGGACTGACAGGCGTTGAAGACCTGGGTGGCGGGCTGAAGGCGGTGTTCGATCTGGAAGGGGGTTTCGTACTTTCCACGGGCGCTTTCGACAATGCCAACGGCATCGAATTTCAGCGGCAATCGACCGTCGGTCTCGAAGGCGCATTTGGCCGGGTCAACATAGGCCGTCAATTTGCGTTACAGCATTATTTGATTAAGGACTTCGAACCGTTTGACTTCAAATACCTGAGCATTACCGAAGCGGCGGGAGTGACGAATGGCAATTCCTCCGGTCGGGACACCAACGATATCTATTACACGGGCGCTTTCGGCCCAACGGTATTCCGCGCGGAATATGCGCTGGGCGGCGTTGCCGGCAGTGCCAGTGATGGTTCAACCCGTGCAGTGGGTTTCAACTATCGCACGCCGACGTTGAAATTCGGTTTCGGTTACACGCACAAGGACAATCAGCTTGTTGCGGGTACGGGTCCTTATTTTGGTGACAACGAATACACGGCGGGCGGCGCTTATACGCTAGGGCCGGTGACCGCGCTTGGCGGTTGGTCGACCAACATGCAGAACACGACTGCCGCCGCCGGCACCTCGATCAAAAACCAATATCTGTGGGGCGGCCTGCGCTATCAGGTCAATCCGTTCATCGAGATCATAGGCGCCTATTACGACGACCAAAACGATACCGCAGGGGTCAGCGGCAGGAAGGACGTCTCAATTATTAGTATTACTTATAATCTCTCGAAATCAACCCTTTTGTATTCGGATATCGACTATACGAAGTACAGGGGCGGTTTGATCACCAACGTGGTCCTGAACCCATCCACCCATGCCAGCCAGACTGGCGTATCCGTCGGTATCAACCACTGGTTCTAAACCTCGGCGCCTGGCGCGCATGTCCGCTGCGCGGGCGTGATCCGAACCGTTTCGATACAAAGGGGGACAGCAGTGGATAGAAAGAAAACGCAACTGGGCGGTCCTGGCCGGCGAGGCTTCCTCAAAGGCGCATTGGCCGCGGGCGCGGCCGGCGTCGCGGGAGCCGCTCACGCCGCAACCATCATCGGCGCATCGGGCGAGGACAAACCGGCGGCTGCGGCGCCGATGGAGCCGTCGTCGAGAACGATCGCCGCCGAAACCATGGGTACGCATGCCGATGAGGTTCCGAAAGGGCACGTGCAGAATCCAGGTTCGGACTTCATGGTCGATGTGATGCGCAGCGCGGGCATCGAGTATGTGTCGATGATGACCTCCTCGGCACTGCGCGGCCTGCAGGAATCGATCATCAACTACGGCGGCAACAAGGCGCCGGAAATCATCGTCTGCTGCCACGAAGAAGGGGCGGTCGGGATGGCGCATGGCTACGCCAAGATGGCGGGCAAGCCGATGGCGAGCATGGTTCACGGCGTGGTTGGCTTGCAGCACGCGTCGATGGCGATTTACAACGCCTGGTGCGATCGCGTGCCGGTGATCGTGCTGGCGGGCAATACGGCGGATGCGGCCAGGCGTTTGCCTGGGGTCGACTGGATCCACACCGCCGTCGATGAAGGTTCGATCGTGCGCGACTTCGTCAAATGGGACGACGCCCCCGCGTCGCTACAGCATTATGCGGAAAGCTTCATGCGCGCCCGAATGGTCGCGACGACTGCGCCGTGCGAGCCGGTGCTGATCGTGACCGATGGCGAATTGCAGGAGAACCCGATCGAAACGGCGCAGCCGCTGCGCATCCCCAAACTGGTCGACGTAGCCCCCCCAGTAGGGGATGCTGCCGCGCTGGCGCAGGCGGCCAAATGGCTGGTAGCCGCGCTGAATCCTGTCATCGTGGTCGACCGTGCGGTGCATTCACAGGACGGCGTGGTGCAACTGACGCAGCTCGCCGAGTCGTTGAACGCACCGGTCATCGATCTGTACGGCCGGATGAATTTCCCGACGGCGCATTACCTGAATCACACGGCACGGCACAGGTCCCTGATCGACGAGGCCGACGTCATCCTGGCGCTCGAAGTGGGCGACCTTTGGGGTCTGACGAATACGGTCTCCGATACACCCGGGCGCCCGGCGAAACGGCTGATCAAGCCGGACGCCAAGGTAATCAGCATCAGCGACGCCTATATGTATTCCAGGTCGAGCTATGGCGACGTACAGCGTTATCTCGCCGCTGACCTGCCGATCGGCGGGGACGCGCAGGCGACGGTATCCCCACTGATAGAAGCGATTCGCCGCGTGGGACAACCGGGCGGTTTCGACGCGCGCAAGCAGGCCATGCAGACGGCGCACCTGAAGATGCGCGAGACTGCGCGAAACGCCGCCGCTGTGGGATGGGACGCCGTTCCGATCAGCACCGCGCGCCTGTGCCAGGAAATCTGGGCACGAATCCGGCACGAGAAGTGGTCGCTGGTTTCACAGCCGCAATTCGAAAGCTATTGGCCTCAACGGCTCTGGGATTTCACCGAGTACGAGCAGTTCATGGGCGGCTCGGGGGGGTACGGCATCGGTTATGGTTTTCCGGCCGCGGCCGGTGCGGCGCTCGCGTGCAAAGGCACCGGCCGCATTGCGGTCAACATTCAACCGGACGGCGATCTGCTGATGGTGCCCTCGGTGTTATGGACCCTGGCGCACCACCAGATTCCGCTACTGACGATCATGCATAACAACCGCGCGTGGCATCAGGAAACCATGCACATCCAGCGGATGGCGACGCGGCGCGATCGCAATCCGGAGACCTGGCGCATGGGCACACTGATCGAGAAACCTTACGTCGATTTCGCTACTGTCGCAAAGGGCATGGGCGTTTGGGCGGAAGGGCCGATCACCGATCCCGCCGCGCTAGGTCCGGCAATCGACCGCGCACTGGCTGTCGTCAAGAGCGGCCATCCGGCGCTGGTCGATGTCGTCACACAACCGCGCTAGGGAAACCGCTATGGACGTTTTCAAAAAGACTGTTTTGCTGGCGCTCGCACTTACCGCGTCGCGCGCCCTGTTGACACCGGCGCTTGCGCAAACGTCCGACGCCATTCAGCGCGGCCACGAGCATTTCCTGAAAGACGGCTGCTACCTGTGCCATGGCACAGTCGGGCAAGGCGGCGTAGGGCCGGCTGTTGCGGTCGACCTGCTTCCATACCAGGCGTTTGCCTATTATGTGCGGCAGCCGTCCGGAGCAATGCCGCCGTTCTCGGAAAAGATCCTGAGCGACGCGGATCTAGGCGACATCCATGCCTATCTGGATTCGCTGCCGAAGCCGCCGGCGGCAGATAGCATCAAGCTGCTGCCGAAGGCGGCAAAGTAGAAACTTCAGAGCCGGACGCCTCACTGCGCCTTGGCTGTTTTGACCGGCGACGCCCATTGACAGCCATAATCTTGTCATGCAATCATACAAACATAATGGTCACTCGCAAGATCGTACAGGAAAACGGAATGTCATCATCGCCTCACGCTGGCGGTCGCCAACCCACCGTTAGCACTGCCGTAGAAAGCCAGGCGCATGGTACGGACGCCATGTTCGATGTCCTCCCGGGAGACCCCGTCCCCGCCAAGGACTCGGTCCTGATGGGGCTGCAGAACATCTTCGTGATGACTGGCATCTTTGTGTTTCCAGGCATAATGGGGAAGTCCTTCGACCTTCCGGTCGGGACGGTGGCGGACCTCTACAGTGCCACGTTCATCGGCTGCGGTCTGACGACGATTCTGATCGCAGGTTTGTTCGGCCGTGCGCCACTCGTGGCCGGCCCTTACGCCGGCGTCTTTGCGGCATTGATGTCATTCGGCCATATGTCCGGCGGCGGTCTCGGTGCCGGCTTCGGATCCCTCTGCGCCGCCTCGCTGATCTGGTGTGCGCTGTCCATTCCGGTACGCGGCAAGAGTGCGATCGCTCTGCTCGCCCGCGTCGTGCGAAGCCCTGAGATCGCCGGCGTGATCGTGATGCTCGTGATGATGCAGATGGCAGAGCTCGCTTTCCCGCACTGGCTCGGCAAATCCAGCGACCCGACCTTCCCGCTGATCAACCTGGGCGCCGGGCTGGTGACTGCGCTCGTGCTAATGGTGCTGGCAATCTCGAAAATTCGTATCCTGCGCCGCCTTGCGCTTCTGATCGCACTGGCTGCAGGCGCTGTGACCTTCGAATGCTTTCACGCGATCGATTTCGCGACGGTGGCCAAGGCGCCCTGGCTGGTGCTGCCGCATCCCTTCGCCTTTGGCTTTTCGGTAAGCGGCGAATATGTGCTGGTGTTCTTCCTCATCATCGCCGCGATCAACATCCAGACGATGACGCTGATGAGTGTCGTCGGCGAATGGACAGGCGAAGCCATGCCGACCACGCGCCTTTCCTGGGGTGTGTTTGCGATGATGCTGGGCTCAGCGCTCGGGAGTTGCATCGGCGCGATCAGCAACCTGCCCTACCCGGCCAATGTGGCATTGCTGCGATCGACGCGCGTCGCCTCACGGCACGTGACGATGGCGACCGGCATTATCCTGGTCGTCATGGGCTTTCTCAACAAGCTCGATTACCTCTTCGTCGTGCTGCCGGTGCCGATCCTGGCGGCCGCTGCGACCGTGCTGTTCGGCATGGTCTTCGTCCATGGCATCGAGATGCTGAGCGAGGTCGATTGGGCTGAGCGGCAGCTCGTGATCACGGGGTTCTCTCTAATGCTCGGCTTCGGCAGTCTGTTCGTCGACCCCGCGGTGTTCAAAGCGCTTCCACTCATCGTGAGCCTGTTGCTCAAGCAGCCGGTCATTGTCGGCGTCGCGTCGCTCATGATCCTGTCGGCGCTGCTGCCCGGACGGAGCCGCGCGGGCGCATCCCCCCTCCCGTCCCCGCGCCGGAACTGAGCTGCTCGACGCGGCCCATCCTCAAGTCCGTCGGAGCACTTTGATGATCCTCAGTCCTGTTCCTGCCTATGCGCGCCCGTCGAGCACACCGCTGTTCGCGACGGCGCAGAGTCTGGACCTGCGCTGGGCGGGGCGTATGCCCGCCTGATACCGTTTCCGGCGCCCCGGCGCCAATCCTTTTCCAAACTATGGGCCGCCATCCGGCCAAGGAGAGTGTGATGGACAATCTTTCGCGCGCCGCAAATGCCGTCGGCGATCCGCAGGGCGCCCCGCGTGACCTGCAGGAGCATATCGCCCGACTGGAAGCCAAGGGTCTGCTCACCCGCATCGAGCGGCCGATCAACAAGGATACGGAGCTGCACCCGCTGGCGCGCTGGCAGTTCCAGGGCGGGCTAGACGAAGATCAGCGCCGCGCTTTCCTGTTCACCAACGTGGTCGACGGCGAAGGCCATGTCTATGACATCCCGGTGCTGATCGGCGGCCTCGCCGCTTCGCCGGAGATCTACGCTACCGGCCTCGGCCTGCCAGTCGAGCAGATCGGCAAGGTCTGGATGAAGGCGATCGCCGATCCCATCCCCCCGGTGGTGGTGGAGAAGGCGCCTTGCCAGGAGGTGGTGATCACCGGCGACGCGCTGACGCACAAGGGCTTGTCCCGTCTGCCGGTGCCGGTCTCCACCCCCGGCTTCGACGCGGCGCCGTATCTCACCGCGACGCTTTGCGTCACCAGGGATCCCGAGAGCGGCGTCCAGAACATGGGCACCTACCGCGCCGCCCTGAAGGCGGAAGACCGGCTGGGCGTCCGCATGGCGAGCCGCCTGTCGGGGGCCGGCGGCTATCTCCACTGGGAGAAATATCGCGCCAAGGGCCAGCAGATGCCCTGCGCCATCGTGCTGGGCTGCGCGCCCGCCGTGTTGTTCACCGGACCGCAGAAGCTCCAGATCGACCAGGACGAGATGGCCGTAGCCGGTGGGCTGATGCGCGCGCCGGTCGAGGTGGTGCGCTGCAAGACCATTGATCTCGTCGTCCCCGCCGACGCCGAGATCGTGATCGAAGGCCTGATCGACACCGATGCACTGGAACCCGAAGGTCCGTTCGGCGAGAGTCACGGCCACGTCGCGCTCGAAGACTACAACATGTCGATGCACGTCACCGCGATCACGATGAAGAAGAAGCCGGTCTTCGTCTCGATCATCAGCCAGGTGACGCCCAGCGAAAGCTCCGTGCTGAAGAAGGTGGCCTATGAGCCGCTGTTCCTCGATCATCTGCAGAAGACGATGGGGGTGCGCGGCGTCAAGCGGGTGGTGATGCATGAGCCGCTGACCAACCTGCGTAAGGTAATCTTTGTCCAGTTTGAGCGTGGTACGCCGCAGGCGGAGATCTGGCGCGGTATGGAGGGGGCCGCAACCCTCCAGGCGCAGTGCGGCAAGCTGGTCATCGCCGTCTCCGAGGATATCGATCCGGAAAATGCCGATGCCGTCTTCTGGTCGCTGGCCTATCGCTCCGACTTCACGCATGACGTGCATGTGACGCCCTATCGCACCAGCGGACATGGCCCCAAGTCTGGCCGCGCGCCACTCGAAAGCACGCTGCTGATCGACGCGACGCTGAAGCACGACATGCCGCCGCTGGCTCTGCCGGCGGAGAAATACATGACTGCGGCGCGCAAGATCTGGGAAGAGCTGCAACTGCCCCACCTTACTCCGCGGCCGCCATGGCACGGCTATCACCTGGGCGACTGGGACAAGCGCTGGGACGAGTATGCAGAGGCAGCCACCTCTGGCGGCTGGCGCGAGACTGGCGAGCGCACCTTCGCCAACCGGCGGGGCGGCGTGAAGCCGGAAACGCCGGTGCGCGAAGCCTCCGGCGGCCATGACTGAGTAACCGTCTTCTGAGTCAAGCTCGATGAAGCGGATCGTCCCACAAGGTGTACTGCTCCTGACTATGGCATTGAGCATGGTCAGGAGCTTGCGCATGCAGGCAACTAGCGCGACCTTGGGCAGCCTGTTATGCGAGGACGCCACGCGGCGTCCGCCGTTACGACGTCGTCAAACGCCGCCCATGCACAGGTATTTGATTTCGAGGTATTCGTCGATCCCGTACTTCGAGCCTTCACGGCCGAGTCCCGATTGCTTGACGCCGCCGAATGGCGCGACTTCGTTCGAAATCAGGCCAGTGTTAATGCCCACCATGCCGTATTCGAGAGCCTCGGCGATGCGCCAGACGCGGCTGATGTCCCGGCTGTAGAAGTACGCGGCCAGGCCGAATTCAGTTGCATTCGCCGCGTCGATCACTTCCTGATCGTCGTGAAAGCGGAACAGAGGCGCGACCGGCCCGAACGTCTCTTCAGTCGCGAAGCACATCGACGCGGTGACACCGGCGACCACCGTCGGCTCGAAAAACAGCTTGCCCGCCGGATGCCGATGACCGCCCACCAGCACGCGTGCGCCTTGCGCGCAGGCATCGGCAATGTGTGCCTCGACCTTCTGAAGCGCGGCTTCATTGATCAACGGGCCCTGCGTGACACCTTCCGCAAAACCGTTGCCGACCTGGATACGGCTGACCGCAACGGCGAACTTCGCAGCGAACGCATCGTAGATCCGATCGTGGATATAGAAGCGGTTGGTGCATACGCAAGTCTGTCCCGCGTTGCGGTACTTCGACGCAAGCGCGCCTTCGACCGCTGCGTCGAGATCAGCGTCGTCGAAGACGATGAAAGGCGCGTTGCCGCCGAGTTCGAGTGACAGCTTCTTGATCGTCGGCGCGCACTGCGCCGCAAGCAGACGGCCGACTTGCGTCGAGCCGGTGAACGACAGCTTACGGACAATCGGATTGCTCGTCATTTCAGCGCCGATGGCCTGCGGGTTGCCGACCACGACGCTGAACACCCCATCCGGCACGCCGGCGCGCCGCGCGAGCTCGGCGAGCGCCAACGCCGACAGGGGCGTCGCTTCGGCGGGCTTGACAACGATGGCGCAACCGGCGGCGAGTGCCGGCGCGACCTTCCGCGTGATCATCGCAGCGGGGAAATTCCACGGCGTAATCGCCGCACATACGCCAACCGGCTCCTTCACGACGAGCATCCGCTTGTCGGCAGACGGTGACGCAAGCACGTCGCCATCGACACGTTTGCCCTGCTCGGCAAACCACTCGACGAACGACGCCGCATAGGCGATCTCGCCTTTCGCTTCCGCGAACGGCTTGCCTTGCTCGGCCGACATGATCGTCGCCAGATCGGCTGTGTGCGCTAGCATCAGCTCGAACCAGCGCCTTAGAACGGTCGCGCGCTGTGCTGCGCTCTTGGCGCGCCAGCCGCGCTGGGCGCGTTCGGCCGCTTCGATGGCCCGGCGCGTTTCGGCGCCGCCCATCAGCGGCACCGCGGCAAGTACATCGCCGGTAGCGGGATCGACGACATCGAAGGTGCTTGCGTCGTCGGCGCCGATCCAGAGGCCATTGACATAGGCTTGCGTGCGCAACAGGCTCGGGTCGGCGAGCCGGGACAACGGGTGGGATTCAGTCATGGTAGCGGTGTGAATTGATCGGATGCAGTGACGGCGCGCGGCGCAAGCGGCTATTGCTTCCAGCGCTTCACGACGCCGCTGTCGATGTCGAACAGATCCAGCAGACGGCCGACCGTATGGTCGACGATATCGGCGATCGACTGCGGTTTCGAATAGAACGCGGGAACGATCGGCGCGATCACCGCGCCCATCTCCGACAGTTGCAGCAGCGTGCGCAGATGGCCAGTATGCAATGGCGTTTCGCGCACGCCGAGTACGAGCCGGCGCCGTTCCTTGAGCACGACGTCGGCCGCGCGGCTGATCAGCGTGCCGGTGATGCCGGTTGCGATCTCGCTCATCGTGCGCACCGAGCACGGAACGATCAGCATCCCCATGGTCCGGAACGAACCCGACGAGATTGCCGCGCCGATGTCGCTGACTGAATACCAGCATGAGGCCTTCGCGCGCAGCTCGCTCGCCTTGACGTCGGTCTCATAGGTCATCGTCAGTTCGGCCGCCTTGCTGATGACGAGATGCGTCTCGACACCGGCTTCGGCGAGCAGCTCAAGCGCGCGAATTCCGTAGATCACACCCGACGCCCCGGTAATGCCGACGACGATCCGCCGCGTGGCGGCTTCATTACTGGTCATGGGAATCCTCGAAGCCGCGTACCGGCGAATTCGGCTCGACGCCGCTCAGGCGGCGTGCCTGATACGACGCATCGCGCTGCATCCACTCTCCGCGGGTTGCCTGCTCGGCGTTGCGATCCCATTCCTCGGTCCAGTCACCCAGCGAATAGCCGTACCACGGCATTTCAGGTTTCAGCGCGGGAAGCCCGAGGCGTTCCCATAGCACCTTCGCGTTCTCCATGTACTCCTTCTTCGGCAGCGCGAGCGGTGGCATGGGCGTCTTCATGGTCGCGTCGATCAGCATTGCCGAGTCGAGCCCAGTCGCGTGATCCGAGCGCGGACCGTGGCCGGGCTCCCGGTACGGAATCAGCTTGACGTCCTCGACCGGATTGCAACGGTAGCCCATCGCCCAGAACACCGCGTCGGCGTTCTGCGGATCGATATCGTCGTCGATCGCGATGACGAACTTGCCGATCGCCGCCTGCAGCGACATCGTGCCGTACAACGCACGCCATACTTCGGTGCGTTTGGAATTGCGCGCGAACTGCAGGAACACGAAACGGCGCAGGTTCGTCAGCGGCTCGTGCAGCGACACCTTCTTGATGCCGCGAATCCCGAGGTGGTCGCGCAGATGCCGCAGGAACATCGGCTCGTAAGCGAGGCGCTTGATAACGCTCGATTCGGACGGCGTGACCTGCGAGATGATCGACGTGAGGACCGCGTCCTTGCGCCGCGTGATGGCGGTGACTTCGATCACGAGGTTATAGTCTTCGAGCGCCACGTAGCCATGGCTTTCGCCGAAGGGGCCTTCGGGCTCCAGATAGGTCGGATCGACGTACCCTTCAACCACGACTTCGGCTTCGGCCGGCACCAGCAGATCGACCGTGCGGCCCTTCACGACGCGGATCGGCGCACCCGCGAGGCCCCCGGCAACGCTCAGTTCGTCGACATCGGGACGCAGCTTCTGCGGGCCCTGGAACGCGACCACAGGCGGCGCGCCGAGTACGATCGCGACCGGCATCCGCTCGCCCTTTGCGGAGTACTTGCGCCAGTGGTCGAGGCCGCCCGCGCGCAGATTCACGAGCATCATCATGCCGAGCCGCGTCGCCGATTTCAGATGGCCGCGGTACGTGCCCATGTTCTGCACGCCCGTTTCCGGATCGCGTGAGATCACGCCGGTCATCGTCATGTACGGTGCAGCGTCGAAGCCCGGTGTCGAGATCGGTAGCGGCAGCGATTCCAGGCCGTTACCGGGGCCTTCGAGGTCCTTGCCTTCGATCACGATGTCATGCACCGGACCACTATCGACGACGACAGGCGGAACCGGGTGATCGATCGCCCGGTTCCACGCGTCGCCGATGTCATCGACTGTCGGCACATCCATACCGATCCGGTAGATCTCCGGGTTCGCCGCAATGCCACCGACGATCACCGGAATGTCGTACTTGCTGCCCTTGCTGTCGACGACATTCGTGAACAGGAACGCCTTGCGCTCCGCTTCCGGGATACCGCCGCGGAACTGCCAACGGACCAGCGGATGCATTTCGGTATCCTTGTTGACCGGTTCGT
>Ga0302228_10001337_pt1 | contig 18286 bp, 18 predicted proteins | sample II_Palsa_N1_2_FD_193519 | JGI IMG/M metagenome (GOLD analysis project Ga0302228, IMG submission 193519) | Peat permafrost microbial communities from Stordalen Mire near Abisko, Sweden - II_Palsa_N1_2 | ecosystem: Environmental > Terrestrial > Soil > Palsa > Peat permafrost | place: Sweden...
CCAGCGCAGAGCCGCTGCAGGCCGTGATCGAGCGTACCCGTCAGGCATTGATTGCCTGATCGACCCGGATCGCTGAAACACAAAACCCTGCCTGAACAGCAGGGTTTTTTATTGCCCGGAATTCAAGCCTTCACTGTTTTGCCTAAGAGCGAATAGATATAAATATTATAACTAAATGATGAAAATATTTTAAAAACAGTCCTTTACATCGTAAATATGACACTACACTTCAACTCAAGCGGCATGATCCGCTTCCGGTGAGCCTGAGATCCGATCCACCGCTGCCAAGCCCTATCCTCTCAGGACTCGCCGACTACTTTCATGGATCGAGGCAATTATGGGTATCGCCGCCAGCGAGTTGTGTCGTTATGTGATCCGGCCCACCTTGATTTATTTGGGCTGTCATAGCCCCACCGCAGAATCCCTGCTGCTGGGCATCGCTGCCAGCCAGTCAGCCCTCGGTTCAGCCCTGCATGACCGCCGCGGCCATGGCCTCTATAGCATTACCGAACCGCGCCACCGCGCCCTGTGGGACGACTACCTGGCCCTGGATCCGGAACGTGCCAGCCTGGTACGTGGCCTGGCCAGCCAGCATGCGTTCTTCAGCGGCCCGCAACTGGAGTTGACGGTCAACCTGCGTTACGCCACAGCCATTGCCTGGCTGCTGGTAGAACAACACCGCCCTGCACTGCCCCCACCAGACGATGTACTGGCGATGGCGCGTATCTGGCGAGAAATATTTCACCCTCAGGGCCGGCTACGGGACTACACCCGCGCCTGGCAAACCTGTGTTTCCCCCTTGAATCAGGTGGCCTGTTGACCGGGCAATTTGCAAGATTCGGCAAAAAACAGGGATTTTGGTCGGATTGTCCTACAAAACCGCTCTATCTCCTACGTTACAGCCTATAGCGCTAGCGTAAATTTATTGATACTTTCCGCAGCGGTGATCACCACGGAGTTCTAATAATGAAAAAAGTAATGCTCAAGACCACACTTAGCCTCGCCGTTGCAATGGCTTCCTCCCAACTGTTCGCGAGCGGCTTCGCCCTCAACGAACAGAGCATCAGCGGAATGGGTACTGGCTATGCGGGGCGATCTTCATCTGCCGATGATGCAAGTACTGTTGCTGGCAACCCTGCCGGTATGTCTCGCCTCAAGCGCGACCAAATTACCGGTGGTGTCGCAGCCATTGACGCCAAGACCGATATCAAACACGCCAACGGTGGGCCACCCGGCAGCACCAATGACGGCGACATGGTTCCATTTACCAAAGTCCCAATGCTGTTTGCCGTCAAGAAAGCCACTGATGACCTGGCCTTTGGCCTCGGTGTCTATGCTCCGTTTGGTCTGATAACCAACTACGAAGACAGCTTTGGTGGCCGTTACTACGGCAAGAAGAGTGACGTCAAAGTCATCACCTTCCAGCCGACTGTCAGCTACGCCTTCAACCAATACGTTTCCGTGGGTTTCGGTCCGACAATCAACAAGATCAGTGGTCAGTTGACGTCGGCCACCCCTTTGGCACAAACCTTCGGCCGCAATGATGGCCAGGTGAACATCAAGGGTGATGACACCGCATGGGGCTATAAGGTCGGTATCCTGGTCACTCCGACCGACAAGACCAATATTGGTCTGACGTATACCTCCAAGGTCAAATACAAGCTGGACGGCCACACCAATATTTCCGGTGCCGGCTTCGGCCCATTCAACGGTGGCCGCTACGGTGCATCGCTGGACATCACCACACCGGAGTCGGTGGACTTCTCGATCACACAAAAACTGGATGACCAGTGGACTGTGTACGCGGGCAGCACCTGGACTCGCTGGAGCCGCCTGAAAGATATCACCGTCAACAACAGCGGCGTTCCAGCGCAACTCGGTGGCGCAGCCGGCCCGATCGGTACCATCAGCGAACCACAGAACTGGCACGACACCTGGGCCTCGGCCATTGGCGCATCGTTCCAGGTCAACAAACAGTGGGTTCTGCGTACCGGTTTCTCGGTTGACCAGGCGCCAACCAACAACACCGACCGTTCGGTTCGTATCCCAACGGGCGATCGCAAAGCAGTCAGCTTCGGTGCCGGCTTCAACGCCACCGACGACCTGACTATCGACGCGGCCTTGTCCTACCTGTGGGAAGAAGAAGTCAACGTCAACCGTACTGGTAAGGGCAATGCCTATAACGCCGAGTACAAAAACAGTGCTTGGGGTTACGCTCTGGGTGCAACCTACAAGTTCTGATTCACTGCGAGCCTGACCGGCTCGCCAGTTGAATACAAAAAGCCCCGCTCTCTTGTGAAAGAGGCGGGGCTTTTCAATGGGCGCAGATCAGGGTTTGGAGGCCAGTGCCTGCTCCACCGCTTTGATCAAGTCCGGACTGTCGGGCTTGGTCAGGCTGGAAAAATTGGCGATCACCTTACCTTGACGATCCACCACATACTTGTAGAAGTTCCACTTCGGCGCACTGCTTTGCTGCGCCAGAACCTTGAACAGATGCACGGCATCCGGCCCCTTGACCTTTTGCGGTTCGGTCATGGTGAAGGTCACGCCGTAATTGACGTAGCAAACCTTGGCCGTCTCCTCACCAGTCTTGGCTTCCTGCTTGAAATCATCGGAGGGTACGCCAATCACCTCCAGGCCATCGCCCTTGTAGCGCTGGTACAAGGCTTCCAGGCCTTTGAACTGAGGCGCAAAGCCACAGAAGCTGGCGGTATTGACGATCACCAGTGGCTTGCCGGCAAAGCGCTGGCACAAGTCGATGGACTCTTTGGCGCGCAGCTTGGGCAATTGGCCCTCAAGCAACGGTGGGCAATCGGCGGCCATGGCGACGCCGCCAAAAGCCACCATCAGGGCTGGAACTGCAAACCAGCGCATCAGCATGTGGAGTGTCCTTGAATAGGGTCAGACACAGAACTTAACAGATCGCCATGCCCAACTGCATCAACGCCAGACCGCCCCGCTGCCAGCCCCACCATGCCAGGAGCAGCAGAAGCGTCAACGCCCCCGCTGCACAGAGCCAATACCAGGTCGTACTCATGCGGCCTCCATCTGCGCCTGCAATCGCGCCACTGGACGCTCACGCACCGGCCAGTTCAAGGCAGCGGCGAGCAGACTCAGGAGAATCGCCACCTGCCAGATCAAATCGTAGCTGCCGGTTCGATCATAGACCACGCCACCCAGCCAACCGCCGAGGAACGACCCCAACTGATGGAACAGGAACACGATCCCACCCAACATGGAAAGGTTTCTGACACCAAACAAGGTCGCCACCGTGCCATTGGTCAGTGGCACCGTCGACAACCACAAGAAACCCATGGCCATGCCAAACAGATAAGCACTGGTTTGCGTCACCGGCGCCCACAGGAAGATCACAATCACTACCGCTCGTAACAAATACAGCCCGGTCAGCAAGCGTGGCTTGGACATCCGCCCACCCAGCCAGCCGGCGGTATAAGTCCCGAAGATATTGAACAACCCGATCAGCGCCAACACCGTGGTGCCTACCGAGGCGGGCAAGTGCTGGTCCACCAGGTAGGACGGCAGGTGCACGCCGATAAAGACCACCTGGAAACCGCAGACAAAAAAGCCGAAAGCCAACAGCCAGAATCCCGAATGGGAACATGCTTCGCGAAGCGCTTCAGACAAGGTCTGCTGACCCGCCATCGTCGGCAGCGGGCGATCCTTGAGCATGCTCACCAGCGGCACGATCAAGGCCACCAGCAGGCCCAGCGTCAGCAACGCCGCCGACCAGCCGAGCCAGCCAATCAAACCCAAGGTGCCGGGCAGCATGGCGAACTGGCCAAAGGAACCCGCAGCACTGGCAATGCCCATCGCCATGCTGCGTTTTTCTGCAGGAACCGCACGCCCCACCACGCCAAGGATCACCGAAAACGAGGTGCCCGACAGGCCAATGCCGATCAACAACCCGGCACTCAGGGACAGCGACCACGCCGAGTCGGACAAGCCCATGAACACCAGGCCGAGGGCATAAAGCACGCCGCCGATCACCACCACCTTGGCCGCACCGAAGCGATCGGCCAGAGCGCCGGTGAAAGGCTGGGCCAGGCCCCAGATCAGGTTTTGCAAGGCAATCGCAAAGGCAAAAGTCTCGCGACCCCAGCCGAATTCGGCACTCATGGGCGCCAGGAACAGGCCGAAGCCGTGTCGCACGCCAAGGGACAGCGCCAGGATCAACGCGCTCCCGACAAGAATCCAGCCACTGGTCCGCCACATCGAGGTCATTTCTTATTCTCCGCTCGCGGGTATATACCCGCTTGTATTCGAACAAACCCGCGTTTAAGCGAGTTCGTCCAGCAAGGCCAACAGGGTTTCGCGCTTTTCTGCCCCTAACCGGTCAATCAACTTCTGCTGCGCCGCTTCCCACGCAGGCAAGGCTGCAGCAAGCCGCTCATGGCCCGCCTCGGTGAGCAACACAAGGCGATTGCGTAGATCATCGCCCTCGACCAACTGCACCAGGCCTTCGCCTTCCAGCACCCGCAGATTGCGCCCCAGGGTGCTGCGATCCAGGCCCATGGCCTCGGCCAGGCTGGAAATGCTCGGTTGATCGAGCCGCTGCAAGTTACACAGCAAAGAATACTGGGCGACGTTGATCCCGAAGCCGTCGAGAGCGCCGTCGTAATGCCTGCTGACGCCACGAGCGGCACGACGCAGGTTGGTACATAAACATTGAGAGGCAAGCATGGAGCGTGTATATACCCGCGATTAAGGAAATGCAAGAAACTGTTACAACACCAACCCGATCAACACCGCCACTTCCAGCAGTTCCAGCAAGGCCCCGGCCGTGTCGCCAGTGGTGCCGCCGAGTCGATTGACCATGAGTTGCCGCAGCCCGATAAAACACAGTGACGCCAGCAATACTGCAAGCCCGCCGCTGAAACCACCGATCAACACACAGGCCAGCCCACTGAGGATCAGCACCTGTTGGCCGACGATTCTCGGTAAATGATCCGACAACGCCTGACCCAAACCACCTGCCCGCACGTAGCGCGTGGTCAAAAACAAGGCCAGCATCGAACTGCGGCCAATCAATGGCGCCAGGATCAGCGCAGCACCGTTGTGCTGTTCAATCAGCGCCACCAGCGCAGTGAACTTGAGCAGCAACACCAGTGCGAGGGTGACCACAGCAATCGGCCCGCTACGCGGGTCTTTCATGATCGTCAGGGTGCGCTCACGGTCGCCAAAACCGCCCAACCAGGCGTCCGCGCTGTCTGCCAAACCGTCCAGGTGCAAGCCACCGCTGAGTAACACCCACGCAGTCAGCAGCAACGCGGCGTGCAACAGCAAAGGCGCCCCCATCAACACAGCGTTAAAGCCCCACAACAGTAGCCCGAACAGCAATCCCACCAGCGGATAAAACAGCAACGAGCGGCCCAGTTCCTGCGGCTGCGGCATGCCCGGCAAGCGAATTGGCAAGCTGCTGAGAAACTGCAGGGCAATCCAGAACGGCAGCATGATCAGAATCCTTCCTTCAAGACGCCATTGGCTTCGACCTTCAGGCTGAACAACCCGCCGTGGCCGACTTCAACATTCAACAACTGCTCACGGGGCAAGCCGCGAGCCTGAGCCAATAGCAAGCGCATGACGCCACCATGGCTGATCAACAGCACTCGCTGGCCAGCATAGGCCTGATGCAACCGGGCAACAGCGCCAAGAACCCGTTCGGAAAACTGCAAAACCGGCTCTCCCTGTGGCGGCGTGAAGCGGTAGGGGTCGGCCCAGAACAGGCCCAGCGCCTCGGCATCGGTTTCCATCAACTTCGCCGCGCTCTGCCCTTCCCAGGCACCGAAATGCAGCTCCTGCAGATCCTTTTCCAGGGTAACCGGTATGCCCAAACGTACGCCCAGCTCATCGGCAAACCGCGCGCAGCGTTGCAACGGCGAGCTGACCAAACGGTCCCAGGGGCCCTGCTCCACCACGGCGGCGCGCATCTGCTCCCAGCCCTTGGCGGTCAGCGCATCGTCCAGGCTACCCCGCAGGCCACCGCCCAGTTCAGTTTCGCCATGGCGGAGCACGTCCAGGTGCAAAATCATGCCGGACGATCCGCCACGGCTGCTTCAGCGAAGGTCGCCATCTGCCCGTGCAACGCACAGGCCAACTGCAACAACGGCACCGCCAGCGCTGCACCACTGCCCTCGCCCAGGCGCAAATCCAACTCCAGCAAGGGTTCGGCCTTGAGGCTTTGCAGTACATGTCGATGACCTGGTTCAGCGCCCCGATGGCCGAACAACAACCCTTCACGACACGCCGGATTCAAACGTGTGGCCACCAGTGCGGCGACGCTGCAGATGAAGCCGTCCACCAACACCACCACACCCTCTTGGGCACAGGCCAGATAAGCGCCCACCAGCGCCGCAATCTCGAAGCCGCCGAGATTGAACAGGGTTTGCAAGGCATTGCCACGTTGCGCCCCATGGAACGCCAGCGCCCGTTCGATGACGGCCACTTTATGGCTCACGCCCTGGGCATTCAGACCGGTACCGGGACCGGTCAAATCAGTCACCTGGCAGTCCAGCAACGCACACGCCAACGCACTGGCCGCAGTGGTATTGCCGATACCCATCTCGCCGCCGATAAACAACTGAGCACCAGCCTCGATGGCGCGACGCACACTGTCACGGCCAGCCTCCAGGGCGAGCAGACCTTGGGCCTCAGTCATCGCCGGACCGTTGACGAAGTTGGCGGTGCCCGCGCCGATATTCAGGTGCCGCACGCCCGGCAAGTTCAGTGACGGCGTAACGGTGCCGAGGTCGACCACTTCCAGCTGCGCATCCAATTGACGCGCCAGGACGCTGATAGCCGCGCCGCCGGTGACGAAGTTGTGCAGCATCTGCCCGGTGACTTCCTGGGGAAACGCCGAAACGCCTTCAGCCACAACGCCGTGATCACCGGCAAAAATCGCGATCCATACCTGATCAACATTGGGTTTGACCTGCCCTTGCAAGCCGGCCAGCTGTACGGCCACGGCTTCCAGTTTGCCGAGGGAGCCAGCGGGCTTGGTCAGTTGTTGCTGACGGGCCAGGGCCTGCTCGTGCGCCTGGGCGTCGATCGCTTTGCAGGGGTTGAGCCACCAGGTGTCGGTCATAACGCAGTACCTTTCAAAGTCAGGCGCAGGCCGGCAACGGTCAGGACAACGCGCTGACAACGCTCGGCCAGGGCTTGATGCAGCCAACCGGCTTCATCGACATAGCGGCGAGTCAATTCGCCCAGCGGCACGACACCCATACCGGTCTCGTTGCTGACAAAAACAATTTCACCGGGCAGGGAGACCAGGGTGTGCAGCAGGGCTTCGCGCTCTTCGATGAGGCGTTTGGGGTTTTCGAGCATCAGCAGGTTGGTTAGCCATAGGGTCAGGCAGTCCACCAGCAGGAAGCGGTTGGGGGCGGCGTTTTCGCGCAGGACGCGGGCGAGTTCGATGGGCTCTTCGATCAGGCCCCACTCGGCTGGGCGGCGCTGGCGGTGATGGATCACCCGCTCGTTCATTTCGCCGTCCAGGGGTTGGCTGGTGGCTATGTAAGTCACTGGCAGAGTGCTGTCGATGGCGAGTTTTTCGGCCAGGCGGCTTTTGCCGGAGCGGGCGCCGCCCAGGATCAGTTGGAGCATCGGGTTTGGCCTCATTTTTGATCGTGTGTTTATCCGTTTTTTGGTAACGGCCGCCTATGGTTCCGCTCTTACAGCGGCTCACTTTTGAACAGCGCAAAAGTAAGCAAAACGCTCTTGCCCCAGCACTCGGTGCCTCGCTGTGGCTCGGCATGCCTGATCGAAGGCATCGTGGTTTAACGGGGCGCCTAAAATCAAAAACAGAGCGAGGCGGCCTAGTAGCCGACCTAATCTTTGAAGCATGCGCGCTGTGGCTTTTACATCCTTATTCGCTGACAAAGTCAGCGGTCTTTTGATCTGGTTTTTGATCTTGATCTTAGGCGCCCCGTTAAACCACGCTGGCCGAACGCAGGTATTACGCAGTGGGCATCCCGGCATGGATGCCGGGATAGCCGCGTTGGGCCATGGATGGCCCGTCGCGGCGGCCCACGGAGTAATGCCTGCGTTCGGGCACACCGAGCACTAGCGAGGTGCCGAGTGGTGGGGCAAGAGCCCTTTGGTTACTTTGGGGCTCTTTTCCAAAGTGACCCGCCGTAAGGGCGGAACCTTAGGCAGCCGTTACCAAAGGAATGGATATGCACCCAATCCAACTCAAATCCCACACAACCCAAGCAACAACCCCGTGTCCAAATGCCCCTCCACCAAATCCGCCAACCGCTCAATATCCCGCTCACGCAAGCCGTGATAATCCACCGCCTGCACATCCTCCACCCCCGCCCACCGCAACAACGCACCACACGCCGCCGGCGTCTCAAACACCCCATGCAAATAAGTGCCAAGAATCTGCCCATCATCACTTCGGGCACCATCAAAGCGGCCATCATCCAGCGCCACCAACGGCTGTTCCAAGGCACGACCGGTAGTCACCCCCGCATGAATCTCATAACCACTGACCTCAGCATCCTCCAGCAACAACCGCCCACGCACATTACGCAGCTGCTTCTCTTCTTCCAACGTAGTGCTGAACGCAAACAACCCTAGACCATCGCTGGACCCCGCAGGCCCCTCCAACCCCAATGGGTCATGCACCTGCTCACCGAGCATCTGCAACCCACCACAAATCCCCAACACCTTGCCGCCATACCGCAAGTGCCGGGCAATCGTGGTGTCCCATCCATTGGCCCGCAAATACGCCAAATCACTGCGCACACTTTTCGAGCCCGGCAAGATAATCAGGTCAGCCGCAGGAATCCCCTGCCCCGGTCCGACAAACTGCAAATCCACCTGGGGATGTAACCGCAGCGGATCAAAGTCCGTGTGATTACTTATACGCGGCAACACCGGCACCACTACCTTGAGCACCTGTGCCGCCTTGTCAATCTGGCGCTGGTCAATACCGTCCTCCGCCTCCAGATGCAGGTCCATCACATAGGGCAAAACCCCCACCACCGGCTTGCCAGTGCGTGCCTCAAGCCAATCCAGCCCCGGCTGCAACAAAGCAATATCGCCACGAAACCGATTGATGATGAAACCCTTGACCCGTGCCTGCTCGGTCGGCGAAAGCAGTTCCAGCGTCCCCACCAAATGAGCGAAAACCCCGCCACGATTGATATCGGCAATCAGCAACACCGGACAATCCACCGCCTCGGCAAAGCCCATGTTGGCAATGTCATTGGCCCGCAGATTGATCTCCGCTGGCGAGCCCGCGCCTTCGACCATGACCACCGAATACGCCGCACTCAAGCGCTCATGGGAGGCCAACACCGCCTGCATGGCAATGGCCTTGTAGTCGTGATAGGCCACCGCGTTCATGCTGGTGACGGCCCGCCCATGGATGATCACCTGGGAGCCGGTGTCGCTGTTGGGCTTGAGCAGCACCGGATTCATGTCGGTGTGCGGCGCCAGGTTCGCCGCCTGGGCCTGGACCGCCTGGGCCCGGCCAATCTCACCGCCCTCGGCAGTAACGGCGCTGTTGAGTGCCATGTTCTGCGGTTTGAACGGCACCACCGCCACGCCCTGGCGCACCAGCCAACGGCACAGCGCGGTCACCAGGGTACTTTTGCCCGCATCGGACGTGGTGCCCTGCACCATCAAAGTACTCATGAGGCTTCCCTGTAGGCGACCAACGCGTGTTCCAACCGCAGCCAATCGCCGTCGGTCCCCGGCAGGCCGAAACGCAGGCTGCTGTCATGGACAAACAAGCGCAGCAAAATGCCGCGCTGGGCCATGAATTCGTGCAGGTGCTCGGCGCGCTCGGTGATCAGCCACTGGAACAAATCACAGCCGCCCTGAGGTTGCAGGTCGAAGCGCTGCAACAGCTCGAACAGTCGTCGGCTGGCCTCTTCACAGCGCAGCCGCTGCTGGACGTGACCGGCACCATCTCTCAGACACACTTGGCCCAGCACCCGTGTCGGCCCGCTGACCGCCCATGGCCCGACCTGTTCGGCGAGCAATTTGAGCAACTTGCGTTCAGCCAGGACAAAACCCAGCCGCACGCCGGCCAAGCCGAAAAACTTGCCGAACGAACGCAATACGATCAATCCCACTTGATCTGCTTGACTCGCCAGACTCAGTTGCGGGGTGTTGTCCATAAAGGCTTCGTCTACCACCAGCCAGCCACCGCGCTCGGCGAGCCGTGCATGCCAATCCAGCAGGCGTTGCGGGGGCAAACTCAGGCCTGTGGGGTTGTTGGGATTGACCACCACCAGCACGTCGAGGCTGTCGAGAAAGAAGTCGACTTCCTGCTCCAGCACTTCACGCACGATATAGCCGGCGCGACGCCAGGCTTCGGCATGCTCGGCATAGCACGGTGACAACACGCCGACCTTGCCCGCACGCCGCAAACGCGGCAGCAGTTGGATTGCCGCCTGGGAACCGGGCACTGGCAACACCTGGGCAGCACCGTAATACTCGCACGCCGCCTGTTCCAGGCCATCGTCAGTCTCAGGCAGGCGTGCCCAGGCCCGCAGCGGAACCTCCGGGATCGGCCAGGGCCAAGGCGCCAGACCGCTGGACAGGTCCAGCCAATCGGCCTCGGGGACGCCATATTGCAGGGCTGCCTTGCGCAGCCGGCCACCATGCTCAAGCATAAAACTCAGCCCCCACACACAGAATCAGCAACCACAGCCACACCCCGCGCTGCACCAGTTGCCAGCCACGGTCGATGGAATCGGCATCCGCCGGCGCACCTTCGCCCAGTTGTGGGCGCTGGTGCAGTTCACCGTGATAAATGGCTGCGCCACCCAGCTCGACACCCAACGCACCAGCACCGGCGGCCATCACCGGGCCCGCATTGGGGCTGTCCCAGGTCGAGCCCTGGGTGCGCCAGCATTTGAGGGCCAACCGGGTTTTGCCCAGCAGCGCGTAGGTCAATGCCACCAACCGCGCAGGAATATAGTTCAGCACATCGTCGATCTTTGCTGCGGCCCAGCCGAAGCGTTCAAAACGTTCGTTGCGATAACCCCACATGGCATCCAGGGTATTGCTCAGGCGATAGAGCACCACCCCAGGCACACCGGCGACGACAAACCAGAACAGCGCCGCGAACACCGCATCGCTGCCGTTCTCCAGTACCGATTCGGTAGCTGCGCGGGCAACTTCGGTGTGGTCCAGTTCGCTGGTCTGGCGGCTGACCAGATAACCGACACGTTTACGCGCCTCTTCAAGGTCATCACTGCGCAGGGCCTGGGCCACCGGTGCCACGTGTTCGCCAAGGCTGCGCATGCCGAGGGCGCAATACAGCGCGAGAATCTCAATCATCCAACCCACGTAAGGTGCCCACGACAAGGCCGTGGCCATCAGGGTCAAGGGTATGACCGCAATCACCCACGCGGTGACGCCATGACTGCGCCAGCCGCGGCCGGCGGAGTTGAAACGTTGCTCGATGCGCCCGGCGAAATTGCCGAACGCCACCAGCGGATGCCAGCGCCTGGGTTCGCCCAGCAGCGCATCCAGCGCCACGGCAGCGATACTCAGCAAGGCCACACTCATTGACTCACTCCCCAATAATTTTCATACAGCATGTCGCTCAATGGACGCGGTTCGGACCAGCCTTCGAGTTGCAACATCGGTGCCGGGTAGAACTCGGTGACCGGCCCGAGGCACAACACCGCCAGCGGTTTCGCGCCGGGCGGCAAACCCAGCAGATCGGCCAGGGCCTGGGGCTCGAATAAGGAGACCCAGCCCATGCCCAGCCCCTCGGCCCGGGACGCGAGCCACAAATTCTGGATCGCGCAGGACAAGGACGCCATGTCCATTTCCGGCAGGGTACGGCGGCCGAAGATATGCCGCTCGCGATCGTCCATTAGCGCCGCCACCAGCACCTCGGCGCAATCGCTGATGCCTTCGACCTTGAGCTTCATGAACTGGTCCGAGCGCTCGCCCAGGGCAACGGCTGTACGCACCCGCTCCTCTTCCACCAACTGCTGGATCTGACCGCGCAGGTTGCGGTCGCTGATGCGGATAAAGCGCCAGGGCTGCATCAGACCGACGCTGGGGGCCTGATGCGCGGCTTGCAGCAGGCGCTGTAACAGTTCCGGGGCGACAGTGCCGCCGCTGAAGTGGCGCATGTCACGGCGTTCAGCGATGGCGCGGTAGACGGCCGCGCGCTCGGTTTCGGGGAAAGCGTTGTCAGTCATGGCCTCATCGCGGGCAAGCCCGCTCCCACATTGGACGGGGTTGATCCATCAACTTTGGATTCACACAGCGCGACTGTGGGAGCGGGCTTGCCTGCGATGTCGGCCTCACGGTCAGGTGCAAACAGTGCAGCCACCGCAGCCGGATTCGATGGGAAATAAAAGTGCACATAGGAAGCCGTCATCCGCCCTTGCCGATAAACCGCCTCGGCGCCGCGCCCGCCATTGGGGCTCAGGCCCCGGGCAATCGGCTGCCATTCGGTGCTGGTCAGGGAGTGATGATAGGTGTGGCCACGCAACAGGCCTTCCGGCAACTCGACATTCTGCAAGGCCAAGGCTGCCAGGCGCTTTTGCATCACGGCATCGCCCTGAAGCAGGCCGACCAGTTCCGCACGGGTACCCTCCACATCGGTCAGCGAGTCCAACAGATAGAGCATGCCGCCACATTCAGCCAGTAACGGTTTGCCAGCGACATGATGGGCACGGATCGCACTCAACATCGTGATGTTTGCCGACAACGCCTGGTGATGCAGCTCCGGGTAGCCGCCGGGCAGATACAAACTGTCGGCCTCGGGCAGCTCACGATCATGGATCGGCGAGAAAAAACGCAACTCGGCCCCCATCGCCCGCAACAGATCGAGATTGGCACCATAGGTGAAGGCGAACGCTTCATCACGGGCCACGGCAATGCGCATACCGGCCAGCAATGGCTCCGCCTCGATTACCTCTGGCGCTGCGAATTCCACCGGCGGTGGCAGCGCTACCTCACAACTGCCACCCAAGGCTTGGGCGGCGGCGTCCAGACGCAGATCCAGGTCATTCAGCTCGCTGGCTTGCACCAGGCCAAGGTGGCGGCTGGGCAGCTCAATACCCGTCTCCCGCGACAGCGCGCCATACCAGCGTAAACCTTCGGTGAGGCTGCCCTCCAGCAACTGCGCATGACGCAACGTACCGACGCGGTTGGCCAGGACCCCGGCAAACGGCAGGTCCGGCTGGTAACGCGCCAGCCCCAGTGCCAGGGCCCCAAAGGTCTGGGCCATGGCTGTGCCATCGATCACCGCCAGTACCGGCACGCCAAAGTGCCGCGCCAGGTCGGCGCTGGAAGGCGTGCCGTCGAACAGGCCCATGACGCCTTCAATCAGGATCAGGTCGGCCTCCCCCGCCGCTTCCCACAACAACCGACGACTTTCCTGCTCACCGACCATCCACATGTCCAATTGATAGACCGGCGCACCGCTGGCGCGCTCGTGGATCATCGGGTCGAGAAAGTCCGGGCCACATTTGAATACCCGCACCTTGCGCCCCAGGTTGCGGTGCAAGCGGGCCAATGCGGCAGTGACGGTGGTTTTGCCCTGGCCTGAGGCCGGTGCGGCGATCAGGACGGCAGGGCAATGACGGGGCTGATTCAAAGTTCGATGCCCTTCTGTGCCTTAATCCCGGCCTGGAACGCGTGTTTGAGCATACCCATTTCGGTGACGGTGTCGGCCATTTCGATCAGCTCAGGCTTGGCGCCACGACCAGTGACCACTACATGTTGCATCGGCGGGCGGGCTTGCAGGTCGCCAAGCACCTGGTCCAGGTCGAGATAACCATGCTTGAGGGCGATGTTCAGTTCATCCAGGACCACCAGGCCGATGGATGGGTCCTGGAGCATTTCCCGGGAAACTACCCACGCGGCCTCGGCGGCGGCGATGTCGCGCTGGCGGTCCTGGGTTTCCCAGGTAAAGCCCTCGCCCATCACATGGAAGCGCACTTGTTCGGGAAAGCGGCGAAAGAACAACTCTTCGCCCGTGCTGGTGCGGCCCTTGATGAACTGCACCACGCCGCACTGCATGCCGTGGCCCATGGCTCGGGCGAGCATGCCAAAGGCCGAGCTGCTCTTGCCTTTGCCGTTGCCAGTCAGCACCAGCAGCAATCCGCATTCGTTCGGTGAATTGGCAATACGTTCGTCGATCACCGCTTTTTTGCGCAGCATGCGCGCCAGGTGGCGTTCGTCACGATCAGGGGAATCAGTCATGGCAGCTCTCCGTTGGGGCTGGACAAAAACGGCGGGCAGGAAAAGAAAAAACAGACAGCCAAGCATCGCCCACCGTGATGCTGTTGGATGAATCAGGCCGGTCTCCGGGCTCATGAGCGACACTCTCTTCAAGAGCATGTCGACGGTGCGCCTTCCCATATCGCGTGGCGATACAGTGGCTGAAAGCACCGTTTTGACTCATTTACCGTTGCGGGGGCAGCGCCGGGATCGTGGCTTCACTGTTGAAAAGTGCACTCACTCACCGGCTTCCCTGTTTCACTCTGTCGACGCGTACGCCACAGAGCACCTGAAACAAGCCGCGAAGGTTAGTGGGTTGGGGGTGGAGCGTCAATTAAAGCCGCCAGCGCACTTGAACCATCGGCCCGCTACGCGCCTCTATCACTACAGGTATTAAGGAGAAAACCATGCACAAGACCCCACTTGCCTTACTCATCATGGTCGCAGGCAGCCTCGCCGCCTGCGGTGAAAGCTCTAGCCTGCAAGTCTCTGACGGCACCGGGCCCTCGCCCAAGCTACCGGAACCCAACAAGACCCTGATCCCCACTGTCAACATCGCCCCGGCGATCGGCTGGCCCGAGGGCGTCAAGCCTACCGCAGCCGCCGGTACCCAAGTGACGGCGTTCGCCGAGGGCCTGGATCACCCGCGTTGGTTGTACGTGTTGCCCAACGGCGATGTGCTGGTGGCGCAAACCAATGCGCCACCCAAGCCGGATGACGCCAAGGGCATTCGTGGCTGGGTCATGGGGAAAGTCATGGGTCGCGCCGGTGCCGGGGTGCCCAGCCCGAACCGCATCACCCTGCTGCGGGACGCTGACCACGATGGTGTGGCCGAAACTCGCACGGTATTCCTGGAAAACCTCAACTCGCCGTTTGGCATGACACTGGTGGGCAACGACCTGTATGTCGCCGACTCGGATGCGTTGCTGCGTTTCCCCTATCAGCCAGGCGAAACAGCCATCAAGGAAATAGGAACCAAGGTCGTCGATTTACCCGGCGGCCCGCTTAACCATCACTGGACCAAAAACGTGGTGGCCAGCAAGGATGGCAATAAGCTGTACGTCAGCGTCGGCTCCAACAGCAACGTTGCAGAGAACGGCCTGGAAGCGGAACAGGGCCGAGCGGCCATTTGGGAAGTGGACCGTGCCACCGGCCAGCATCGAATCTTCGCCTCAGGCCTGCGTAACCCCAACGGCATGGCGTGGGAACCACAAAGCGGCAAATTGTGGACGGCGGTCAACGAGCGCGACGAAATCGGCAGCGACTTGGTGCCGGACTACATCACCTCGGTCAAGGACGGCGCTTTCTACGGCTGGCCGTTCAGTTACTACGGACAGCACGTTGATGTACGCGTAACGCCACAGAATCCGGAGTTGGTGGCCAAGGCCATCGCCCCGGACTATGCCGTCGGACCTCACACCGCCTCACTGGGGCTGGCCTTCGCCGAAGGCAGCAAGTTGCCCGCGCCATTCAGCAACGGCGCATTTATCGGCCAGCACGGTTCGTGGAACCGTAAGCCCCACAGTGGTTACAAGGTGATCTTTGTGCCATTTGAGGCAGGCCAGCCGAAAGGGATGCCGGTGGATGTGCTGACCGGGTTCCTTAATAACGACGAGAAAGCCATGGGCAGGCCGGTGGGCGTGGTGATCGATAAACAGGGGGATTTGCTGGTGGCGGATGATGTGGGGAATAAGGTGTGGCGGGTATCGGCGGCTAAATAGCTGACCTAGAGAGCACCACATAATAACTGTGGATCTGTGTGGGAACTGGCTTGCCTGCGATGCCGGCGCCTCGATGTATCAGTTACACCGAGATGATGCTTTCGCGAGCAAGCCCGCTCCCACACAATCCCGCTCCCACATTTTGATCTGTGTAATTCTAGGGATTGCGCGCCAGATGCTCAGGCTGCAATACGCGCTTGGCACTCAGGTAAGCCTTCTGCCAATACGCTTTGGACAGCGTGTCCAGCTTCACCGTGCCGCCAGTTTGCGGCGCGTGTACAAAGCGCCCCTCACCCACGTAGATCCCGGCGTGGCTGACTCGCGAGCCACCACCGGTAGCGAAGAAGATCAAGTCGCCGGTCTGCAAGGCATCTTCGCTTACATCCTGGGCACGCATCACGATCAGCTCACGCGTGGTACGTGGCAAAGAGATACCCGCCGCGTCACGGTAGACAAAACCAATCAAACCGCTGCAATCAAAGCCCGAGTCCGGGGTATTGCCACCCCAGCGATAAGGCGTACCGACCAGGCCCAGCGCACGAAAAAGCACGTCTTCGGCTGCTGGCGAAAAGGTTTGGCTGGAATAGTTGAACACCGGCCTGGGCTTGACGACCACGGGCGCAGGCGGGGGGCGACTTGCGCAGGCGCTGAGCAGCGCGGCGCAAACGAGAAGAATTAGGCGGGCCGAGGTCGACATGGGCAGAACAATCCTGATCTGGATGCGGCTTTCGCTGCCGAACGCTGAAAACCAGATCGCGCAAGCAAGGCTCGCGCGATCAGTTCACAACAATGTCCAGAGATTCTAGCTCTTACACGTCAAACTTCAAGTATCACTTTAACTTTACTTGCGAACGGTAACGCCAGTAGGGGCCATGGCGAGGGCGCGCTTGGCTTCGATAAAGGTCTTGCTCCAATAGCTATCGCCCAGCTTGTCAACCCGCACACCACCGCTGCGGCGGCTGCTGGAGTGGATAAACTGGTCATCACCCAAGTAGATACCGGCATGGCTGACACGACCACGACCATTGGTACTAAAGAAAAGCAGATCACCGGGTTTGAGGTTGTTTCGTGCGACCAACGGTGCATCCACGTTGATCATTTCGCGAGTAGAACGCGGCAAATTCATGCCAGCTTCCTCACGAAACAGGTACCCGATGAAGCCACTGCAGTCAAAACCGGCTTCAGAAGTACCGCCAAAACGGTAACGGGTACCGATCAGGGACATGCCGCGTTCGAGGATGCTGTCGGCCAGAACTGGAAGTTGATAAGGCTTGCTGCCGGCGAAGTCGGCCAGTTCTTTTTCAGTTGCGAGCTCTTCTTGGTAAACAGTAGAAGACTGCCCAGCGACGAATTTTTGTTGATTCTGTTGTTGAGTTTTTTGCTGCTCAACCACTTGTTGAGGGTGGGTGGCGCAACCAAACAACAGGGTAACGAGTGCGAGAGGCACGAGGGGTGCGAAGCGATTTAGCATGGGCACGACCGTGGCTGAATGTGTAAAGAAGCCGAGACTATGCCTTCTATCACATCGATTTGCAAATTCAATCGTGATCTATGTGACTTCTTGTTTGGCCTATGCCATCTAAGCCCTTAAACCCCATTTAGACCCTTTTGCGTGGCCAAACCGGCAAAAACGCAGGTTTTCTGACGCCTGAAACTTGCCGAAACACCCTGTTTTAAAGGGCTGGCTACCAGCCGAGGGTTTCCTTGAGGAAGGGAATAGTCAGCTTGCGCTGAGCCTGCAAAGAGGCCTGATCGAGCCGTTCAAGCAGTTCGAACAACGCGCTCATGCTGCGGGTACCGCGCGTGAGGATAAAGTGCCCGACCTCGTCGGTCAGGTGCAGGCCGCGACGGGAGGCACGCAGTTGTAGGGCGCGCAACTTGTCTTCGTCGGACAGCGGGCGCATCTGGAAAATCAGCGCCAGGGTCAGGCGGGACTTGAGGTCCGCCAGCTTCACCGGCAGTTCCCGAGGCGAAGTAGACGCCGCAATCAGCAATCGCCGGCCGCTGTCACGCAATCGGTTGAACAGATGGAACAGCGCCTCTTCCCAATCCGCCCGCCCTGCTACCGCTTGCAAATCATCCAGGCAGACCAGTTCGTATTGCTCAAGGTTGTCGAGGATCTCAATACCGCGGTCCAGCAGCTCTGCCAGAGGCAGGTAAACCGCGGGCTCGCCCATCTGTTCAAAACGCAGGCAAGCGGCCTGTAACAAGTGGGTACGCCCCACGCCGTCCTTGCCCCACAGATAGATCAGGCTTTCGGTCCACCCGGCGTCGGCTTCGCATAGCCGCTCGACATAGCCGAGTGCAGCGGCATTGGCGCCTGGGTAGTAATTGATAAA
>Ga0302228_10001349_pt1 | contig 18143 bp, 17 predicted proteins | sample II_Palsa_N1_2_FD_193519 | JGI IMG/M metagenome (GOLD analysis project Ga0302228, IMG submission 193519) | Peat permafrost microbial communities from Stordalen Mire near Abisko, Sweden - II_Palsa_N1_2 | ecosystem: Environmental > Terrestrial > Soil > Palsa > Peat permafrost | place: Sweden...
GTATCTGGACAATTTTGAGCACGGCCCGTTTGGCCTCTTCGCCGACACCTCTCCCGCATTTCCCGACACACAACCTAAGCATGAGTTTCTCGGACATCCGGTGTTTGCGCCGTTCGGCATTCCTGCTGGACCGCTGATCAACGGAAAGTTTGTGAAGGCTGCGCTGGATATGGGGTTCGATATTCCGGTGTACAAGACGGTTCGGACGAAGAAATATGCGTGCCATCCGTGGCCGAATGTTTTGGCGGTGAAGGTGGAAGGGGATCTCGCGCCGGATCGGACGCTGGTGGCGAATGAGGACTACAGCGAGCCGCTGTCGATCACGAATTCGTTTGGTGTGCCGTCGTATGATCCGGAGTTCTGGCAGCGTGATATGGCGGATGCCGCGGCGTATGCGCGGCCGGGGCAGGTGGTGGTGGGGAGCTTTCAGGGAACGCTGCCTGAGAATGGTCGTGTCGCGGATTACATACAGGACTTTGTGCTGGGGGCGCGGCTAGTGAAAGAGACGGGCGTGCCGGTGATCGAGGTGAATCTGAGCTGTCCGAACGAGGGGACTGCGAACCTGCTGTGCTTTGATATCCAACGATCGCGGCAGGTGGTGGAAGCCATCAAGGACGAGATTGGTGGCGTGCCGCTGGTGATCAAGATGGCGTTCTACAGGGACGAGAAGAAGTTGGAAGAGTTCCTGCTTGAGGTCGGTAAGACCGTGGATGGAATTGCGGCGATCAATACGATTTCGGCGGAGATTGTGGATGAGGATGGGAAGCAGGCGCTACCGGGCGACGGGCGGCTGCGGAGTGGGGTATGTGGCAGTTCGGTGAAGTGGGCGGGCGTGGCGATGGCGTCGAAGTTGGCGCGGATACGGGGCGAGTTGGGGCAGAAGTTCGCGATCGTGGGCGTGGGTGGAGCGGGGAGCGCGGCGGCCTTCGATGAGTATCGTCGGGCTGGGGCGGATGTGGTGATGTCGGCTACCGCGGCGATGTGGCATCCCGATCTTGCGAGAGAGATCAAGGAGCGGGCGCATGAGCTTTGAGGCCGGAGGGACCAGCTATGAGGAACGAAGTCGCGAGATTGCCGAGGCGTTGATTGCGATCGAGGGCGTGGGCTTTCGACCAGCGGCTCCGATTTCGTTCAAGTCGGGAATCAAGTCACCGGTGTATTGCGACAATCGGAAGTTTCCGTTCTGGCCGGAGCAGTGGGCGAAGGTGATCCGCGGCTTTGAGGGTTTGATCGCCGAGCGCGAGATCGCTATGGATGTAGTGGGTGGAGTTGAGGCTGCGGGAATTCCGCACAGTGCGGCGCTCGGATTTTCGATGCGGACGCCTTCGGTGTTCATACGCAAAGAGCTGAAGGACCATGGCACGAAAAAGCGTGTCGAGGGCGGCGATGTAACCGGCAAGCGCGTGGTGCTGGTGGAAGATCTCGTGACTACCGGCGGGAGCAGCATTGCGGCGATTGAGTCGCTGAGGGCTGAGGGTGCGGTGGTGAGCGATTGCCTAGCGATCATCAGCTACGATTTTCCGGACGCAGTGCATTTATTCGCGATGTCGGGCGTGCAGTTGCATGCGGCGACGACGTTTCCTGTGGTGCTGGAGTGCGCTTTGAGACAGGGATTGATTGATGAGGATGGAGCAGCGGTGGTGCGGGATTGGCTGGATGAGCCGCGATCGTGGGCGAAACGGCATGGGTTTGAATAGGAGCTGGAGTCGAGAACGATGAGCGCTGCGATGGATAAGTTCGAGCGGAGAGCGGATGCGGTGGGCTCGCTGGTCTGCGTAGGATTGGATCCTGAGTTTGAGCGGGTTCCCGAGCCCTTCAAAGGCGAAAAGTTTCCGCTGTTCGCGTTCAATCGCTGGATTATTGAGCAGACGCATTCGTACGCGACGTCCTACAAGCCGAATATGGCGTTCTATGAGGCGCGAGGAGCGCTCGGCCTGCGCGAGCTTGAGCTGACAATGGAGTATCTTCGCAGCGAGCATCCGGACATATTTACGATCTGCGATGCCAAGCGTGCGGACATTGGAAATACGAATCGAGGGTATGTGGCGTCGATCTTCGATGGGATGGGGTTTGATGCGGTGACGCTGCATCCTTACCTGGGGAGAGAAGCGCTGACGCCGTTTCTGGAGCGGCAGGACAAGGTGAGCATCGTGTTATGCCGGACATCGAATCCGGGGGCGGGCGAGTTGCAGGATCTGGAGTGTGACGGGCGTCCGCTTTGGGAGAACGTGGCGTCGCGGGTGAATGCGAGTTGGAACGTTGCGGGCAATTGCATGCTGGTGGTAGGCGCGACGTACCCGGAGGAGATGAGAAGGATTCGAGCAATAGCGCCTGGAATCCCGTTCCTGGTGCCGGGAGTGGGCGCTCAGGGCGGGGATGTGGCGGCGGTGGTGGCTGCGGGATTGGATGCGCGGGGGGTGGGGTTGCTGATCAGCAGCTCGCGGGCGATTTTGTTCAGCGATGATCCTGCGGGCGCTGCACGAACACTTCGGGATGAAATCAACGTGGCACGAGAGGCGGCCCATGCTGCGTCTTGAAGGAGTGATTGCGAATCACGATCGAACCTTTGAAGGCGCGATCGAGATCAATGCCGAGACGGGATTGATTGAGCATGTGGGGCCGCGGACGGGCAAGAGCGATCTTGATCTCGAGGGGCAGATTATTTTTCCAGGCTTTGGCGATATTCATATTCATGCTCGCGATGATGCGAGCAAGTCGCAGATCTACAAAGAGGACTTTGCGACGGTTGCGGTGGCATCGATCCATGGGGGCGTAACGCAGGTTGCGGACATGCCGAATAATCCGGTGGCGCCAGTTGACGATGAGCGGTACGCGGCGAAGCAGCAGTTGACGAAGGCGTCGGCGGTGCACGTGACGCTGTATGCGGGGATTGGTCCAGAGACGAATCCGTTGCGCCGGCATGTGCCGTATAAGGCGTTTATGGGACCGTCGGTTGGTGATCTGTTTTTTGCTTCGCAGGATCAGCTTGAAGGAGTGATCGCGAAATATCGCGGGAAGAACGTTAGCTTTCACTGCGAGGACCCGACGATCTTGCGCGAGAGTGCGGCGGAGCCTACGCACGAGCAGCGACGGCCGGCCAGGGCCGAGATAACGGCGACGAAGTTTGCACTGTATTTGATCGAGCGTTATGAGTTGATAGGGAAACTTTGCCACTACTCGACCAAGGGCGGCCTGGCGAAGATTGCGGCAGCGAAGGCGCGCGGGGTGCGGGTGACGGCTGAAGCTACGCCGCATCATTTATTTTTCGATGACTCGATGCTGACGGATGAGAATCGGTTGTGGCTGCAGATGAATCCTCCGCTGCGCGGGCCGGCGGATAGGCTGGCGTTGATTGAGGCGCTGCGCGATGGGCTGGTGGATTATATTGCGACGGACCATGCTCCGCACACGATCGAGGAGAAGATGGAGGGCGTCAGCGGGGTGCCACATCTCGACACCTATGGAGCGTTTGCGACGTGGCTGATGGCGGAGCACGGATTTTCCGCGCAGGATATTGCGCGGGTTTGTGCGTGGAATCCGGGGAAGTTTGTGAAGGAGTTTTTGCCAGGGGGGTTCGGCGAAGGGTATGGCGCGATTGAGCCGGGATATATGGGCTCATTGACGATTCTTAATCCGAATGCGCCGTACAGGGTTCGGCGCGAGGACATGAAGACGAAGTGCGGCTGGTCCCCGTTTGAGGGATATACGATGCCTGGCCGCGTGACTTATACCGTTTTGCGAGGCAGGGTTTACCCGGCAGGTTGAGGGAGTGTTTGCTCCGATGGAAAAGCTTCGGCACGTTATCAGCGCACGACAGTTCAAAGATCCGGAATTCTTATTGTGGCTGTTTGAGTCGGCGCACCAAATGGAGCGCGACGATGTATTTCGTGCGCTGACTGATCCGCTGCGTGGACGAATCCTGGCGACGTTATTCTTTGAGCCGAGTACGCGAACGAGGTTTTCGTTTGAGGCGGCGATGCAGAAGCTGGGCGGGGGTGTGCTGACGGCGGAGAACGCGCGGGCCAACTCGTCTGCGACGAAGGGCGAGACGATCAGCGATACGATTCGCGTGGTGAGCGGGTATGCGGATGCAATTGCGATTCGGCACTATGAGCCGGGGACTGCCGAGGCTGCAGCGAGGATATCTCCGGTCCCGATCATCAACGCAGGTGACGGGGTAGGAGAGCATCCGACGCAGGCGCTGGCGGACATGTACACGATCAAGAAAGAGCTTGGGCGGCTGAGTGGGTTACGCGTTGCCCTGGTGGGTGATTTGTTGAATGGGAGGACGATCCATTCGCTGCTGCCGCTGCTTTGCCTCTATCCAGGAGTGACGATTGATTTAATTTCACCGTGGCAGCTGCGGCTGCCGTTAGCGTATCGCGAGTACCTGATGGAAAAGGGCATCGTCTTCCACGAAGGAGAGAAGCTCGAGGGTGTGATTGAGCAGGCAGATGTTGCGTACATCACGCGGGTACAGAGCGAGCGGTTTGCGTCGAAGGAAGAGTATGACGCGGTAAAGGATGTGTATGTGATCAATGCGGAGATCGCGGATCGATTGAAGCCGGAAGCGATCATCATGCATGCGCTACCAAGGATTAATGAGATATCGCCAGAGGTGGATGCGAATGCGCGAGCGGCTTACTTTCGTCAGGCAAAGAACGCTCTGTACATTCGGATGGCGCTGTTGAAATATCTGCTGACTTAGGGTCGCTATGCAGCACCTAAACGTGGGAAGCTGGAGTGGCTGCGCGTTTGATGAGGATGCGATCATCAAGACCATTGTGAGGGGAACGAAAAGGGGAATTGAGTAATGAGTCCAGCTTCTCCGTTCCACGTGTTGCAGCCCGGCCAGGTCGAGGTAGCAGTCCATCCTCACGAACATTTCGACGACGCAAGGGCTCTGGAAACTTTGCTGCGCTCCAGGGTGCGCGGCGAAGTTCATTTTGACAGCGTTTCCCGCGCACTCTACGCAACGGATGCCTCCAATTATCGGCAAGTGCCGATTGGTCTTGTTGTGCCGCTTGATACAGCAGATGTCGAGGCAACAATCGCTGCCTGCCGAGAACTGGGTGCGCCCGTGCTATCACGCGGAGCCGGAACTAGTCTCGCCGGTCAATGCTGCAACACCGCGGTCGTTCTCGATTTTTCGAAGCACCTGCACGGCATTCTTGAACTCGATCCTGACGGCAAGACTGCGAGAGTTGAGCCTGGAATTGTCCTCGATGCGCTTCGGGTTGAAGCCGAGCGCTTCGATCTGACCTTCGCCCCAGACCCCGCGACCCATAGCCGCTGCACCCTGGGTGGAATGATCGGCAACAACTCTTGTGGCGTTCATGCCCTCATGGGTGGTAAGACGGTCGACAACATCCAGGAGCTTGAGGTGCTGCTGTACGACGGCACCAGACTCCGCGTCGGACCTACACCCGATGATGAGCTCGAGCGCATCATTGCTGGCGGCGGTCGCCGCGGGGAGATTTACAACCGGCTGAAACAACTGCGTGACACCTACGCAGAACTCATTCGTAGCCGTTTCCCCGACATCCCGCGGCGGGTGTCAGGTTTCAATCTTGATCAACTTCTGCCGGAGAACGGATTCAATGTCGCGCGAGCTCTGGTTGGAAGTGAAGGAACCTGCGTAACGATTTTGGAAGCTGTGTGCGAACTCAAGCCGAGCCCGCAGCATCGGCGCCTGGTTGTTCTCAGCTTCGAAGACGCTTTCACCGCAGCCGATGACGTTCCTGAAGTGCTCGAGTTCAAGCCGATTGGCCTCGAGGGTTTTGACGGTTTGCTCGTGGAATACATGCGGCGGAAGAGCCTCGCACTCGACGACGTGAAGTTGCTGCCTCCCGGCGAAGGTTTTCTGTTATGTGAATTCGGCAGCGACAGCCCAGAAGACGTGGACGCCCAGATGGCAAGATTTCTGCCGGCCGCACAAAACTTCCAGGGAAAACCGACAATCGTTTTGTATACCGAAGAAGAGGCTGAACGGGTCTGGAAAGTTCGTGAATCGGGCCTCGGCGCCAGCGTCTTTGTGCCGGGCGATATTACCGGGTACGAAGGCTGGGAAGACGCAGCGGTACCGCCTGCAGCACTCGGCGCTTATCTGCGTGAGCTCTACACGTTGATGCGTGCGTATGGCTATACCAGCCCGATGTACGGGCATTTTGGTCAAGGGTGCGTCCATCTTCGCATCACCTTCGACCTCGAATCGACAGAAGGCATCGCAAAGTATCGCAGGTTTATCGATGAAGCTGCAGATATTGTTTTGAAGCACGGCGGATCTTTTTCCGGCGAGCATGGCGACGGCCAATCGCGGGCCTGCCTGTTGCCGAAGATGTTTGGTGAAGAGTTGATGGGTGCGTTTCGAGAGTTCAAGGCGATCTGGGATCCATCGAACAAAATGAATCCCGGCAAGCTGATCGATCCGGTTGCGGTGTACGACGCCGTCGACAACCTTCGAACCATTTACAAGGGAAGAGACGTCAAGACTCTCTTCCAGTTTCCTCAGGATGGCGGTTCCTTCGCGCGCGCCACTGGCCGCTGCGTTGGGGTCGGGGCTTGCCGCAAGACAGATCGCGGAACCATGTGCCCCAGCTATATGGCCACTAGCGAGGAGCGCCACTCCACCAGGGGGCGTGCTCATCTCCTTTGGGAATTGATGCACGGCGATGCGATTGCTGACGACTGGAAGAATGAGCAGGTGCATGAGGCGCTCGACCTTTGCCTGTCCTGCAAAGCATGCAAGACGGAGTGTCCTGTTGGGGTGGATATAGCGACGTGGAAATCAGAGTACCTCTCGCAACACTATGAAGGGCGCTTGCATCCGCTGCATCATTACGCGTTCGGCTTTATGGATCAATTCGCAAGTCTGGGATCGAAGTTCGGTTCTCTTCCGAGCTTGACGTTCCAGCTTCCCGGACTCGAAACACTGGTGAAAAGCGTCCTCGGCGTTGCGCAGCAGCGGCATCTCCCGCGCCTGGCGGGCCGGTCCTTCCGAGCGGAGTTTCACTCCTCGCAAATCGCCAGACAAGCCTCCCCGTCCTCGCCCGTTTTGCTGTGGGCAGATACCTGGAACAACTATTTCCAGCCGGATGCCTTGCGGGCCGCACGCGAGTTGCTGGAAAACAATGGACATGCTGTGCAGGTGTCCCGAAAGCATGTCTGCTGTGGAAGGCCTCTCTATGACTTCGGCTTCCTGAAGCAGGCCCGCACGTATTTAGAAGGCATCCTCGATCAGTTTGGAGATTCGATCGATGCGGGAATTCCCTTCGTGATGCTTGAACCTAGTTGCGCAAGCGTGTTTCGCGATGAGCTGTTGAACTTCTTCCCAAACAATGAGCGTGCTGCGAAGCTGAGCCGACAGACGATGTTGCTGAGCGAGATCCTGGCCAAACAGTCTGCGCCACGCAAAGTCGCTTCGCTCACCGGGCGTCGCATTGTGGTCCATGGGCATTGCCATCAAAAATCCTTGATGACAATGAGCGATGACATGGCCCTTCTGCGTGAAACAGGAGCGTCCGTGGAAATGCTCGACTCGGGTTGCTGTGGAATGGCAGGCCCGTTCGGATTTGAAAAGGATAAATTTGCGGTTTCTCAAACCTTGGCGGAGCGCGTTCTGATGCCAGCTGTACGAAGCGCAAAGGAAGAGGACATCATCGTCTCGAACGGGTTCAGTTGTCGAGAACAGATCTCTCAAAACTCAGATCGCCGCGCCGCCCACCTCGCTCAAGTCCTGGCAGGGAGGTGCTAGACCGATCGAGGACGAGACTATGACTCAGAGGATTGCGTGTGGCGAGCCCCATCTCACTAAAACCGGCAATAGTGGACTGGATGCCGAAAAGAGTGTTCAAACTAGCGAATGACCCGCATTGGCTGCGTTCGAGCTTTTCCGTGGACGACGTGAATGTAACTCCCACCTATAGGACGCCCTTCGACATAATCTTTGGAAGGACTAGCTTTGAAAAAATGGTCGGGGCGAGAGGATTCGAACCTCCGACCCCCTGGTCCCGAACCAGGTGCGCTACCAGACTGCGCTACGCCCCGAACAATGGATAGGTGAGTGGTTGGTCGTTGGTGGAGGAACACAAAGCTCCGGGAAACGGCATGAGCTGCGACATCCACTGACCAACCTTTTGATTTTAGCAGAAGTTGAGAACGGCCACGATTGGGGGCGCGGTCGCTTCTGGATCAGGCGATCCACTGATATCCCGTCTACTGCGGAGCCGGACTGCTGGTTGGGGCAGGAGGCGGGGTGGTGACGGGCGCAGTTGTCTGCGTCTCAGGGGCAGCCGTCTGCGGTGGGGTTGATCCGGGGGCAGGAGCGAGAGCCGCGGGAGACACTGGAGTTACTATCGGCACTGCGGGTGCTCCGGGTGTGGATGACGCGGGTGCGGGTGCGGCCGCAGGTGTGGTCGATGGTGCGGGTTGATCAGCAGGCGCGGTCGGCGCGGTGGCCGGTATAGCGGGTGCAGTGGTTGCGGGAGCGGATGGAGCGGGCGCTGGCCTTTCGAAAGCCGCTCCGCGAGGCCTCGACGTCCCGCCGTAGCGAGAGACGCCATAGGCCTGACCGTGGCGGACAATGGTCTTTTCGTCGAAGGTGTGGGTGTCGGGACTGTTGAAGGTCGCGCCTGCAGGTACCAGCGTGTTGGTTACGACCATACCGGTGGGAGCGCCGACGCGGAGTTCGATGCGGGTGGGATCAATGCCCTTTTCCTCAACCAGATATTGGCGGGCGTTGAGAGCACGCTCTGCCGCGGCTGAGGGCTTCTCATCTGGCGTTGAGTTGCCGACCATGACGAGGTGAGCGTCGGCCTGCTGGCTGAGCGTGAGGGCGATATCGTCAAGGCAGCCCTTCGCTTCGTTGTCGACGCGCACGGGGCGACGGCGATCGCGTGTGAAGCTCAGGCTGCAGAGGTCTTGAGTTTGCGGCACAGAGATGACAGGAGCCGTGATGATGACGTCGGTGGTTGCCTTCGCGGTTTGTCCGAGATCGTCAACAAGGTTGCATGTGACGGTGATGGTCATTGGGCTCAGGCCCGCGGTGGTGAGGACGGCGGTGGGTCCGGAGCTCGCGATGTTACCTGCCGTGGCCGAATAGGAATAGGTGAGGGGACGATTCTGCGGGCTGACGCCTACGGTGCTGATGGCGATATCGGTACCGGACACTGCAGTACTGGGGTTGGCGCTGCAGGTGAGGGTCGGGGCCTGGAAGGCCATGATGCTGAAGGGCGCAGCGCACGATGCCTGTTGGCGAGGCTTGGAGCCTTCCTCTACATGTCCGGTGACGACGTAGTCCCCAGGCGCAAGGCCGGTGGTGTCGATGGTGGCTTCAGGGCCGGAGGCGGTGATCTTGCCGCCATTGGCAGCCCAGGTGTAGACCGGGGTCTTTTTCGGATTCAGATGCAGGGCGTTGGCTTCGACCTTAACGGGATCGCCAGGAAAGACTTGAGCGGGCTGAGCACCGCAGCCGAGCATGACGGGAAAGGGTGGCTCGACGTCGCCCATCCGGACGACGAGTCCGGCAGAGAGCTTCAGGTTGGTGAGCGTGCTGAAGCCGCCCTCTTGTCCGGCGGGAAGGAGCAGAGGGCCGTACACGACCTGGGAATATTGATAGTCCGCCTGAATGGCGCGGATGGCGAGGTGCTGGCCCCAGAAGGGAAGAACGTAATCGAGGCCGACGCCGCCGGTGGTTCCCCAGCCCCACATGAGCGATTGAGCGGCGGGGCCATTGGTGCGTTCACCGCCGCCCAGGATATGTGCGAAGGGCACCCAGCGTCCCAACGGGTACCGAAAGATGGGGCCGCCTTCGGCGGTATAGACCAGTTGGCTGCAGGTTTCTCCGGTGCAGGCCGGCAGATATTGTTTGTGCTCGGTGGTGCCGGAGAAGTAGCCAGCTTCGAGTTCGACGCCAAAGTAGCGATTGAACCACGTGGAAACGCCGAGGGTGCCGTTAGGATTGTAGACGCTCTGAAACTGATAACCGGCGACCTCGCTATTGAAGGGATGGAAGTAGCCGTAGCCGCCGTAGATGTCGACGCGCGAGTCAATATGCTGTTCGCCACCTTTTGCCGTCTGCGCAGGGGAGACCGCCGCAGCAGCACCAAGACTGACGAGAACTAAGAGAAGCGAAGCCCATTGAGTCAAGCGTTGCATTGCGGCGATTCCTCCAAAGGACCCGTAGAGATTGAAAGGTGTTTCATGGAGCAGAGGTTCCAAGAAGCTGCATGGAATGAGGCGCGTGCGCCAGATTCACTTCTGTAGTATCCCCTAGAAGGCAACGAACGTATGAAGGAAACGTGGTTTAACTGCTGACTCAAGCTTGATGCTCGGCTTCGAAGCGAATAAGCTCTAAAGGATGGAAGTCTTCAGTTTACGTAATGCGCGATGTCCAAAGCAACGTTGGCTTTGTTGAGCGAGCACGCGAGTGTCGATCTTATTCCGTAACGGCTTTCATCTAAAACTTCCGATGAGTTCATAGTAACCCTATCGAGGTTTTGAGGGGCATTCCATCCGCGACAAAACTGGGCCGTGAGGTCTGCAAGGGGAGGATTCTTGCTTACTGACAGAGCCGCTGGCGAAGGTATCGCGAAACTTCATCAGAAGCGGCTAAATCATCTTGAGGCACTGGAGGCAGAGAGCCTGTATATCCTGCGGGAGGCGGTTGCTGAATTTGCGCGTCCCGTGATGCTGTACTCCATTGGCAAGGATTCCAGCGTCATGCTGCGGTTGGCGCAGAAGGCGTTTTATCCGGGAAGGATTCCGTTTCCTCTGCTGCACGTTGATACCAGCTATAAGTTTCCTGAGATGATTTCCTTTCGCGACAGTTACGCCAAGGAGATTGGGGCGGAGTTGATTGTGCATCGCAATGAAGAGGCGATCGCTGATGGAGCGAGCCCGTGGAAGCTGGGAACGCAGAACTGTTGCGGGGCGCTGAAGACGCGGTCGTTGCTGGACGCGCTGGAAGATGGCGGGTTTGATGCGGCGTTTGGCGGGGCGCGGCGCGACGAAGAGAAGAGCCGGGCGAAGGAGAGGGTCTACAGTTTTCGCGACGCCGCGGGGCAGTGGGACCCGAAGAACCAGAGGCCCGAACTTTGGAGTTTGTATAACTCGCGGCTGCGCAAGGGCGAGAGCATTCGAGTCTTTCCGCTTTCGAATTGGACTGAGCTGGACGTGTGGCTGTATTTGTATGCGGAGCAGATTCCGATTGTGCCGTTGTATTTCGCGGAGGAACGGCTGGCGGTGATTCGCGGCGGCATGATCACGCTGGTACACGAGGGAATGCATTTGCTGCCAGGAGAGAAACCCGAGTTGATGAAGGTCCGGATGCGATCGCTGGGATGTGCGCCATGCACTGGCGCGATACGAAGTGAGGCAGAAACGTTGCCGGAGATCATCGAGGAGCTTATTGGCTTCCGCCGCAGCGAGCGCGAGGGTCGCGCAATTGATCACGATGAAGAGGGATCGATGGAGTTGAAGAAGCGCGAGGGCTACTTCTGATGAGTACGTTGCCTTCAGCTAAGAGATCTGTAAGTGAGACGAGCTTCCGTGCGTTTCTCGATAGCCATCTGGAGCAGGAGATGCTGCGATTTACGACGGCTGGCAGCGTCGACGACGGCAAGAGCACGTTGATTGGGCGGTTGCTGCATGACACCAAGAGCGTGTATGAGGATCAGCTTGCATCGATCCGTGCCAGCAGGGTGAATCGTTCCGGCGGCGCGGTCGACCTGTCGCTATTGACAGACGGGTTGAAGGCGGAACGCGAGCAGGGCATTACGATCGACGTGGCTTACCGGTACTTCTCCACGGCGAAGCGCAAGTTCATCATTGCCGACACGCCGGGGCATGAGCAATACACGCGCAACATGGCGACGGGCGCCTCCACCGCAGATGTGGCGATTGTGCTGATCGATGCGAAGGCGTTTCAGCGGGCCGGGGAGTTGCTGCCGCAGTCGCGGAGGCATACATACATTGCGAGCTTGCTGCGGATTCCGCACGTGGTGGCGGCGATCAACAAGATGGATCTGGTGAACTACAGCGCGGAGGTTTTTGACAAGGTGTCCGCGGAGTTTGATGTGCTCGCGAAGCGGCTTGGCCTGAACAGCGTCGAGGTAATTCCAGTGAGTGCGCTGGCGGGCGATAACGTGGTCGAACACAGCACCAACATGGGATGGTACAGGGGGCCAACGCTGTTGGAATACCTGGAGACCGTGCCGCTGACGATTCGCGAGGCGGCGGATGGGCCTTTGCGTTTTCCGGTGCAACTGGTGGTGAGACCGAACGCGGAGTTTCGTGGGTTTGCGGGGCGGGTTGAGCGCGGCGAGGTGGGGCCGGGGATGCGGGTGAAGGCGTTGCCGAGTGGCCGGGTTACGACGGTGAAGAGCATCGTTACCTATGATGGGGAGCTTTCGGTGGCAAGCTTCCCGTTGAGCGTGACGCTTGAGTTGGAAGACGAGATCGACCTTAGCCGCGGCGAGATGTTGATCGGGGAGGGGCAAACTGCCCCCCGGATGAGTAGAGCGTTTCGCGCGATGGTGGTGTGGATGCACGAACAGCCGCTGATTGCGGGGCAGACGTATCTCGCCAAACATACGACGCGTACGGTTCGGGCCACCGTAAGGAGGATTCTCTACGGGGTGGATATCCAATCGACAGAGCGGCGCGAGTGTACACACCTGCAGATGAACGATATCGCGGAGGTCGAATTCGATACGAGCTTGCCGCTGTTCTTCGACGGGTATGCGGAGAATCGCGAGATGGGCGCCTTGATCCTGATCGATCCGGTGACGAACGCTACGGTGGGCGCAGCGATGATTGTTGATGCGGTCGAGCCGGCGGGGAGAGAGACGGCGGCTGGAAAGGTTGCCGGGTTTGTGTGGCTGCGGGACAAGCCGAGAGAAGCGGCTGCGTTTCGCGATGCTTTGCGAGAGCGAGGCCGGGCTGCGGTGATCGTCGATGACGCGTTGATTCCGGAGGTGGCGCTTGCAGGTGTCGTGCGGGCTTTGCAACTGGCGGAGGTTACGGCAATATCGGCACGGGCTGCGCTTAGCGATTCGACGATTGAAGCAGTGAGGACGGCGGCTGGGGATAGCTACTTCGAGTCGGTTGCGGACGCTTCGAAATGGCTCGATGGCTCATCCAATGCCGAGGAGATACCGTGAGTCAGGATGGGATTGCATTGGTCGATGCGAGTGAGACGCTTTCGGCGGAAGCGCTGGTCGCTGCAGTTGTGCGGGAGACTGAGCGGGAAAATGCGTTGGCGAGCATTTGCTTGACAAGCAGCTTTCAGACCGAGGATATGGTGGTGCTCCACATGTTGCGTGAGTACTTGCCGCGGGTTCCGGTCATCTTTCTGGAAACCGGTTATCACTTTCCTGAGTTGATCGCTTATCGTGACCGGATGGTTGCTGACTGGGATCTGAACCTGGTGAACGCGCTTCCCAAGACGACCCTGGAAGAGCACGAGCGGGAGTTTGGTTTGCTGCATATTGTGGAGCCGACAAAGTGCTGCGCGATCCGCAAGGTGGAGCCGCTGATGCGTTCGCTCGAGCCATATTCTTGGTGGTTTACCGGATTGAGGCGGGAGCAGTCGCCTACCCGGGTGGGGTTGAGGAAGGTGGAGGACCATCGTCTGCCTACGGGGAAGAGCCTGAAGAAGGCGAGTGTGTTGGCGGACTGGGAGTGGGGGCGGGTGGAGGGGTATGCGCTCGCGCATGGGATTCCGCGGCTGGAGCTGTATGACCGGGGGTACACGAGTATTGGGTGTGAGCCTTGCACGGCGGTGCCGGCAGCGGGGGCGGATGCTCGGAGCGGGCGTTGGGGCGGCAGGAAGCTGGAGTGTGGCATCCATACGTTTAGCGAGAAGGTGTAGGGAGGCAGCATGCGGGAGCGGCGGCGGATCGTGGAGCTTTGGCGGCGGGGCGATGCGGTGGCGCTGGTGACGCTGGTGCGGGTTGAGGGATCTAGTTACCGGGAGGTTGGGGCGCGGTTGCTGGTGGCGGGGAAGGGGGAATACGCGGGGTCGATCTCGGGGGGATGTCTGGAGGCCGAGGTGGTGCGGAAGGCTGGCTGGATGGTGCGCGGTGGCGCAGTGGTGGAGAGGTACTCTACGCTGTTCGACGACACGGCAGAGATTCCGTATGGGCTGGGCTGCGGCGGGACGGTGGATCTGCTGGTCGAGCCTGCGGGGACGGTGGAGTTTGAGGGGTTGATGGAGGCGCTGGAGGCGTCGTTGGAAGGGGTTGAGAGTCGGGTGGTGACCTGGCTGCCGGAGAATGGGGAGGCGCTGCGGCGGGTTGTGGGAGAGGTGGAGACGCGAGGTGGGTTCGAGGAGAGGATTGAGGCTCCGCAGCGGCTGGTGGTGTTTGGGGCAGGCGACGATGCCCGGCCGTTGGTGCAGATGGCGGCGCTGATGGGATGGAACGTTGTCGTGGTGGATGGACGAGCGCAGTGGGCGCGATCGGAGCGGTTTCCGGAGGCTGTGCTGGTGATGGTTACCGAGGGTTTTGGGGAGTTGAAGCCGTTGGGGATCGGGGCCAAGGATGCTGTGGTGATGATGACGCATAGCTATGAGCAGGATCGGGTTTGGTTGGAGGGAGCGTTGCGGTGTGAGCCGCGGTATTTGGGGTTGCTGGGTGCTAGACATCGCAGTGCGTTGCTGGTAAGCGAGACGGCTGCCCGGTTGGGATGGAGCGTGGAGCGGGCTTGCGAAGGACTGTTCGCGCCGGTTGGTTTGGACCTGGGCGGTGATGGTGCTGAGGCGATTGCGTTGGCAGTGGTTGCGGAGATCCAGGGTTGTTGCGAGGGGAAGCTGGGGAGTTCGCGGCGGATGACTGCGGAGATGGTGGAGGAGCAGATTGCGCAGGGTGGCGCTTCAAGGTATCTACAGGCTCAGTGCGCGCTGTGAGAGTGGCTGCGGTCGTGTTGGCTGCGGGAGCTTCGCGGCGGTTGGGTCGGGCGAAGCAGAGTGTGGAGATTGGTGGAGAGACGCTGTTGGAACGCGCGGTTCGGGTTGCGGTTGAGGCTCGGCTCGAGCCGGTGATTGTGGTGGTGCGCGAGGAAGAAGTGGGGAAGTTGCTGCGCGGTTGTGACGTGGTTGAGAATGCGTTGGCGGATGAAGGGATGGCGAGTTCGATCCGGGTTGGCGTTGCTCGGGCTGAGGAGTTGGGCGTTCAGGGTTTGGTGGTGATGGCTTGTGACCAGGTGGCGCTGCGGGCGGAGCATTTGAGGGCGTTATGTGGCGAGGTGGATCGGGTTACGGGTTCGGGATATGCGGGGAAGGTTGGGATTCCGGCTTACTTTCCGGCGGAAAAATTTTCGGAGTTGATGGAGTTGCGGGGCGATGTGGGGGCTCGGGAGCTGCTGCTCGGGGCGGCTGTTGTGGTGGATGAGTCGTTGGGGTTGGATGTGGATACGGAAGCCGACCTGGCTCGGGCTCGGGAGCTGATAGGGTACCCCCCCCTCCCCCCTCCCGGGAGTGATTTTGGCTCCTAACCCGCTCTATTCAGGTAGGTTAAGGGTCAAAGTCTCTGCCCCAATTGGGAGCGAAAACGGGTTGTAACTTATTGATTCTGGATAGGATACATGCGGAGATACTACCCCCGGCTTCCTTGTGGGAATGGACTCCAAGTCATTGATTCTGGATGCTTCTCAGACCATTTCCCACCGGGTTGGGGAGAGATTGGGCTTGGTTGAAATTTATCCCCTAGTTCTATTGTAGAGAGTTGGTGGGGGTAAGTATGCCAAGTTTTGAAATGTTTTATTTGGTTTATTTTCAGGGGGTTGCGTGGATTTGGATGGGTTTGGGGGGTTGACAGGTTTTCGGCAGGAGCTGGGTTGGTGGCGAGGTGCATGAGGGCAGGTCAGTCGCTTCGCCTGCGGCTGCGCTCCGGCCTTCGGCAGAGTGGAAGGGTCTTCGACCCGGGCGGTTTTATGGCACGGCTGAAGCCGTGCCCCTTCGAGGTCTTGGCGGGTGGGAGGGTGGTGGTTGGATGGGCATTCGTAAACCCACTCGTGACGGTGAAACAGTCATGAATGGGGTACCCGCCGTGTATCCGAACGTAGCCGCCCGCATTCATGGATGGAATATGCTTCCACGTCCTATACGACTGCTGTACTAGGGTGACGGTTCCACTTCCCGGCAGTATCCGCGGGCTTTGACCAAACACAGGAGAGAAAGTTGGCTGAGAACAATCCTCAAGACCAAAGACTGAGGTTTTTCATTATCCGGAAACTTTGCGTTTGTGCGGCTTGACGAGTTTCTTCGCCGCGCGCTCCGTTTTGGCCCTGGCTTTCGTTTCCTCGCCAGTTTGCGGCTTGTTGTTGATGAGCCGTCTCAGAATCGCGTCGAATTTGTCTTGGTCGGTTTTATCTTCGGGCATAGTATTCTCGTTGCTAAATCTTGCGGGCCTTCTCTGCCATACTCCAACCAGCAAGTAGGTGAAGAATTGACAGGCGATCCCAGTCATGAAGAACAAGAACGTCTCCCAGGCGAAGCTGATGTTCCTCTTCTGCAACCCGCCCCCAGCGAGGAACGGAAAGAATGGGAAGCTGAGAAGGCAGCCGAAAATGCCTACAAGAAAAGGCAACTCACGATTGCGGAAGATCAAGTCAAGGTTGCTCAGTCCAATCGCAATTTGACGAGGATGCTGGCGGGATTCACCCTGCTCGGGGTCATTGCGGGAGGTATTCAGGCCTACTTTGCTCGTAAGGGAGTGGCGGCGGCTAATAACTCTGCCAAGGCCGCGCAAAATGCAGCCTACCAGTCTTGCTTGGGGGCGCAAATTTCTCGAAATATGCTGTTGCAGAGCCAGACCGTCGAAAATGATGCTCACGGGTCGGCAGTTGCCGCGATCTATCAGGCCATGGCCGCGACTGAATCCGAAAGGGCAGAAATGCAGTTGATTTTGGGAAATGCGGAAATAAGAGTTGGCAAGGATATGGGGGTATCTTTCAACACGAATAATGCTGGAAAGACCGCCGCTGTGGGTTTGATCATGAAATTCAGGATGGTGTTTCTGTCTAGAAGCGAAGATCCCAATTTCCTGTACCCCGAAGAGCAAACCGCGCGCGGAAACAATAGTCGAGCAGAACCGGGGCCGGGTTTTCAAACAGGGACGCATCGGCTTGTCGTGCTCACGCCGGATGGAAGCGCAGTGGTTCCAACGAACAGCGATTTGGCTGACTACCAAGCCGGAACTAAGGATTTGATCCTCTACGGTCAAATGGACTACAGAGACATTTTTGGAGGACATCATTGGCGTCGCTTTTGCCAACCGTTTCAAATCTTCACAGAAGGGGCCGTAGTTAAAAACGTGGGCCACCAGAAATGCACCAACTACAACCAAAGCGACACAGGAAGTACTCTTGTAAAAGCCACATCGCTTCCGATCCTGCCCTCCTCGCTCCCGGAAATAGTGTGCACTAATCCTGCGCAAGAGTGAGCTTCTTCTCCACTTTCCTCATAAGCATCTTGAAACAATGGAGCCGAATGCGCGCCCTACAGACTGCCCGTGCGGGCGGGAATCCTAAAACTCCTGTAGATTCAGTCTGTTTCCTCCGGCGCTTCGACTACATTCGTAATAGCTCCCGCGTAAGAAGGGGACCTGGATTCAGGGTAACGCGATTCCTAACGCAGGGAAGAAGCAGATCCCTGCGGGATGACAGCCAGAAAAGCAAAAGCGGGGCTCAAGGCGAGGCGAAAGGCGTTGGGCCGGTCAGGGGGAAGGAGGTAGTTAGCGGCAGGCGGGGTAGGGGGTTAGGAAGGTGGGGGCTCCGCAGGTTACGTACCAGGCGGCGAGGAAGAGCAGGGCGAGGATGGGGGCGGCCCAGAAGAAGAGTTGCAGGGGGAGGGCGGAGGTGAGGGGCAGGTGGGCGTCGGGATTGGTGCGGGTGGGGAGGCGGAAGATGAGGGCGCTGAAGAGGCAGACGGCGGCGGAGAGGGAGAGGCGGGCGAGGGCGAGGAGGAGGCGATCCTGCCAGTCGAGGCCGGGGAGGAAGAAGGCGCTGAGGGCCGTCCAATAGAGGGCGAGGAGGCTGGCGAAGAAGGTGGCGGCTTTGGCGAGCTCGAGCATGGGGCGGCTCCGTGGAGACCCATTTTGGAATTATTTTAGGGTGACTGCAAAGGGTCGGCTTCAGATTTTAGG
>Ga0302228_10001360_pt1 | contig 18074 bp, 16 predicted proteins | sample II_Palsa_N1_2_FD_193519 | JGI IMG/M metagenome (GOLD analysis project Ga0302228, IMG submission 193519) | Peat permafrost microbial communities from Stordalen Mire near Abisko, Sweden - II_Palsa_N1_2 | ecosystem: Environmental > Terrestrial > Soil > Palsa > Peat permafrost | place: Sweden...
CGAGCAAGCCGCTCCCACATTTTGATCCGCAGTGCTTTATAAAGCGCGAATCAACCCTCTTCCAGCCACAACCGCAACGGCTTGCCTTCGACCGGCCAGAAACGGGTTTGCTCGATAGGCGAGATGTCCCAGCGTTCCACGGTCTGCAAGGCCTCGAAGAAACGGTGTTCCTGCTCCATCAGCGCCTCGGCGCAGAGTTTGCGGGTGCTGCCGATCTTGCCGAAGCTCAGCTTGTCGCCGTCCAGGGTGTACGGCGCAAACCAGTGGTTGCAGCCGCCGTTGCCATAGGCCCGGCCGTCGGAGCCGAGGGTGACGGTCAAGTGGGCGTAGTCCATCAATGGCCGTTCGCCGATCCACTCCAGCACGTAGCTGTGATCCTGCTGGAGCTTGACCGGCTCACCGGCGCAACCTGCCAGGCCTGCTCCCAGCGTGGCGAGCAGGAACAACGGCTTCATTGAACCGCCTTCTGGCATTTCGGGCAGCGATGCTTGTCACCGACCGTGGCCCAGCCCAACTCGGCGATCCGCGCAGTGGCGGCCGGTTGCAGGGGTTCTTTGGTCAGTTTGGTCTCTACCGAGAACTCAAATTCAAGCGTCGCGTCACAGCTGTCGCAGTTGACGTTCCAGGTGTGAATCTCCAGCTCGCCGAATTTCGGCCCCTGGGCCATGGCGACCCATTGGCCAGCCGGCTTGAGGGAATAGCGAGCGTCGCCTTCAACGGTCAGGCGCATTGACAGGGTCTTGCTGCCGCGCAGGGTAACGATCAGCACATCGCCGTTTTTAATCGAACCACCATTACCGGTGACTTGATAACGGCCCGGCACCAGGGCGCGGCATTCGATCAGGGTGTGTTGCGGGCTCAGCAAGCTGAAGCGGAAATCGTGTTCGGCCATGGATCCTCCAAATAGGCGCGGCATCCTATCACGGGCCGCAACCCATCATCGTCCCGGTATGTGACCATTGATCAGCCTTCGACCACGTTCTGCGGCAGCCCGTCGGCCCATGCCGCGATATTCGCCAGGGTCGTGCCGGCAATCGCTGCCAGGGCCTCGCGGGTCAGGAACGCCTGGTGCGCGGTGATGATCACGTTGGGGAAGGTCAGAAGACGTGCCAGCACGTCGTCTTGCAGTGGCAAGTCCGAGCGGTCCTCGAAAAACAGTTGCGCCTCTTCTTCATAGACATCCAGCCCCAGATAGCCCAGTTGGCCCTCCTTGAGCGCCTCGATCAGCGCCGGCGTGTCTACCAGGCCGCCGCGTCCGGTATTGATCAGCATGGCACCGGGTTGCATGTGGGCCAGTGACCGGGCGTTGATCAAGTGTTTGCTGTCGGTGGTCAGCGGGCAATGCAGGCTGATGATCTGCGCCTGGGCCAGCAAGTCGGGCAGGGTTACATAGTGGGCGCCCAGCGCTTCGACCTGGGGATTGGGAGAGGGATCGTACGCCAGCAATCTACAACCAAACCCAGCCATGATTTTGGCGAAGGTGGCGCCGATCTGCCCGGTGCCGATCACGCCGACGGTCTTGCCCACGAGGTCAAAACCGGTCAGGCCGTGGAGGCTGAAGTCGCCGTCGCGGGTGCGATTATAGGCGCGGTGCAGGCGGCGGTTGAGGGCCAGGATCAGCGCGACAGCGTGTTCGGCCACCGCATGAGGCGAGTAGGCCGGTACGCGGACGATGGTCAGGCCCAGGCGTTTGGCGGCGGCCAGGTCGACATGGTTGTAGCCGGCCGAACGCAGGGCAATCAGCCGCGTGCCGCCATGGGCCAGGTGCTCCAGCACGGGCGCGCTGAGGTCGTCGTTGATAAAGGCGCAGACCACCTCGTGATGTTCCGCCAAGGCCACGGTGTCGAGGTTCAGTCGGGCGGGCTGGAATTGCAGGTCCATGCCCGTGGGTAACGCTTCTCCCAGGAAGCTGTCACGGTCGTAGGCCTGGCTGCTGAAGAGGATGATGCGCATCAAATCGTTCCTTAATTCGGGTGGCTCAGGCGCTGACCCTTGCCTCACTGGCCAGTCGTGTAATCGCCAGGTCCAGTTCATCCAGGGCCAGCATGGCTCTGGCGTCATCCTGCTTGAGCAGGGTTTCGGCCCGTTGGCAGGCTGCGCGCAATTGCGGGACGCCGCAGTAACGGGTGGCACCGTGCAGTCGGTGCACCCGTTCGATCAAGGCGTTGTGGTCGCTGGCTTCCCGGGCGATGCGAATGGCTTCGCGGTCGGCTTCCAGGGAGGCCAGCAACATGGCGAGCATATCGGCAGCCAAGTCGGCTTTGCCGGCCGCCAGGCGCAAACCTTCTTCGTGGTCGAGGACCGGCAGTTGAGCGGCGTGGACAACGGCTTCCGTACCACGCTCCTGGCCTTGATTGCGCAGGGCCAATCCCGTCCACTTCAATACTACCTGGGCCAGTTGCCGCTCACTGATGGGTTTGGTCAGGTAGTCATCCATGCCGCTTTGCAGCAGGGCACGCTTTTCGTTGGCCATGGCGTGGGCGGTGAGGGCGACCACTGGCAACGGGGTGCCGTGGCGCTCGCTTTCCCATTGGCGAATCGCTTCGGTGCTCTGGCGACCGTCCATGCCGGGCATCTGCACGTCCATCAGCACCAGGTCGAAGGTTTCCTTTTTCACGGCGTCGATCGCGGCGTACCCGCTTTCCACCGCGAAAACCTTGGCGCCCATGTCTTCCAGCAGGGTTTGCACCAGTAGCAGGTTGGCCGGGTTGTCGTCGACACACAGTACCCGTGGCGCTCGACTGGACAAGGGCTCGCCCGGTTCGCTGCGCATCGGGCGCGGGCTGATCAGGTCGGCCAGGGCCCGTCGCAGTTTGCGGGTGCAGGCCGGCTTGGCCTGCAACTGGCTGTTGGGGTTGGGGACCGACTCGTTGAAGAGCATCTGTTCGGTGGTCGGGCACAGCACCAGGACCTTGCAGCCCAAGTGTTCGAGGTCCCAGAGATGCTGGTTCAGACGTTCCGGCGGAATGTCATTGGCAGTGATGCCCAGTACTGCCAGGCCAATTTCCTGTTCGGTCTGATGGGCACTGGTGATGCCGTTGGTCAGACTTTCCAGGGTGTTGAACAGGGTCACTTCCAGGCCGCAGTCTTCCAATTGATGTTGCAGGGCCTGGCGCGCCAGTTCGTGGTTTTCCAGCACGGCCACGCGTCGCCCCAGCAGCGGCGGGGAGGGCAGGTCTTCGGCATCGTCACGGGTTTTTGGCAGGTTGAGGCTGATCCAGAACTCCGAGCCTTCCCCTGGTGTACTGTCGACGCCGATTTCGCCGCCCATCTGTTCGATCAGGCGCTTGGAAATCACCAAGCCCAGGCCGGTGCCGCCGGGTTGTCGGGACAGCGAGTTGTCGGCTTGGCTGAATGCCTGGAACAGCGCCCGCACATCCTGGTTGGACAGGCCGATGCCGGTGTCCTGGACACTGATGCGCAGTTGCACACTGTCTTCCTGCTCGTCTTCGAGCATGGTCCGGGCGACGATGGTGCCTTCGCGGGTGAACTTGATCGCGTTGCTGACCAGATTGGTCAGAATCTGCTTGAGCCGTAACGGGTCGCCCACCAGGGCCAGCGGCGTGTCGCGGTAGACCAGGCTGACCAGTTCCAACTGCTTGGCATGGGCGGCCGGGGCGAGGATGGTCAAGGTGTCTTGCAACAGGTCTCGCAGGTTGAACGGGATACTGTCGAGTACCAGTTTGCCGGCTTCGATTTTCGAGAAGTCGAGAATTTCGTTGATGATCCCCAACAGGTTGTCGGCGGATTTTTCGATGGTCCCCAGGTAATCCAGCTGGCGGGGCGACAGTTCGCTTTTCTGCAACAGGTGGGTGAACCCCAGGATACCGTTCAGCGGCGTACGAATTTCATGGCTCATGTTGGCCAGAAATTCCGATTTGATACGGCTGGCCTCCAGGGCCTCCTTGCGGGCCAAGTCCAGTTCGATGTTCTGGATTTCGATGGTTTCCAGGTTTTGCCGCACGTCTTCGGTGGCCTGGTCGATGCTGTGTTGCAATTCTTCCTGGGCGTTTTGCAGGGTCTCGGCCATGCGGTTGATGCCTGAGGCCAGTTGGTCCAGTTCCTGGCTACCCAGTGGCGGCAAGCGGGTTTCCAGGTTGCCGTCCTTGAGTTGGGCGACGGCTTGTTTGATCTGGCCTATGGGTGAGTTGATCGTGCGGCTGATGCGCAGGGCCAATGCGGCGGTGCAGATCAGGCCGATGGCGATTAACAGCAGGCTGGCAAACAGGCTGCGATAGCCGCGTAGCAACATACCGTTGTGGGAAAGCTCCAACTCGACCCAGCCCAGCAGACGGTCGGCCTCATCGGGAATCAGTTCGCCGGCCAGGTTGCGATGGCGGCCAAAGACTGGCAGCAGATAGCGGGTTGCATCATTGCCGGTGCGCTGCAACAAGTGGGAACTGTTGCCGATGGGTGGCTGATTAAGCATGGTCGGGCCGGCGTGGGCCAGGGGCGTGCGGTCCGGGCCAAGGAAGGACACGGCACGTACGTCCGCTTGTTCCAGGGATTGGGTGGCAATGCGTTCCAGCAGGTCGGTGTTCTTGGTGCCCAGGGCTGGGGCCACCAGGGGGGCCAGTTGTTCGGCAATCATCTCGCCACGATTGAGCAACTGTGTCTGCAGCTCCGACAGCTGCATCCAGGTGAAATAGCCGCCCAGCAGCAACGCCATCAGGCTGGTAGGCAATAAGGTCAGCAACAGTACGCGGCCTTTTATCCCCATTCTTCTAAGCACGCCACTCTCCTGATACCACGCTGTTGTCGAATTCTGCGCAGGCATCCGGCCCGCGCCACTTGCGCAGTGTAGCCATTTGCGCGGTGCGCAATCTTGCAAATTAATGGCGTGAGGCAAACATCGGGCCATTGAACGCCGCGCGGCGGTTGCCTAGCACCAGGCAATCTTGAATAATCAGTCATTGAGAATGACTTGCAGACGCTAATGAATCCCGCAGCAATTAACCTTCCCAGCATCCTGACCATTGAAGATGATCCCGTACTGGGTGCTTATGTCCATGAGCAGCTGGGGCGTTGTGGGTTTCAGGTGACCTGGTGCCAGAACGGCCAGGCAGGCCTGAAAATGGCCCGCGAGCAGGCGTTCGACGTGGTGTTGATGGATATCTTGTTGCCGGGTATGGACGGTCTGTCGATCCTCACCCATTTGCGCCAGAGCCATTCGATCCCGGTGATCCTGATGTCGGCCCTGGGGGCGGAAGCCGACCGTATCAGCGGCTTTCGCCTGGGGGCGGATGATTATCTGCCCAAGCCGTTCAGCATGATCGAGCTGCGGGTACGCATTGAGGCGATTCTGCGGCGGGTGGCCCTGGATCGACGCCCGCTACCGGCTCTCGCCGCAGTACGTAACGATGCCCGCTGCCTGCGTTTTGACGATGAGCTGTGTGACGTCTTTCACCAGGAACAATGGGCCGGTTTGACCCGCAGTGAATACCGCTTGCTGGAAACCTTGTACCGCAATGGTGAAGAGGTGCTCAGCAAGGCGTTCCTTTATCAGCACGTGTTGCAGCGCGGCTATGCGCCCCATGACCGTAGCCTGGACATGCACGTCAGTCAGATCCGCCGCAAGCTCAAGACCATCGGTTATACCGAGCGTGAAGTACGCACCGTGTGGGGCAAGGGCTACGTGTTGAGTGGTCTCGATGAAGGGGCTTGAATATTCGCTCAAGCGGCTGCCGGGCAAGCACTCGTTATTCTGGAAGCTGGCCTGCCTGTTGATTGCCTTCTGCCTGCTGATGATCTGGCTCAGTTGGTCGTGGGGCCGATATATGGAGCAGCAGGGCGCCTTTTTGTCTGATGATGCCCGTGCCACCTTGAGTGGGTATGCGGCCGGTGCGGAACTGGCCTGGAACACCGGGGGCAGTGCTGGTGTGGATGCGTGGCTGCAAACAATGGGCAAGCGTGAGTCCACTTGGTTGGGGGTGATAGGCAACCACCTGCAATCTCTGAGCAGCTACCCGCTGACTGACAAGGAAAGCCAGCGCCTGACCTTTCTGCGGGGCCTGGACTGGCCCGTGAGCCGGCATGCCAAGGGCTTGCCGTGGCTGAAAATTCCGTTCCCCGTTGATCCCGGCGCCGGCGCGTTGGTCATCGAATTACCGCAACGGTTCATGCCAGGGCGCTATCAGTTGTTCTGGCGTGTGGTCACCAATGGGGTAATCCCGGGTTTATTCACCCTGTTGCTGTGTGTGGGGCTCTATCGACTGCTGATCATGCCCCTCAATCACCTGCGCGAGCAGGCTAACGCCTGGCGGGCTGATCAACTGGCCACCCGTCTTTCCCATGACGCCACCAGCCGTCAGGATGAGCTGGGTGAACTGGGCCGTGCCTTCGATCACATGTCCGAGCGGCTGCAAAGCACCGTGTCTGTGCAGCAACAATTGTTGCGTGACCTGTCCCATGAGCTGCGCACGCCGCTGAGTCGCCTGCGGGTGGCCTGTGACAGTGAGCAGGATCTGCCGCAGTTGCGGGAGCGCCTGGGCCGGGAGATCGATGGTATGCAGCGCCTGGTAGAGGACACTCTGCAACTGGCCTGGCTGGACACCGAGCGTGCGCCGCTGCCTCAGGAAGAGATCCAGGTTCAGGCCTTGTGGGACATGCTCAGGGAAAACGCTTGCTATGAAAGCGGTTGGCCTGTTTCACGCTTGCAGTGCGGGTTGGAAGCCGATTGCTGGGTGCGCGGCCACCTGAATTCCCTGGCTCAGGCTCTGGAAAATATACTGCGCAATGCCATTCGGCACTCGCCGGCGGCGGGAGTGGTGCGTCTGGATGGGCGTCGCGAAGGGGATGAGTGGCACCTGTGGCTGCAAGATCAGGGCGGGGGCGTCGATGAGGAAGAACTGGAACGGATCTTCGCACCTTTTACCCGGTTGGATGGCTCCCGCCCTGGAGACGGCGGCTTTGGCCTGGGCTTGAGCATTGCTCGCAACGCGGTGCAGCGCCAAGGTGGCCACCTATGGGCGCAAAACGCCGGGCAGGGCTTGCGCGTGCATATGCGCTTGTCGGCCCGATAACGTCAGGACCTGCGCAGCTTGCGCTTTTTCCACTGCCGCGCGACCCACCAGCGCCAGTACAGCATGGTCAAGCAATAGCCCAGGGCGCCCAGCACCAACCCCATCACCACTGAACCCAACAGGAAGGGTTGCCAGAGCGTCGACAATTGCCCGCTGATCCACTCCCAGGTCAATTCGTCGGGAAGGCTGCGGGGTGGGAGGTTCATCAACCACGCCCCGGTCATGTAGGTGCAGAAGAATATTGGCGGCATGGTGATCGGGTTGGTCAGCCACACCAGGCTCACCGCAATGGGCATATTGCCGCGCACCGCGATGGCCAGGACGGCAGCCAACAGCATTTGCAATGGCATAGGGATAAATGCTGCGAACAGACCGACCGCCATGGCCCGGGCAACCGAGTGGCGGTTGAGGTGCCAGAGGTTCGGGTCATGCAGCAACTTACCGAGAAAGCGTAAGGATTTGTGTTCCCTGATACTGGTCGGATCGGGCATGTACCGTTTGAATAAGCGCCGTGGCATAAGGGGTCCAGGTCAGTTCGAGGGGCAAGTATGACCGCATTTTACGAACAGAAAATTCAGACTTTGTGACAAAAGATCATAGTCCGCACCGTGGGGGCGGCTAACACTCGATGGGTCACTTTCAAGGAATGATCCATGAGAACAGGGATGTTCGCACTCGCAGTGGGGTTGCTTGTCCTGCGATTTTTGCCGGCACTGCCGTCGACGGGTTGGCTGTTGGTCATGCCGATATTGGCGTTGATGCTGTTACCGTTTCGCACTTATCCATTGGCGTTTTTCCTGCTGGGGTTGAGCTGGGCTTGCCTTAGTGCGCAGTGGGCCCTGGATGACCGGCTGGCGCGGTCGTTGGATGGGCAGACCCGCTGGCTGGAAGGCCGTGTCATCGGGCTGCCGCAACAGGTCGATGGGGTGGTGCGCTTTGAACTGGCCGACAGTCGGTCGCGCAAGGAGAGGCTGCCCAAACGTATCCGCGTGACCTGGCATGGCGGCCCGCCGGTTCATAGTGGTGAGCGCTGGCGCCTGGCGGTCACGCTCAAGCGTCCTTCCGGGTTGCTCAATGGCCATGGCTTTGATTATGAGGCGTGGCTGTTGGCCCAGCGTATTGGCGCCACCGGCTCGGTCAAAGACGGCCAGCGTCTGGCGCCTGCCCGGCATGCGTTGCGCGATTCGATCCGCCAGCGTCTGTTGGCGGTGGATGCGCAGGGCCGCGAGGCCGGTCTGGCGGCGCTGGTACTGGGGGATGGTTCGGGCTTGGCGTCGCAGGATTGGCGGACGTTACAGGACACGGGCACCGTCCACCTGCTGGTGATTTCCGGCCAGCATATCGGGTTGTGGGCGGGGTTGATCTACGGGCTGGTGGCCGGTCTTGCTCGTTATGGCTGCTGGCCCATGCGGTTGCCGTGGTTGCCCTGGGCGTGTGGCCTGGCGTTTGCCGCCGCGCTGGGGTACGGCTTGCTGGCGGGGTTTCAGGTTCCGGTGCAACGGGCCTGTGTCATGGTGGGGCTGGTATTGCTGTGGCGCCTGCGGTTTCGTCATCTTGGGGTCTGGTGGCCGCTATTGCTGGCACTCAATGGCGTACTGATTCTGGAACCGCTGGCCAGCCTGCAGCCGGGGGTCTGGCTATCGTTTGCTGCTGTCGCTGTGCTGATCCTGACCTTCAGCGGCCGGTTGGGTCCCTGGAGTCCCTGGCAAACCTGGACCCGCGCCCAATGGTTGATTGCCATCGGCCTGTTCCCGCTGCTGCTGATACTGGGTTTGCCCATTAGCCTCAGCGGGCCCTTGGCCAATCTGTTTGCCGTGCCGTGGATCAGCCTGGTGGTGTTGCCGTTGGCGCTGCTGGGGACCTTGTCATTGTCTTTGCCCTTTATAGGCGAGGGTTTGTTGTGGCTGGCGGGAGGTGCGCTCGATTGGCTGTTTCGGGGCCTGGACCTGTTGGCGCAACGCTTGCCGGCGTGGACGCCCGCCGAGGTGCCCATCGGCTATTGGCTGGTGAGCCTGTTGGGCACGGTGTTGCTATTGCTGCCCAAGGGCGTGCCGTTTCGTCTGCTGGGTTGGCCGATGTTGCTGTTGGCGGTGTTCCCCCCACGCGAATCGGTGCCTCATGGCCAGGTTGATGTCGTGCAACTGGACGTCGGGCAGGGACTGGCGATCATGCTGCGTACTCGTAACCATACGTTGCTGTACGACGCCGGGCCCCGGTTTGGCGAATTTGACCTTGGCGCGCGGGTAGTCCTGCCTGCATTACGCAAGTTCGGTGTCACAGCGCTGGACGTGATGCTGCTGAGTCACGCCGACGCCGATCATGCCGGTGGCGCGGCTGCTATTGCCCGCGGGTTGCCGATCAAGCGGGTAGTGGGCGGGGAGACCGATGGGCTGCCGGCCTTCCTGGGCGTTCAAGCCTGTATCAGTGGGGAGCAGTGGGAGTGGGACGGCGTGAAGTTCGAGCTGTGGCAATGGCCGGACGCGACCAACGGTAACCAGAAGTCCTGTGTGCTGCAGGTGCAGGCCAAGGGGGAGCGCCTGCTGCTGACCGGCGACATTGATCGCGACGCCGAGCGGGCACTACTCGTCAGCTCGCTGGCGGTGCGTACTGATTGGCTGCAGGCGCCCCACCATGGGAGCCAAAGCTCCTCCTCATGGGCGTTTCTCCAGCAGCTCGCGCCCACGGCGGTGCTGATTTCACGGGGGCGTGGTAACGCTTTCGGCCATCCCCATCCGCAGGTCATGGAGCGTTACCAGGCGCTGGGCAGCGTGATTTATGACAGCGCTGAACAGGGTGGATTACGCCTGCAACTGGGCACCTTCCAGCCACCGGTTGCGGCTCGCAGTCAACGTCGCTTCTGGCGCGAACCTCCATCGTAATCCGGCGTTACCAAAGACCGGGTACCTGCGACATGATGCGCATGGGCGGGCTAGCCCTTCCTGGGAAGCCTCTATGCTAAAGTGGCGCACTTTTTCGAGGGGGCATTCACTGTGTGGGAATTGGTCAAATCCGGCGGCTGGATGATGTTGCCGATCATTTTGAGTTCCATCGCCGCACTCGGCATTATCGCTGAACGCCTGTGGACCCTGCGGGCCAGCCGCGTGACCCCGGAGCATCTGCTGGGGCAGGTCTGGGGCTGGATCAGAGACAAGAAGCTGGACAAGGCCAAGCTCAAGGAACTGCGGGCCGATTCGCCTCTGGGGGAAATCCTTGCCGCAGGCCTGGCCAACTCCAAACATGGTCGCGAGATCATGAAGGAGTGCATTGAAGAGGCTGCCGCCCGGGTCATCCATGAGCTGGAACGCTATATCAATGCCCTGGGCACCATCGCGGCCATGGCGCCGCTGCTCGGTCTGCTGGGCACGGTGTTGGGTATGATCGATATCTTCTCGTCCTTCATGGGCTCGGGCATGACCACCAACGCCGCGGTATTGGCGGGGGGTATTTCCAAGGCGTTGATCACCACGGCTGCGGGCCTGATGGTGGGTATTCCTTCGGTGTTCTTCCACCGCTTCCTGCAACGCCGGATCGATGAACTGGTGGTGGGCATGGAGCAGGAAGCCATCAAACTGGTGGAAGTGGTGCAGGGTGACCGTGATGTAGACCTGGTTGAGGGCAAAGCGTGAAATTTCGCCGCAAGCAACGGGAAAATGTCGATATCAACCTGGCTTCGTTGATCGACGTGGTGTTTATCCTGCTGTTGTTTTTTGTCGTCACCACCACCTTTACCCGAGAAACCCAACTGCGGGTCGACCTGCCGGAAGCGGTCAGCGGCTCACCTGCAGAAGACTCGCAAGCCAAACAATTGGACATCGCCATCAGCGCCGATGGCATCTTCTCGGTGAATAACCAGTTGCTGGAGAAAAACGACCTGGCTGGCTTGATGGACGCGCTGCAGAAGGAGTCCGGCGGTGATACCAGCCAGCCACTGTCTATCAGTGCTGACGGCAAGACCCAGCACCAGGCCGTGATCACCGCCATGGATGCCGCCGGCAAGCTCGGTTTCAGCCATTTGCGCATGACCACTGTCGAGGCGGCGAAGCAACCCTGATGGCCATGTCCGATCGTTTGCTCAATGCCTGGTACGCTGGCCATCCGGCCCTCAAGCTCTTGCAGCCATTGGAATGGCTCTATCGCCGGGTAGTGCGGCGCAAGCGCGAGCGCTTCCTGGCGGGCGAAGGTGAGATCTACCAGTCGCCGGTGCCGTTGATCGTGGTCGGTAATATCACTGTCGGTGGCACTGGCAAGACGCCATTAATTCTCTGGCTGATTGAGCACTGCCAGCGCGCCGGTTTGCGCGTGGGTGTGGTCAGCCGTGGTTATGGGGCCAAGCCGCCACAGTTGCCGTGGCGCGTAGAAGCCAGCCACAGCGCTGAGGTGGCGGGGGATGAGCCCTTGTTGATCGTCCAGCGCAGCGGCGTCCCGCTGATGATCGACCCCGACCGCAGCCGTGCGGTGCAGGCGCTGCTGGCCAGTGAGACGCTGGACCTGATCCTGTCCGACGACGGCCTGCAACATTACCGCCTGGCCCGTGACCTCGAGTTGGTATTGATCGACGCCGCCCGAGGCCTGGGCAATGGCCGTTGCCTGCCGGCCGGCCCATTGCGCGAGCCGATCGAGCGTCTGCAAAGTGTCGACGCCCTTCTTTATAACGGTGCAGGCTCGGACCGTGACGATGGTTTTGCCTTTCGTCTGTTGCCCAGTGCATTGGTCAATCTGAAAAGCGGTGAGCGCATGCCTGTCGACCATTTCCCGGTGGGGCAGCACGTTCACGCCGTGGCCGGCATTGGTAACCCGCAACGTTTCTTCAATACTCTTGAAACGCTACACTGGCTGGCGCTACCCCATGCTTTTGCCGACCACGCGTCCTACAGCGCCGAGGTTCTGAATTTCACACCGCAATGGCCTCTGGTCATGACTGAAAAGGACGCGGTGAAGTGCCGCGCCTTTGCCCAGCCCGACTGGTGGTACCTTGCGGTGGATGCGGTACCGTCACCGGCGTTCATCGCCTGGTTCGACACGCAGCTGATGCGTTTACTGCCCGCCCGTCTTTTGCCTTAAAACGTTGCTCTCCAGGAAACACTCATGGACACCAAACTGCTCGACATCCTCGCTTGCCCGATCTGCAAAGGCCCACTCAAGCTCAGCGCTGACAAAACCGAGCTGATCAGCAAGGGCGCTGGCCTGGCTTACCCGATCCGCGATGGCATTCCGGTGATGCTGGAAAGCGAAGCCCGCACCCTGACCACTGACGAGCGCCTGGATAAATGACCACCGCCTTCACCGTTGTCATTCCGTCCCGCTACGCCTCCACCCGTCTGCCGGGCAAACCCCTGCAGATGATCGGCAGCAAGCCGATGATCCAGTTGGTCTGGGAACAGGCCTGCAAGAGCAGCGCCGAGCGTGTGGTCGTGGCCACCGATGACCTGCGCATCATCGAAGCCTGCAAGGGCTTTGGCGCCGAAGCGGTGTTGACGCGCGAAGATCACAATTCCGGCACCGACCGCCTGGCCGAAGTGGCCACGCTGCTTGGGCTGGCGGCTGACGCCATTGTGGTCAACGTGCAAGGCGACGAACCGCTGATCCCGCCCGGCGTCATCGACCAGGTGGCCGCCAACCTCGCGGCCCATGGTGAAGCACGCATGGCGACCCTGGCTGAACCCATTGAAGACATTGAAACCCTGTTCAATCCGAACGTGGTGAAAGTGGTCAGCGACATCAATGGCCTGGCACTGACTTTCAGCCGCTCCACTTTGCCGTGGGCGCGGGATGACTTCGCCAGGAATCGTGATGTGCTGCCGGCTGGCGTGCCTTACCGCCGTCACATCGGCATCTATGCCTACCGCGCCGGTTTCCTCCATGACTTCGTCAGTTGGGGCCCGTGCTGGCTGGAAAACACCGAGTCCCTGGAGCAGTTGCGTGCCCTGTGGCACGGTGTGCGGATCCACGTGGGCGATGCCCTGGAAGCACCGCCGGCCGGCGTCGACACCCCTGAAGACCTCGAGCGCGTGCGCCGCCTGCTGGGGGCTTGATGGAAGTTCTGTTTGTCTGCCTGGGCAACATTTGTCGCTCGCCTACCGCCGAAGGCGTACTGCGTCACAAGTTGCGTGAGGCGGGGTTGGCAGGTCAGGTCGAAGTGGCCTCCGCCGGTACCGGTGAGTGGCATATTGGCAAGGCACCGGACAAACGCAGCCAGCGCGTGGCGTTGCAGCGGGGCTATGATTTGTCGGCCCAGCGTGCCCAGCAGGTGTCCCGTGCCGACTTTTCCCGGTATGACCTGATCCTGGCCATGGACCACAGTAACCTGCGCAACCTCAAGGCTATGCAACCGGCCCAAGGCAAGGCGGAGCTGGATCTGTTTCTGCGTCGCTATGACTCGGTGGTGGATGAAGTGCCAGACCCGTACTACGAGGGCGAGCAAGGATTCGAACAGGTATTGGACCTGATCGAGCGCGCCTGTGATCTGTTGGTGATTGAATTGAAGGGACGGTTATGACCTTGCTCGTGCAAGCGCAGGTTTCGCTCAAGCCGTTCAACAGCTTTGGCATCGATGTGCGTGCCAGGTTGTTTGCACAGGCCCACAGTGACGCCGACGTGCGTGAGGCCCTGGCTTATGCGGCCGGGCAACAACTGCCATTGCTGGTGATTGGCGGTGGCAGCAACCTGTTGCTGACCCAGGACATCGACGCCATGGTGCTGCGCATGGCCACCCAGGGGATTCGGGTGCTCCACGATGATGGCGTGCAGGTCGTGGTCGAAGCCGAAGCGGGCGAAACCTGGCATCCGTTTGTGCTGTGGACCCTGGAGCACGGTTTTTCCGGTCTGGAAAACCTCAGCCTGATCCCTGGCACGGTCGGGGCGGCGCCGATGCAGAACATTGGCGCCTACGGTGTAGAGATCAAGGACGTGTTTTCCGGCCTGACTGCCCTGGATCGCCAGACCGGCGAACTGCGGGACTTCAGTCTGGCTGAATGTAACTTTGCTTACCGTGACAGCCTGTTCAAGCACGAAGTCGGGCGCTGGCTGATCTTGCGGGTGCGTTTTGCCCTGAGTCGTGCTGTGCACTTGAAGCTGGAATACGGCCCGGTACAGCAACGACTGACCGAGCAAGGGGTTACTCTGGCGACGCCCAGCGATGTCAGCCGGGCGATATGCAGCATTCGCAGCGAGAAACTGCCAGACCCTGCAGTGCTGGGTAACGCAGGTAGTTTCTTCAAGAACCCACTGGTTTCCCAGGCACTGGCTGCCGAGTTGCAGGGCTTATACCCAGATATGGTGGCTTACCCTCAGGCGGACGGGCAGATGAAACTGGCCGCCGGCTGGTTGATCGACAAGGCCGGCTGGAAAGGTTTTCGCGAGGGGGATGCCGGTGTGCATCGTTTGCAGGCTTTGGTACTGGTCAACTACGGCGGCGCCACGGGGTTGGAGATTTCCAACCTGGCGCAACGGATCCAACAGGACATCGCCCAGCGCTTCAAGGTTGACTTGGAAATGGAGCCCAATCGTTATTGAGCTAAGCTTCTTTTTGGACTGATTGAGCCCTGCATTGCAGGGCTTTTTTGTTCTCTTCACACCGTAATGCCAGGTGAGTTAACTTAGCTGACTAACGATGCTTTTTTTGCTGCATAGATGCCGTTCATCAAGGGCCCGGTGAAGATCCGTCCTCACAAGAGAGCCCGATTAGCCTGAGCCATCTGCGTGAACCGATTCCGCTTGCCTCAAGCGGCAGATTGCTCGACCCCATAACCCAATAAATATGCGGGCGTGCCCATGATTACCCTGAAGCTCAACGGTCAAGACCATCCACTGGACGTCACTGAAGATATGCCGCTGTTATGGGCGATCCGCGACGTGGCTGGCTACAACGGCACTAAATTCGGTTGTGGCATGGGCCTGTGTGGCGCGTGCACCATTCATATCGACGGCTCCCCGGCCCGTAGTTGCATTACTCCGATTGGCTCGGTCAAGGGCCAGAACATCAGCACCATCGATAACCTGCATAACGACCCTGTCGGCCAAGTGGTCCAGCAAGCCTGGCTGGATACCGCTGTGGCCCAGTGCGGTTATTGCCAGGGTGGGCAGATCATGTCTGCCACCGCGCTGCTGAAAACCAATCCCAACCCCAGCGACGAGCAAATTGAAGAGGCGATGGTCGGCAATATCTGCCGCTGCGGCACTTACAACCGCATCAAGACTGCGATCCGTCAAGCCGCTACTCATTTGCAGGAGGCCAAGGCATGAACCGGTTACCTGCTGATTTCGTCCTGAACAACCTCAGCCGCCGTGGTTTTCTCAAAGGCGTTGGCGTCACGGGTGCCTTGGTTGTCGCTGCCAGTTGGGGCTTACCGGATGCGTTTGCCGAAGAGGTGAAGAAATACGGCGGTGACGCCATGCCCCATGGCGTGATCGATGACCCTAAGGTTTACGTCAGCATTGCCACCGACGGCACCGTTACCGTGATTTGCAACCGTTCGGAAATGGGCCAGGGCGTACGCACCAGCCTGACCATGGTGGTGGCCGATGAGCTGGAGGCTGATTGGGCCCTGGTGAAAGTCCAGCAGGCGCCGGGCGATGAAGTGCGCTTTGGCAACCAGGACACCGATGGCTCGCGCAGCATGCGTCACTGGTATGAGCCGATGCGCCGTTGCGGCGCGGCTGTGCGAACCATGCTGGAGCAGGCCGCTGCCGAACAGTGGAAGGTCCCGGTGGGCGAGTGCCATGCGCAGTTGCATAAAGTGATTCACCAGCCCAGCGGTCGTGAACTGGGCTATGGCGCCCTGGCTGCTGCGGCCGGTGCATTGGCGGTGCCAGCACGTGACAGCCTGCGTCTCAAGCAACCCTCGGAGTTTCGTTACATCGGTAAAGAAGGCACCAAGGCCATTGATGGTGCTGACATCGTCAACGGCCGGGCGGTCTACGGTGCGGACGTTCATTTTGACGGCATGCTCTATGCCACTATTGCGCGGCCGCAGGTCTATGGCGGCAAGGTCAAATCCTTCGATGCCAGCGCGGCGCTGAAAGTGCCGGGTGTGGTCAAGGTCCTGGAAATCGAAAGCCGGCCGCTGCCGTCGGAGTTCCAGCCCTTGGGTGGCGTGGCGGTGATCGCCAGCAATACCTGGGCGGCGATCAAGGGGCGTGAGGCCTTGAAGATCGTCTGGGATGACGGCGTTAACGCAGGCTACAACTCCATCGACTACCGCAAGGAGCTGGAAGCTGCAGCGTTGAAGCCAGGCAAAGTGGTGCGCAATACGGGCAGCATCGACCAGGCCCTGGGCGACGCCGACAGCACCCTGGAAGCCGCTTATTACTTGCCACATCTGTCTCAGTCGCCGATGGAGCCCATGGTCGCCATTGCGCGCTATGACAAGGGGCAATGCGAAGCCTGGGCCCCGAGCCAGGCACCGCAAGTGACCCGCGAGCGGATTGCCGAGCGGTTGGGCCTGCCTTTCGATAACGTCACCTTTAACGTCACGCTGTTGGGCGGGGGCTTTGGGCGTAAATCAAAACCGGATTTCATCGTCGAGGCTGCCGTGCTGGCCAAGGAATTCCCGGGCAAGGCCGTGCGCGTGCAATGGACCCGTGAAGACGATATCCATAACTCCTACTTCCATACCGTGTCCGCCGAGTACCTCAAGGCCGGACTGAACAAGGACGGTATGCCATCGGCTTGGCTGCACCGTACGGTGGCGCCGAGCATCACCGCGCTGTTTGCCCCGGGCATGAACCATGAGGCGCCGTTCGAGTTGGGCATGGGCTTTACCAACATGGCCTACGCGATTCCCAATGTGCGCCTGGAAAACCCCGAGGCGGCGGCCCATACCCGGGTTGGCTGGTACCGTTCGGTGTCGAACATTCCTCACGGTTTTGCGATCCAGAGTTTTGTCGATGAGTTGGCCCACAAGGCCGGCCAGGATCCGCTGAAGTACCAACTCAAACTCCTGGGTCCGGACCGTCAGATCGATCCCAAGACCCTGAGTGACGAATGGAACTACGGTGAATCCCCTGAGCGTTATCCCATCGACACCGCGCGCTTGCGTGGCGTGCTGGAAACCGCCGCCAAGGCTGCCGGCTGGGGCCGTACTCTGCCCAAAGGGCGTGGCTTGGGCCTGGCAGTGCATTACAGCTTCGTTACCTATGTGGCGGCGGTGATCGAGGTCGAAGTCAAAGACGACGGCACTTTGATCGTGCACAAGGCCGACATTGCCGTGGATTGCGGCCCGCAGATCAACCCGGAGCGCATTCGCTCGCAGTTCGAAGGCGCTTGCGTCATGGGGCTGGGCAATGCGGTGCTGGGGGAAATCAGCTTCAAGGATGGCAAGGTTCAGCAGGACAACTTCCATATGTATGAAGTGGCGCGCATGTCCCTGGCGCCCAAGGAAGTCGCGGTGCATCTGGTGACTCCAAAAGGCGACGTGCCGCTGGGCGGCGTCGGTGAGCCGGGTGTGCCGCCGATTGCGCCGGCACTGTGCAATGCGATCTTTGCCGCCACCGGCAAGCGCATCCGTAACCTGCCGGTGCGTTATCAGCTGCAGGGTTGGCAGGAGGCGAAGGCCTGATGGACAGTGTCGATCTGAATGTCTTGCGCTGCGTGCTGGAGTGGCGCCGCGCCGGACAGCGGGTTGTGCTGTACAGCGTGGTCCAGACCTGGGGCAGCGCGCCCCGGCCACCGGGGGCCATGCTGGCCTTGCGCGGGGACGGAGTGGTCATCGGCTCGGTCTCTGGAGGTTGCATTGAGGATGACCTGATCGCCCGCTTGCAGGATGGCCGATTGCCCGAAGACGGGCCTCCGGTGCAACTGGTGACCTACGGCGTTACCCGCGATGAAGCGGCGCGTTTTGGCCTGCCGTGTGGCGGGACGTTGCGTCTGACCGAGGAGCAGGTTGGTGATCCGGCTTGGGTGGCTGAACTGCTGGCGCGTTGTGAGGCCCATGAGATTGTCGCCCGGGAGTTGGATCTGGCCACGGGTGATGTGATCTTGAACGGTGCGAGCAAGACCGACACGCTGACGTTTGACGGCGAACGACTGCGAGCCATTTATGGTCCGCGCTGGCG
>Ga0302228_10001361_pt1 | contig 18067 bp, 16 predicted proteins | sample II_Palsa_N1_2_FD_193519 | JGI IMG/M metagenome (GOLD analysis project Ga0302228, IMG submission 193519) | Peat permafrost microbial communities from Stordalen Mire near Abisko, Sweden - II_Palsa_N1_2 | ecosystem: Environmental > Terrestrial > Soil > Palsa > Peat permafrost | place: Sweden...
CCCCGGCTGCCGGCCCGCCAGCCGGCCCGCCGTCATACCCCAACCGTAAAATCACGAACCGTTCAGCGGTTCAGCCGCCGCCCGGCCCAGCCATCCGTCCGCGTGAATGATCAGGGTTAAGGGCTGCCGTCCATGCCCGGTGGGACGTTCGGCCTTGATCTGCCCAGCAGCAGGCAATTGTGTCAATTAATAGCTGGCAAAGATGCTGGCAGTTAATAGCTGGCAAAGATGCTGGCGGGGCCGCCGCCAAGGGCGGGGCAGCCAGGAACTGCAGCGTCGAGTGGGGCCTGGTGGCGGTGCGCACATCTGGGAAAGGGGTGCGCGATGCGATCAGTTAAAATGAATGGCGCTCACGGCATGCTAGTCAGCAGCTGGAAGCACCGGGCGACGAAGCTGCTGCTCGCGATGCTGGCGGGCGGGAGCCTGCTGGCAGGACTGGCCGTCGGCCCGCCCGCTAGCGCGGCCGCCGCACCGCCGCGCTCGGCGCCCGGCGTCACGATGAGTGCGGCCGCACGGTCGGCATCGACGGTGTACCTGGCCTACACCGCCACCAACCAGGCCGTGTATGTGCGGAACGCGGCCCAGCCCGGACAAGCCGCTATCGCCCTGGGTGGCCGCCTGATCGGCGGGCCCGCGGCAGTCGTGGTCCCGGCGGGGGTGCTGTCCCCGGGTGCGGTGCTGGCGGTGCTCGGCCGCGGGACAGATAACGCGCTGTGGTGGCGGCACCAGACAGCGTCCGGGTGGAGCGGCTGGCAGTCCCTGGGCGGCACCCTCACCTCCGCGCCCGGCGCGGCGGCCGATATGACCGACCAGTTCGGTGCGCTCAACGTATTCGCCCGCGGTACCGACGGCGTGATCTGGTACAGGGTCTTCGGAGCCGGGGCGTGGAGGCCTTGGACCCCGCTGGGCGGCGCAGTCATGGCAGGCACCGGGCCTGGCGCGGGTAACGGCCTGTTCGCCATCGCTAACCCTGACCGGCACGTCTCGGTGTTCGGCCGGATCGGCATGAATAACGGGTACACCGATTTCGGCGGCCTGACCACCGCTACTCCTGGGATCACCCGCACGGTGCCAGGAGTCGAGGTCTTCGCGCGTGGCCTGGACAATGCGCTCTGGTGCCGGCCGAGTATGCTGCCGGTCGCGCCCACAGGCCCCTGGACGTCGCTCGGCGGCCGGCTGACCTCCGGCGTGACGGCAACGACTGTGCCCGGCGGGAAGACATATGCGTTCGTGCTCGGCACCGACAACAACATCTGGATGAGGATGGGCACCTGGCCGTCTCTCGGCGGCTGGATGCGGCTGTAACAGCCAAACGCACGACGGGCCCGGGTCAACTATCCCCGGGCCCGCCCTATGGCCGGTCATTGCGGGTAATCAGGCGGGCGGGGCAAGTACGGCCTCCAAGCTCCCCTGTACACCGCCTGCGCCACAGCGCTCCAGGGCGAGACCATCCATCGCGAACTACCGCCAGGCGCAGCACGCGCCATCCGCCGCGCCGCCACCTTACGCACTGGCCCCTGCCGCCTGGACAAGATTTACTTCACCCCGGCCGCCAGGCCGTCAGAACCAACGCAACCTCCAGCGACACCAGGCAACTCACGAAACCCCCACCCCTGAAGAGAGAGATCGGGCCGCCCGTACTCGGGATCACGCCATCACCCAGGGGTCAGCCCTGTTCCGGCGAAGCAGCCTTCGATAAGGCAGGGCCGGTACAGGATTTTCTTCAGGCCGTGCGGATGACCTGGACCAGTGAAACACCCAACGGACATCACAAATTAAAGGTCTCTAAGCGATCGAATTTAGGCTAAGCGGCATTGGCCTTCGGCCCCAGGATTCAAAGCCGACGATTCCAGGAACTAGTCACCATTGGGGAGCGGCGAGGCGATCGCTGCCCGGCGGGAGGCTATGCTTCGCGCTCCTGCCGCCGGATTACCTTCTCCTGCTCCAGCTGTGCCCAGCTTGTCTGCCGGTGGACATCAGCAACGCCGGAGGCAGCTACGTCCGCGCGCTCAACGGCACCATGGACCGCGCGGTCGGCGACGGGCCGCACGCGTACGCCCGGTGGCTGTGGGCGCTGGCCGACCAGGAGATGGCCCGGGCCTGACCGGCCCTGTCCCCCGCCGTATCCTAGGCTCGCGTCATGGCCAGCTCACTGCCGCGCGGCGCGCCGGAAGATCAGCAGGTCGACCCGGCCGCGATCCTCCGCTTCCTCGATGCCGTGCAGGATCATCCCGGCGTCGAGATGCACAGCCTGATGGTGCTGCGGCACGGGCACGTGGTCGCGGAGGGCTGGTGGGCGCCGTACAGCGCCGAACGGCCCCAGCTGCTGTACTCACTGAGCAAGAGCTTCACCGCCACCGCCGCGGCGTTCGCGCAGGCCGAGGGCCTGCTCGACCTCGACGACACCGTCGTCTCCCACTTCGGCGAGTTCGCGGCCGACATCACCGATCCGCGCAGCCGGTCGGTGAAGATCCGGCACGTCGCCTCGATGGCCAGCGGCCATACCCGCGAGATGCTGGGCGAGGCGCTCGCCTACGACCCGGCCGAGCCGGTGCGGGGGTTCCTGCTGATCCCGCCCGACCGTAAGCCGGGCACGGCCTTCGCCTACAGCCAGCCTTGCACGTACACGCTGGCCAGCATCATCCAGCGCAACGCCGGGCTGCCGCTGACCCAGTACCTGCGGCCCCGCCTGTTCGACCCGCTCGGTATCGGGCACGTTGGCTGGCAGACGTTCCCGCCCGGCCGGGAGCAGGGCTTCAGCGGCCTGCACGCCCGCACCGAGGACATCGCCAAGCTCGGGCAGCTCTATCTGCAGCGAGGCCGGTGGGACGGAGTCCAGCTGATCCCCGAGCAGTGGGTCGCCGAGGCGACCTCGAAGCAGGTCGGCAACCCCGGCGGGGAGAATCCCGACTGGCAGCAGGGCTACGGCTTCCAGTTCTGGATGGCCCGGCACGGATACCGCGGCGACGGGGCATTCGGGCAGTTCTGCGTGATCCTGCCCGAGCACGACACGGTCGTCGTCACCACCGCCTACACGCTCCAGATGCAGGCGGTGCTCGACGCCATGTGGGCGCACCTCCTACCGGGCCTCGGCGCCACCGCGCCGGATACCGGGTCCGCGCACGACGAGCTCACGGACCGGCTCGCCCGCCTGGCGCTGCCGGCCTGCGCCGCCGCCCCGGCGCCTGCGGGCTGGGCCTCGTGGACGGGGATGGAGTTCACCGTGACTTCAGGGGCCGGCGGGGCAACGGAGGTCTTCGGGGCCCTTGGCGGCGGCCAGATTCAGCCGACGGTCAGCTCGGTGGCGATGGCCCCAGGGGTGGGCGGCGCCCAGATCACCCTCATCGAGCCAGCCAACTCGCTGACCTTCGGCGTCGGCGCCAACGAGTGGACCGTGTCCGCCCCCGCTGACGGCCACGGCGACACCATCCCGGTGGCCGCCTCCGGCGGCTGGCTCGACGACCGCACGTTCCGGGCCGAAGTCATCTTCCTCGAGACCCCGCACCGGATGGACATCACCTGCTCCCTGGCCGGACGCCGCGCCGAGGCCGTCTGGCGCCACCCGCCGCTCAGCCGGAACAGGCTGCAGGACCTGCACTGCCCCAGCTGAGACCTCCGGCGGTCGGCCAGCAGCAGCTCCGCGGGACATGGAACGGGCGTGCTCCTGGCGCAGCAAACGCGTGCTTCCGTGCCGCGGTTCATCTCCGGGCGAACGGGAGCCGCCGCCTAAACCAGCGGGGCGAAGCCGGGCTTGATGACCGAGTTGATGATCTCCAGGCGCTGGTCGAAGTGCAGGAACGCGCTCTTCATCGCGTTGATCGTGAGCCACTGGAGGTCGGCCCAGCCGTAGCCGAAGGCCTCCGTCAGCGCGTGCAGCTCCGACGACAGCGTGACCCCGCTCATCAGCCGGTTATCGGTGTTGACGGTGACGCGGAAGGACAGGTCGCGCAGCAGGCCGATCGGGTGCTCGGCGATGGAGGCGGCCACGCCGGTCTGGATGTTGGAGGTCGGGGACATCTCCAGCGCGATCCGGCGGTCCCGGACGTAGGAGGCGAGCCGGCCGAGGGACGCGGTGCCGTCCGGGTCGGTTTTGATGTCATCGACCAGCCGGACCCCATGCCCGAGCCGCTCCGCCCCGCAGAACTGGACGGCCTCCCAGATCGACGGCAGGCCGAACGCCTCGCCCGCGTGGATCGTGATGTGGAAGTTCTCCCGCTGCACGTACTCGAACGCGTCCAGGTGCCGGCTGGGCGGCCAGCCGGCCTCCGCCCCGGCGATGTCGAACCCGACCACGCCCAGGTCACGGTAACGGACGGCCAGCTCGGCGATCTCCAGCGACCGCGCCGTGGTTCGCATCGCGGTGACCAGGGCACGTACGGCGACGCCGGAGCTGGCGCTGCCCAGCCGGAAACCGGCGAGGACGGCCTCGATCACCTCGTCCAGGCTGAGCCCGCCAGCCAGATGAAGCTCGGGGGCGAACCGCACCTCGGCGTAGACGATCCCGTCGGCGGCCAGGTCCTCGGCGCACTCGGCGGCGATCCGGGTCAGCGCCTCCGGGGTCTGCATGACCGCGACCGTGTGCTTGAACGGCTCCAGGTACAGCTCGAGGTGGCCGCGCCGCGCGGCGCCGGTCATCAAGGCGGCCAGCACCTCCGGGTCGGTGCTCGGCAGGTCGTTGTAGCCGATGTCGCGGGCCAGCTCCACGATGGTCGCCGGCCGCAGGCCGCCGTCGAGGTGATCGTGCAGCAGCACCTTCGGCGCGGCCCGGATCTGGTCCAGGGTCAGGGTCACATCTCCATTGTTAACGATCGGGCCATGCAAGATGGGAGTATGACGTCCTTTCGGACCCAAGCATTAACCGGGCCTACACCCACGCTGGCACCGCGGCGCGGGCCGGATCTCGCACCTGTTCAGCCGAGCCGGGCGACCGCCGGCGCCTGCGGCGGCAGTTCCCGCGCGGCGCCGGGCAATTGAGCCCGGCGTTACGTCAATAAGGCCGCGCGTTAGGCTAACCGAAACGCTGTCGAATGCCTACGTTACACAGGTATCACGCACAGTAAGAGCTGGCTGCGGCCTCTTGCGGTCGCCTCGGGCCACCGACTAGGTTGGCCATGGCCGAAACTATGCAATGCAAACGTTATCGACCCAGATGTCGAAGCAGGGTAATTTTAGACCGCCATTTAAAATTGGTCCTGCGGCGCGCTATTAGCTCATTGTCGAGCTCGCCAGCTGACGGGCTCCCGTGCGTCAGGAGGAAGACACATGCCGACGGTCAGGACGCCTGAGGGGCTCGACATCTTCTACAAGGACTGGGGCTCGGGCCGTCCCGTCGTATTCAGCCACGGCTGGCCGCTGAATGCCGACGACTGGGACGTCTTTCTGAAGCTCGTCGCGGACAACGGCTTCCGCGGGGTCGCCCATGACCGGCGCGGGCACGGCCGGTCGACCCAGACCTATTCCGGGCATGACATGGACCACTACGCCGACGACCTCGCGGCGGTGATCGGCGAGCTCGACCTGCACGACATCACCCTGGTCGGGCACTCCACCGGTGGCGGTGAGGTCGTGCGGTACCTCAGCCGCCACGGCACCGGGCGCGTGCATTCCGCGGTGCTGGCCGGCGCGGTGCCGCCGCTCATGCTGCAGACCCCCGACTGGCCCGAAGGTTCGCCGCGGTCCGTGTTCGACGGCCTCCGGGAGGGCGTCCTCTCCGACCGGTCGCAGTTCTACATGGACCTGTCCGAGCCGTTCTACGGCGCGAACCGCCCGGGTAACAAAATCTCGCACGGCTTGCGCGAGCAGTTCTGGCGGCTCGGCATGCAGGTGGGCCTGGCGCCGGCCTACGACTGCATCAAGGCGTTTTCCGAGACCGATTTCCGCGCGGAAATGCCCGGCATCGACGTCCCGGTGTTCATCGCGCAGGGCGGCGACGACCAGATCGTGCCGATCAAGGCCTCGGGCGAGCAGTCGGTCAAGCTGCTCCCGCATTCGGCGCTGAAGGTGTACGACGGGGCGCCGCACGGCATCTCCGCCGACTACCAGCGGGAACTGGGCGCCGACCTGCTCTCGTTCCTCACGACGGACCAGTTCCCGAGCTGATCCGCTCGATCACCAGGGGCGCGGGGGGCGGTGGCTCGCCGCCGATCTCGATGGCGCCGGCGAGCGCCGCCCGCGCCCCCGTGAGCAGCGACTCGGTGTCCGTGCGCAGTTCCAGCACCGGCTGGCCGGCCTCGACCTGGTCCCCCGGCTTGGCCAGGCACAGCACCCCCGCGGCGGCGCTGACCGGATCTTCCTTGCGGGCCCGTCCGGCCCCGAGCCGCCAGGCGGCCACGCCGACGGCGCGCTTTGGCGCGGATCAGGTCCACTGCGGCCGGCGCCGCCGGCGGGTCACCGAGCTCAGGCACCGGGGCCGTCCGCTCCCGGCAGGTCCGCTCCGGTGAACGCCGACGGCAGCAGCCGTTCCAGCTCCACCGGCCCGGCGTCGGTATCGACCAGCAAGCCGGGACCGCCGGCTTCCAGCAGCAGCTGGCGGCAGCGGCCGCACGGCAGCAGGAAGCGGCCGTCCGGGCCGCACACGCTGACCGCGGCGATCGCGCCGCCGCCCGACGCGTGCAGGGCCGACACCAAACCGCATTCCGCGCACAGCGTCAGCCCGTAGGACGCGTTCTCCACGTTGCAGCCGGCGATGACCCGGCCGTCGCTGACCAGCCCGGCCGCGCCGACCTGCAGCCGCGAATACGGTGCGTGCGCGCGCCCGGCCGTTTCCGCGGCCAGGGCCCGCAGAGCCGCCCAGTCGATTTCCAACCGCAATTCACCTCTGTTTAACACCCGGGACTCACCTGTTTAACAGGGGAACACATCGTGCTCACGACACAGGAACGATAACAGTGCAGCTAGCGGCGGGGTATTGGCAGGACATCGACGGGACGCCGCGGAGTTCATTGCGGGTCCGGACTCGGGCCGATTGCAATTTTGCAACGGGGGCACAGCAGGGCCGGGCCGCTCCTTCCCGCCCCGGCACATCGGGACTAACCTGCGATGATCCAGATGATCGAGACCATTACGGTGCGTACGGCACCGGCTCCGCCCGGCGCGGGAATGCGCTGCGAAAACGTCGGCGGCGGCCTGGAAACGCGCGTGAGGTCCGGGGGCGGCGACTGCCCACGAAACAGGCGGCAATGGTGCCCCGCGAAACAGGAGGTAACCAGTGAAGAAGACGCTTGCGGCCAGCGCGGTGCTGACCGTGGCGGGCCTGCTCGCCGCGGCGTGCGGCAGCAGTACATCGGCGCCGAGCAGCAGCTCGTCATCGACGCCCAGCGGCAGCTCGAGTTCGGCCTCGGCCGCAGGCAAGTTCCTGGGCTGCATGGTCACCGACACCGGCGGCATCGACGACCGTTCGTTCAACGCCTCGTCGTGGCAGGGCATGCAGGAAGCACAGACCGCCGACCCCAGCAAGATCTCGGTCACCTACCTGCAGTCGACGACGCAGAGCGACTACACGCCGAACATCAACACGTTCATCAGCAAGAAGTGCGGCGTCATCGTGACCGTCGGGTTCCTGATGGCGGGTGCCACGCAGACCGCTTCCCAGAAGAACCCGAGCGCCAAGTTCGCGATCGTGGACAACGCCTACACCCCGGCGCTGAAGAACGTCGACGCGCTGCTGTTCGACACCGTGCAGGACGGGTTCCTGGGCGGTTACCTGGCGGCGGGCATGACGAAGACCGGCAAGGTCGCGACGTTCGGCGGCGAGAAGCTGCCGACCGTCACCATCTACATGGACGGCTTCTACGACGGCGTGCAGTACTACAACTCCAAGCACGGCACGCACGTGCAGGTACTCGGCTGGAACGAGTCCACCCAGAACGGCAGCTTCACCGGCAACTTCACCGACCAGACCGCCGGCCAGCAGCTCACCCAGACGTTCATCACCGAGGGCGCGGACATCATCTTCCCGGTGGCCGGGAACGTCGGGCTGGGCGCGGCCAAGGCCGTCCAGGACGCGGACGCCGCGGCCGGCAGCCAGAAGGTGAACATGATGTGGGTGGACACCGACGGCTGCATCAGCGCCGCGCAGTACTGCAAGTACTTCATCACCAGCGTGACGAAGGGCATCCAGCCCGCGGTGAAGAACGCGGTGATCACCGCCGCGAACAACGACTTCACGGGCGGTAACTACATCGGCACGCTGGCCAACGGCGGTGTCGCGCTGGCGCCGTTCCACGATTTCACCAGCAAGGTCCCGGCCAGCCTGCAGTCGGAGCTGGCCACGATCAAGGCCGGGATCATCAGCGGAAAGATCCCGACCCCGACGAAGGCCCCGGTTTCGTAGGTCAGGCCTGATAGTAGAGTCTCCCCGGCCCGGGGCCCGACGGTCCCGGGCCGGATACTCGTGTCAGAACGGGACCGTCGAGATCAGGCAGGTAGGCGGGCAGGCGGGTGAACCTTGAGCTGCAGGGCATCACGAAGCGCTTTGGCAGCCTCGTGGCCAACGACCACATCGATCTGTCCGTCAGCACGGGCACCATCCACGCCCTGCTCGGCGAGAACGGGGCCGGCAAGACCACACTGATGAACATCCTCTACGGGCTTACCCAGCCCGACGAGGGGACGATCCTGGCCGACGGCCAGCCGCTGACCGTCCATTCGCCGAAAGACGCCATCGCGGCCGGTATCGGCATGGTGCATCAGCACTTCATGCTGGTGCCGGTGTTCACGGTCGCCGAAAACGTCACGCTGGGCGACGAGCAGACGCGGCCGCTGGGGCTGCTGGACCGGCGCCGGATGCGCCGCAAGGTGCGGGAGCTGTCCGAGCGGTACGGGCTGCGGGTCGAGCCGGATGCGCTGACCGAGGACCTGCCGGTCGGCGTCCAGCAACGGGTGGAGATCCTCAAGGCGCTGGTCCGTGACGCCCAGGTGCTGATCCTGGACGAGCCCACGGCCGTGCTGACCCCCGGCGAGACCGAGGACCTGTTCCGGATCATGCGCGAGCTGCGCGAAAGCGGGCGGGCCATCGTCTTCATCTCGCACAAGCTCAAAGAGGTGCAGGCGATCGCGGACACGATCACGATCCTGCGCCGCGGCCGGGTGGTGGGCGAGCGGCCGCCGGACACCAGCGAGGACGAGCTGGCCGCGCTCATGGTCGGCCGCTCGGTCCAGCTGCGGGTGTCCAAGACGGCCGCCAAGCCGGGCCGGGTCATGCTGGACGTCCGCGATCTGGTCGTCCCCGCCGGCCACGAGGGCCTGCCGGGCGGCGAGCACACCGCCGCCGTCAACGGGCTGTCCTTCCGGGTGCGGGCCGGTGAGATTCTCGGCGTGGCCGGCGTGCAGGGCAACGGCCAGACCGAACTGTGCGAGGCACTGATGGGGCTGCTTCCGGTCGCGTCCGGCTCGGTGCATCTCAACGACCACGACATCACCCACGCCACGCCAGGCGGCCGGCTGCGGGCCGGGATCGGCTACGTCCCGGAGGACCGGCAGCAGGACGGGCTCGTCGGCTCGTTCCCGATCTCGGAGAACGTCGTCCTGGACACCTACAACCAGCCGCCGTACTCCTCCGGCCTGGCCCTCAACCTGCGCGAGATCCGGACCACGGCGGAAGCGCGGGTGCAGGAGTTCGACATCCGCACCCAGTCGATCTCAGCGCCCGTCGAAACGTTGTCCGGCGGCAACCAGCAGAAGGTCATCCTCGCCCGCGAGGTGGGACGCGACGTCAGGCTCCTGCTCGCCAGCCAGCCAACGCGCGGCCTGGACGTCGGCTCCATCGAGTTCGTGCACCGGCGCATCATCGAAGAGCGCGACAGGGGCGTGGCCGTCGTGCTCGTGTCTTCCGAGCTGGACGAGATCTACGCCCTGTCGGACCGGATCGCGATCATGTACGAGGGCAGGTTCACCGGGTTCCGGAAGCCGGACGTGCCGGTCGAAGAGCTGGGCCTGCTGATGGCCGGCATCGGCGGGATCGATACGCCAGAGTCCGGGGAACAAGACTCTGCCGAACCGGCGGCACCGGGAGCTCCCGCGCCGGGAGCTCCCGCGCCGGAAGCTCCGGCGCCGGAAGTTCCGGCGCCGGAAACACCCGCGACCGGGGGGCCCGAGCCAGGAGCACCCGAGCTAGGAGCGCCCGCGACCGGAGCGCCCGCGACCGCAGCGGAGCCGGATTCGCCCGGCGATGATCCCACTGTGAGCATCAGGAAACCGACGTGAGCGAACAGGCCCCGGCGCCCGCACCGGCGCCCGTGCCCCAGGACGACCGGAGCAGCGGGGACAGCCGGCCGCCGTTCAGCCGGGTCGTGCTGGACGCCGTGCTGGAGGGCAACTCCGTCGTCGTGACGATCCTGGCCATCTTCACCGCCATCGTGCTCGGCGGCCTGCTGATCGCCTTCACCAACACCACCGTGCTGCACGCCTGGGGCAACCTGTTCTCCAACCCGGGCAACGCGATCGCCCAGGCGTGGGACGCGGCCTCCGGCGCCTACGTGGCCATCTTCGAGGGCGCCATCTTCAACCCGCACACGGTCAGCGCACTTTTCCAGCAGAAGTCGATGTCGGTCGCGCTGCACGACGGCGCGCTCAGCGCGGTGTTCAACCCGCTGTCGGAGACGTGCGTCCAGGCCACCCCGCTGATCCTGGCGGGGCTGTCGGTCGCGGTCGCGTTCCGGGCCGGCCTGTTCAACATCGGCGCGGAGAGCCAGTTCATCGGCGGGGCCATCCTCGCCACCTGGCTCGGCTACGGGGTGAGCCTGCCCCCGGTCATCCACGTCATCGTCTGCGTGCTCGGCGCGTTCGTGGGCGGGGCGGTGCTGGGCTGGATCGTCGGGGTGCTGAAGGCCAGGACCGGCGCGCACGAGGTCATCGTGACGATCATGCTCAACTACATCATGGCGTACCTGCTGGCCTACCTGCTGAGCAAGCCCTCGCTGCTGGAGGAGCTGGGCGCCAACGGCAACCTGATCAGCCCGAACATCGCCAGCAACGCGCACCTCCCGCTGCTGGCCGGGACACACCTGCGCATCAACGCCGGCTTCCTGCTCGCGCTGGCCTGCGCGGCCGGCGTGTGGTGGCTGATGAGCCGCAGCACGCTGGGGTTCGAGTTCCGCACGGTGGGCGCCAACCCGAACGCGGCCCGCAGCGCCGGCATGAGCGTGCCCCGGACCTGGATCATGGTCATGCTGATCGCCGGCGGCCTGGCGGGCCTGTCCGCCTCGACCGTCATCCAGGGCACCGACTTCAGCCTCAACTTCCAGAGCTACGGCACGTACGGGATCGACGCGATCACCGTGGCCCTGCTCGGCCGGGCCCGGCCGGGCGGCGTGGTGCTGGCCGCGCTGCTGTACGGCGCGCTGCACGCCGGCGCGCCGCTGATGCAGGCGTCGACCGGGGTCCCGGTCGACATCGTGCAGGTGATCCAGGCGCTGATTGTCATGTTCGTCGCCGCGCCGCCGCTGGTCCGGGCGATCTACCGGCTGCGCGCAGTCCGGGCCGGAGGCACCGGCCAGGTCTTGTCCAAAGGATGGAGAACTTGACGACACTCGCCGTTCCGGGACGGCTTCAGCTCGGCGTCGGCCGCCGGTGGATCGCGCCGGCCGCCTTCGTCGTGCTCGGGCTGGTCGACATCCTGGTGTTCGGCCGGTACGCCCACCACGGCGACGCGACGTTCGCCTTCTCCCAGCCGTTCGCCAAGGTGACGGTGCCGAACCTGAAGCTGCCGGCCGCGACGACGTGCTACGTGCTCGGCGCTGCCTCCATCGCCCTCGGCGCGCTGCGCGTCGTGGACGTGGGCAAGGTGGTGCGGCGGGTCAGCATCGGCCTGGTCCTGGCGTTCTTCGTGATCGCGCTGCTGTGCTGGGCCTACGCGGGCTCGCTGAACACGTTCAACGTCATCAACCAGTTCCAGGGCACGCTGTCGGACTCGATCCCGCTGATCCTGGGCGCGCTGGCCGGCTGCCTCTGCGAGCGGTCCGGCGTCATCAACATCGCGATCGAGGGCCAGCTCCTACTGGGCGCGTTCGCGGGCGCGATCTTCGCCAGCGCGTTCGGTGTCCTGTGGCTCGGCCTCATCGCCGGCTCGCTGGCCGGTGGCCTGGTCGGGCTGCTGCTCGGCGTCTTCGCCATCACCTACCTGGTCGATCAGATCATCCTCGGCGTGGTGCTCAACGTCTTTGTCTCCGGGCTCACCGGCTACCTCTACGACAAGCTGCTGGTGCCCTACGCCAACACGCTGAACTCGCCGTCGACCTACCTGCCGATCAAGATCCCGCTGCTGGGTGACATCCCGATCATCGGCCCGGTGTTCTTCGACTCGACGCTGTTCCTCTACATCACCTACATCCTGATCGCGGCGGTACAGGTCGGCTTGTTCAGCACCGCCTGGGGACTGCGGGTCCGGGCCGTGGGCGAGCACCCCGCCGCGGCGGACACCGTCGGCATCAGCGTCCGGCTGACCCGGTACCGCAACGTCATCCTGGCCGGGCTCGTCGCCGGGATCGGCGGCGCGTTCCTGACCATCGGGTCGGTCGGGTCGTTCGGCAAGGACATGTCGTCGGGCAAGGGGTACATCGCGCTGGCGGCCATGATCTTCGGGCGGTGGACGCCGCTCGGCGGGGTCGGCGCGGCGCTGCTGTTCGGCTTCACCTTCGAGCTGCAGTCCATCCTGTCCACCGTCAACGTGCCCATCCCGTCGTACTTCCTGCTCATGGTCCCCTACGTCGCGACGATCATCGCGGTGGCCGGCCTCGTCGGGCAGGTCAAGCCCCCCGCCGCCGACGGCCAGCCCTACATCACGTCATGACCGGGAGCAACGCGTGGGCCGACGCGCTGGCCGAGGAGATGGTGAACGGCGTCCGGCCGGGCTCCTATCCGGGCGCCCCCGGCCCCTTCCCCAGGGGCGCCGACCCGTACCAGGCCGCCGCGCGCAGCGCGCGGCGGCTGGCCGAGCTCACCGGCCAGCCACGGCACGACGTGGCCGTCGTGCTCGGCTCCGGCTGGGCCGCGGCCGCGGACGCGTTCGCCGCGGCCCTGGGCGCAGACGTCACCGAGATCCCGGTGAGCAGCCTGGGCGGCTTCGCGCGGCCCACGGTCCCGGGACATGCCGGTACGGTGCGGTCGCTGGCCGCCGGGAATCTGCGGGTGCTCGTCTTCGTCGGCCGGACGCACCTGTACGAAGGGCTGCCGGTCAGCGCCACCGTGCACGGCGTCCGCACCGCGGTGGCGGCCGGCTGCACGGTGGTCGCGCTGACCAACGCCGCGGGCGGCATCCGCGCCAGCTACCAGGTCGGGCAGCCAGTGATCGTCCGGGACCACCTCAACCTCACCGGCCGGTCGCCGCTGACCGGGCCGCCGCCGCCGGCGCCGTATGCGTCCCGGTTCGTCGACCTGACCGGCCTGTACTCGCCCCGGCTGCGCCGGCTGGCCCGGACCGGCGACCCGTCGCTGGCCGAAGGCGTATACGCGGGCCTGCCCGGCCCGCACTACGAGACGCCCGCCGAGATCGCGATGCTGCAGTCCCTCGGGGCCGACCTGGTGGGCATGTCCACGGTGATGGAGGCCATCGCCGCCCGCCACCTGGGGGCCGAGGTGATGGCCATCTCGCTGGTCACCAACCTCGCGGCCGGGATCAGCGGCGAGCCGCTCAGCCACGCCGAAGTCGTCGCGGCGGGCCAGGCCAGCGCGGGCCGGATGGGCGCCCTGCTGGCCGAGATCCTCCCCCGCGCCGCGGCTGGCTCCCCCTAGCCCAGCGCTGCGCCTGCCCTGGCGGACCCGCCGACCTGTGACTGGAATTCTCCGCGAGACTATGGAGGCGCCACGGCAACCGTTCCTGCTTACCCGCCGCGTGACCTGGTAATACTCGTGTATTGACCGGGGACACTGGGTCGTCCCCCGGGGCTAACACGGGCTAACACCGCGTTCCGGAGCTGGGTGTAGGCGACGGCGGTCTCGGCGGCGAGGGCGGCGTTGTCCTCGATCAGCTGGCGGTTGACCGTCACGCTGGCGCCCCCGCTGCGCTCGTGCACGATGGACAGTACGGCGGGCGTGACCGCCTGGCCGGGCAGGTTCTGGCCGCGGACCTCCTCGACGGCCTCGTCGATCAGCGGGCCGAGGTCGATCCCATCGGTCGGCGGCCGGGCCAGCAGGATGCCGCCCGCGCCGTCCAGCTCCCAGTGGGCGGCACAGATCCGCGCCGCTTCCGGGGAGTCGCTCACCACGGCGGACACCGGGGGCCCGCCCTCGGCGGTGTAGAACCGGGGCAGGGTCGATGTCTGCCAGCCCAGCACGGGCACCGCGAGCGTCTCCAGCAGCTCGCTGGTCGCGCCCACGTCCAGCAGCGACTTGGGCCCGGAGGCGACCACGGCCACCTGGGTCCGCGCGATCTGCAGCAGGTCGCCCGAGATGTCCAGGCTCTCGGCGAAGCCGCGGTGCACGCCGCCGATCCCGCCGGTGCCCATGAACCGGATCCCGATCTGGCGGCAAACGGCCAGCGTGCCGCCGACCGTGGTCGCGCCGAGAGCGCCCTGGGCCAGGCAGGCGGCCAGGTCCCGGGCACCGACCTTGCGCGCGGCCAGGCCCGCCTCGGCGAACCGCTCCAGCTCGGCCCTGGTCAGGCCCACGTGGATGGCGCCGGCGACGATGCCGACTGCCGCGGGGGTGGCGCCCGCCTCGCGGACCCGGCGCTCGGACTCGGTCGCGGCGGCCAGCCCCAGGCCGTCGGAGAAGCCGTGGGAGACGAGCGTCGTCTCCAGCGCTACGACCGGCCGGTGCTGCGCCAGGGCCTCGGCGACCTCCTCCGTCACCTGTGTCCACTGCGTCACGGCATGGCTCCCATCTTCGACACAGCCCGCGCCGCGGCCTGCAGCGCCAGCTCCAGCCCGCCGACCAGGTAGCCAGCGGCGAACGCGTCGCCCGCGCCGGTCGAGTCAACCGGGGCAGCGGGCCGCGCCGGGTGAACCCGGCCGCCGGCCCGGGCCCCGTCGGGGCCAAGCTTCACCACCATTTCGGCACCGGGGACGTCACCGACCAGGCCGGCTTCGGCCTCGGTGCCGAAGACCACATCCGGCGCCAGCTCCGCCACGAGCTCCCGGAACCGCCCCACCCCGAGAGCCCCCACGGCCGCGGTGGACGACAGGTCCAGGCTGCGGTGCGCGACCTGCCCGGCCGCGGCCAGGGCGGCCTCCCGGACCGGCCAGGAAACCAGGCTATAGGCGGGCAGGTGCAGCCATGCGCAGCCCGCCAGCCAGCGGCCGTCGAGCGCCGCCGCCGTCAGCTCCGGGCCGACGCCCCGGTCGGTGAGCATCGACCGGGTCCGGCCGCTGTCCGACAGGGACACGACCACGCCGGTGCGCCCGCTCAGCACCGGCCCGGCCAGGTCGACGCCGCGCCGGATCAGCTCGGCGGCCACGAGATCGGCCGCCGGATCGCTGGCTCGGGCCGCGATCAGCCGGGCCTGGCCGCCCAGCTCGGCGATCCAGGCGGCCACATTGGCGGCCTGCCCGCCGGCCCCGACGAGCGTCTGGGCCGGGGTGTCGGTCTCTGCGGCCACCGGGCCGGACACGCGTACGACGACGTCTAGGTGGGCGTCGCCGAGCACGCAGATCATCTTGCCTGTTCCAGGCCACTTTCCCGCCATGCCGCCTTCGCCCGCCCATCATCCCCTGCCGGGTACAGGACCCGCGGCCAGCGACTGTGCGTTCAGTCCGCGCTGGGTCACGAAGGTCTCGAAATTGGCCCGCTGGTCAGCTGTGGCCCGCTGCGCCGCGTGGAGCCGCCCCGTATCGGCCAGGCTGGGCCGCACCAGGTTGGTGGCCCCGCCCAGCTCCGGGTCGGGCGCCGCCTGCAGGCCGTCGGCCCGGGCCAGGCGCTGGTTGACCTCGTCCTGGGATGGTCCCAGTGCCGGCATCACCCACAGGGGGCCGTCCAGGCCCAGCTGGTAGGAGCAGTAATTACCACCCCAGGGCTGGGCCGCGACGCGAATGCCGGCGGCGAGCCTCGTGCTGTCCCGCTCCATCCTCACGGAGTCGCTGCCAAGGACGGCACTGAACGCCCGGTGACCCTCGGCGACGACGGGATGCCCCTGAAGCGCCGACGACTCGTGGTTCTCGGTCCTGCCGTCTTCGGCATAGAAGGCGTGCAAGTGGGCGTGCTGGACATCCTGCCGGGGGTTCCTGCTGATCGCCACATCGATGCCGCTGCCGACAAGGGTCCCGCCCGCGGCTTCCACATCACGCAGGTAGTCCAGGTTCGGTGGGCTGTCATTGGCACAGAACACCACGTGTCCGCCGTCCAGGCTGCGGTACCACCCGGCGACCAGGGTCATCGCCGTCTGGCAAGCCGCCAGTTCGGAAGCCGTGGCCGACGACCATCCGTCGCGATGGCTGCGGGGCACCAGGAGCGCGTGGGGCCGTGCCGCCCGCCGGGGCCCGTTAGCCAGCATGAACGGGTTGCGATCCAGGACCAGGTCCACCAGCGCGGTACCGTCAGGCGTGGTAACCGTCCCCAGGTAGGCGGGAAGAGCGGGCACATCGGCGAACACGTCCACCGGCCGGAACCGGCGTGAGAATTCTCCCGCCCGGACCACACCCTGGACGTTCCCGGTCCCCTGGTCGACCAGAACCCAGCTCCCGGCCCCGACGGCGCCACTCGGCCACCAGTACGCCTTGGCCGTGCGGACGCCATCACTGTACGTCCACATTTCGCGCATCTCGACCTGCGTGAACGGGGAACGCCAGCGCTCTGGGTAATCGGCCACGCTTCCATGTTCGGCCCTCCCCGCAGACGGCGGGCGGACAAGGCGAGAAAGCGGACGAGCCCAGCAACCCGAAGCCGCCGTACGGCCGGGCTGCAGGTGGGTTGCCAGGCCGGTCGAGACGCGGGACCAGACTTCTGCGGCGGTTATGACAGCAGCCAGCCGTGGGCGGGATAGCCCACGGATCGCAAGTAGTCACGGGCCTCTGCCACGGCGGCATCGACGTCGGCCAGGCTGAGGCCGACGATGTAGTCATCCGGGTTCCCCTTGCCATCGGTGTCGTAGCTCAGCACCCAGCCCGATCGCCACCCGCGGCCGAGCGGGTAGCGCTCGTGCCAGATGAGCATCGCGGTCAGGTTGCCGTCGAACACCACGTCGCCCGGATCGAGGTCGTCCTCGAATACGCGGCCACCGAGGTCGGGCGGGACGATCACACGGACAGCAGGCAGTTCCTCGTCGCGGAGATGGCCGATCTCGCCAGCCGACTTGGACATAAACAAAATCTAACTGCGTGCGCGTGTTCCAACGGAGCCAACGGAGATCGATCCCGCGCGACACACTTCGACAGGCAGCCGCAAGAGCTGCTAGTAGATAGCTCATGGAACGACGCCAAGCGACGTCCCGCGACTCTCCAGAGGCACCTGTCCAGCAGCAGTTGCAGTGGCCCAAGGGAGACCCGGTTGACATCCTCCCGCGCCTGAACTGATGGCGGGGGATTCCAGCTACTACGCCGATTGGAGCAGCAGTTGAGGTTCGCGGTTCACGGGCCGGGTGACCCCGTCGCCTCCCCGCGCAGTCACGGCGTGCCCCGCCGCGATGTTCCTGGCCGCGTTCACATCCGCGTGGCAGGCGAAACCGCAGGCAGTGCACCGGAACACGGCTTGGCTCTGACGCGAGTCCCGGTCCACCTGCCCGCACGCCGAGCACCGCTGGCTCGTGAACGCGGGGCTGATCTTCTCCACCCGGCCCGGGGCCTTGTCCTGCAGCTGGCGCACCAGCAGGCCCCACCCCGAACCCAGGATGCCCCGGTTCAGCCCGGCCTTGGCGCGGACGTTGCGGCCCGGGTTCTCCCGCGTGCCTTTCGCGGACCGGGTCATGTTCCCGATCTGAAGGTCCTCGACCCGGATCACGCCGAACCGCCGAGCAATGTCCGTGCTGGTCTTCTCGGCCCAGTCCCTGCGCCGGTCTGTCTCGCGGGCCCTCAGCCGGGCGATCGCGTGCTTCGCCCGACCGCGGCGGTTCGATCCCCGCCTAGCGCGGGCGAGCGTGCGCTGCATTCGCCGCAGCCTGATCCGCTCCTGCGCGGTCAGGGCGGGGGCGTGCAGCATCTGG